>Ga0181607_10004627_pt1 | contig 11761 bp, 7 predicted proteins | sample 041ome_9_FD_132420 | JGI IMG/M metagenome (GOLD analysis project Ga0181607, IMG submission 132420) | Coastal salt marsh microbial communities from the Groves Creek Marsh, Skidaway Island, Georgia - 041413US metaG (megahit assembly) | ecosystem: Environmental > Aquatic > Marine > Intertidal zone...
AAATGCTAGAGGACGTCACGCTTTCTCTATAGGGCTCAAGGCGGTTGACCCAATTAAGTACGAGTTTGTAGATAGTGACCCTAACGGATATAACTATCTAACCCTGACTGCAGCGGGCGACGGGACTGCCACTGGACAAATAAACAATACGGGCAACACTGAAGTCCCAGTAATTATTGAATTTCCACTAGGGATGGCAACTCCAGCGTCTAATGCACTGTCTTACGTCACCAACACAACTCGAAGCGAGTATTTCAGGATTATTACTGGCACAGACTCTGACACAAGGTTAGAAGCGGACACATACAATCGAGAAGTGTTGGAAGTTCAATATGACGTTGTTGCGGGAGTTATCCAAGATGAAGACAATCCTTTAGCTGTCTCTAACGGGAGAGCAAAAGCAGAAGTTCTTCCTGACTGGATTTATCTAAGTCCAGGAGTAAACAATATTGGAATTGCAAACTTTACGTCTGGCGATGTTGTAAGGATTCTTTACCGATCTGGGTGGATCGGCTAGCTGATAGAATATTAGAAAGACAATCAAGGACAAAAGATGGCAGTACAGGCAAGCCCAGAGGTAACTCCCGTAGATTACCGCTACTTTGTCTGCGATCTTCAAACTAACAATCTTTTGGCAGAACTCCCCTTTAGAAGCGTTACTTTTAGCAGGTCTTTAGGGGAAGCTGGCACATTTACAGGCGACCTTCCAGTCGTTGAGGCGACATATAACTACAGCATTTACGAGAATACTCTTCCAGGAAAAACGGCCCTCTACGTAGTTCGTAACGGCATCTGCGTCTGGGGAGGCATTATCTGGGGCCGTACCTACAGTCTTATAGACAAAATTGTATCTATTACAGCAGCAGAGTTTCAAAGCTACTTCAGCCACCGAGTGGTTTGGAAAACTTGGAGCTCGGACTACGAAGCAGAAGCTGTAGTTTCAGGTGGCACTGCAACAATAACGCTATCCAATGGTCAGTATGGGTTTGAAGTTGGAGAAGCTATTTATCTAAACTGGGGAACTGATCTTGCTATATACAACGGAACTTTTGGAGTTCTTACGGAAACAACTAACGTTGACGGCAATTCTGTAATTACTGTTACTGCCCAGTACTATGATGCTTCAGGGGGTCAGAAAACTATTCCAGACATGGGTGGTGGAGAGCCTCTAGTTATTACTGTCCAAACAAGGCAAGACACCTACGAGTTTGCTAGAGATTTGTTGAACGAATTAAAGACAGACCTTTTTGATTTTGACTTTGCTAACGATGAGATTCGACCAGGCATTGATTTGTTCAATGAAATTACTTCTGTAGCTCGAACTAGCAACGTAGCAACAATTGTCACCACGAAAAAACACGAGCTATCTCCAGGACAAAAGATTAAAGTTTCTGATGTCCAATCTGACACCTCATTTAATGCTTCTGAAGCAGCTGTTTTAGATATCATCGACGACAAAACATTTACATATGCAAGTATTGGTAGTGATGTCTCCACTACAACAGAGAGTGATTCTCAGAAAACTGTAACTGCTATATCTAGGGACTCTAACATTGCAACGTTTACAACTAGCACTAGCCACGGATTTTCTGTTGGAGATATTGTTTTTGTAGAAAATGTTAGTGAAACATTTGACGGTTACCACACTGTTTATGGAATAACTACTCCATCTCAGTTTACAGCTGTAATTATTGGCATCAACATTGTTGATAGCGACACCGACACAGTTCAGGGAAACCCGCGTGTAACTAGAAGGGCCTCTGTCTCGTACGGAAGTTTTGGGGAGCATACCACTCTGGGCGATATCGGTTTTGATTTGATTGCTCAGTATCAAGCTGACAGCAATTACGAGTTTAGCAACGTTGACGAGCCCAACCCAACTATAAGAGGATTTGAACTAAAAACTGTTGCGGAAATCCTTGACGATTACTCTGCCAAACCATACGGCTTTGAGTACCGCATAGATTGCGAGTATGACTCAGCAACCTCGTCTTTTAAAAAGATTTTTAAGTTTTTGCCCCTAGTTCCTGCAGGTGTTACTTCATACATTAGTGCTCAAGGTTCAGGATTTACAGGTGCAATTCCCGTTAGTGCCTACGACAGGGCATCAGAGCTTATTTTCGAGTTTCCTGGAAACGTTTTAGAAGCTCAATTCGAAGAAAATGCCGAAGAAGCTGCAACAAGATTTTTTGTAAGAGGAGAAGACACTCAGCTTGGGACTGCAGCCAGCCAGCCGTACTCTGCCGCTACTAACCACCAACTTCTTCGTGAGGGTTGGCCAATCCTAGACGCCGTAGAGACTCTAGATTCTGATAGCGAATCGGTTTTGTGGAAGCATGCTCAGAGGCTTTTGTCTGAATCTATACCTCCTATAAGTACTTTTACAATATCTGTTAATGGCTCGGCTAGACCCTCTCTAGGAGATTATGATCCTGGAGATTGGTGCACTGTTAAGTTAAATGATGACTTTGTAGACCTTAGGGCTCTCAGCTACTTAGAGCAAGACTATGGCTCCGACAACGGAGTTTTAGTTAGAAAGATTTATTCTTACGAGATAGCAGTCCCCGATAGTCCAGGGTACCCCGAAGGAGTAAATCTAGAATTAATAACTGAGCCGTCTATTCCTATATCTGGAGTGACTGTTGTAAATGGCAATCCTTTGTTGGAGACATAATGGGAATCCGTAGAAGAAGAAGAAAACTAACGACTCTTATGAGTCGGTTAGATCAACGCGTACGTTCAGTAGAACTAAAGCCATTTAATCTGCTCACAGCAAGCGAGGTTGCTGCAGCAGTAGAGGCAGGAGAAGCAGCAGATAGGCCAGATGTTCTTGTGTCTGGAGCGGCTCCTTACGAGTGGACCAGAATCCAAGATGCGTATTACTACCCCAAAAAACTAACTGGCAACGATGAAGACCGAGTAGAAATATATCTAGAAGCAGATCTCGATGATTTAGATGTTGATGGGCGGTTAGCCGTTAGCGGTATCCATGGAACATCTACTTTTGATATTGACGTTGACGGAGAAAACTTTACGGTTCTACATATAGATGCAGTAGACGGCGGGGGAGTTTGGACGGATAGAGCTACGTGGAAGCACGACCCAACTCAGGACCAAGCTGCTGGCGTCACTATCACAAACACTTACTCTTTTAGACCAGAGACTGTAGGCCCAGTTACTTGGACAACCAGAAAAAGACTCCAAACTAAACGAGCAGTTGACTCTTTTGAGATAACGGGCACTACTGTAACTCTAACTATGAATGCCAACCACAAATTTGAGGTCGGAGATATTTTTTACACAAATATCCTTTCCGATCAGGCATCAAACGATGAGAGCAGAGTTGCATCTGGGATTGACGGTCTTTTTTATATCACTGCAATAACTAGCAATACCATTGAGTACGAACTAGTGGCTGGAGTAGATACTCCTACGGGCACGGTGACTCCTGTAGCAGATGTATACGTCTATCCAGTGGCACGTCGATGGGCTCAGACTGGGTCTATCTGGGTTGATAGCTCGAATAATGAGACTTATTATTGGGATGGAATTAGGTGGGTCGAATTTACACCAGATACTTCAGTCACTCAAGATGATGACCCCCCATCGCCGCCCACTGGGCTGACTATTACGAGCGACATTTTGTTGCCCAGAAATGTAGTTGAACTTACTGCCACGTGGACTCCCCCGATTACTAGCGAGTCGGGAGCAACCCTAACGGACCTAGCTGCCCACGAGATTCAGTGGAGAACTTCTACCCTAGAGCAGTGGAAAACCGAGAGAGTCCCAGTCAATCTTGGAAGCACTTACACCTTTGATGCTGGTCAATTTGCAAAAGAGCAGTTTTACTATTTTCAAATATATTCAGTTGACAGCGGTGACAACTTCTCTAGCACCCCTGCTACAGCCACTCACACTACCGCTGGAAGTTCTTCGGTAACAAATATTGGGGCAGTCAGGCCAACTCCTCCCGATGTCGAGACATATCTAGGTACTTTTACAATTACTTGGGATGGTCAAGTAGAAAACACAAGCAATGTAATTCAAAGCAGCCCTCCTGGGGTGTCTACTTTGTACGTACATGCGTCCACCTCTCCATCTTTCACTCCGTCTGATAGCACGAGAGTTGGAACTCTAGGAGCAAATGCAAATCAAAAGTATGTCTACGCGCCTGACTACTATGGCAGAACTTTTTACTTTGCACTAGAAATTGAAGACCTAGCTGGTAGCGGTTCTTTGTACTCGCGGATTGTTACAGGTACGGGGGCTCAGAGCGTAGACGTCCAAGAAATTGCAAACATAATTGCAGCTGCCAATATTGTTCCTGGATCGATTGTAGAGACAGAAACTTTGGTTGCTCTAAACGTTACTGGCGACGTTATTAAGGGCAATAACATTCACGGTAATTTAATTACAGCCAACACCCTCGAGGCTGACAGAATTAAGGCTGGTGCAATCACAGCCAAACTCGTAGACGGCGATGTAATTACAACTAATTCTTCTGATAGTGGATCAAGAATTAGGCTTTCGTCAGCTGGACTAGAAGCCTACAACGGCAGCACTAGAACATTTTTTCTAAATTCTACTAATGGTTCTGTCCTTATCGGGGGCTATGCCACTACTGACTCGGTGAACACGGTATCTAGTACGGCAAATGCTGCAAGTAGTACGGCAAATACTGCAAGTGATACGGCAAATGCTGCAAGTAGTACGGCAAATACTGCAAATAGTACGGCAAGCGGTATTTACTCAAATATCTACTATCCAGGCACTACCCAGATTGATGGCGGCATTATTAGGACTGGAACTATAGAGGCAGGGGCCATTGTTGCAGACTCGGTGCTGGCTGGAACCATAAAAACTGGATCTAGCGGAGCCCGAATCGAGATTAGAGGCTCGGCGGCGGCTAACCCTGGAATTGTTTCTTTTGATGGCAACGGTGGAACTAGCTTTAGGTTCTATTCAAATGGTGTTTCTTACCTAGATGACGTTACTGTTGCTGGAACTCTTACGGGAGGATTAATACAAACAGCCACTAGCGGAAAAAGAATTGTTTTAAACGGTTCTGCTAATTCTATTGAAGTTAGAGATAGCGGTGGAACTCTTAGAGGAGAAATTGAGGGAGTTACTTTAGGACTAGACATAAATAGTTCTTATGGTGGTCGAGTAAATATTGGTGGAGCTGTCGCCATATACAGCGGTTCAACTTCTGTTGGAACATTTAACAGCGGCGGATTTGTTCTATCGAAAGCAAATACAACTACATTTTCTGCCAACCTGAGAAGGCCAGATGCTGGTAATGCGATTCAAGTAGTTTCTTCTGATGTTCGAATTAAAGAAAATGTTTTTGCAATAACTGACGGTCTATCAGTGGTAGCAAATCTTTCGCCTGTAACGTTTAACAGTAAGGTAGACGACACTGACAAACTAGTTTCTGGATTTTTGGCTCAAGATGTAGCTAATGTTTTGCCTTCCAACAGCTACACCGTAGTTTCTGAAGCTAACGGAATTGTTCCAGATTACGAGGGGGTAGACGCCTCAGACTTTGAAGCAAATCCTCTATTAACTCTAAATCACATAGAGCTAATGCCTTATCTGACTAAGGCAATTCAAGAACTATCCGAAAAGAACGCCCAGCTAGAAGCTAGAATAGCTACTCTAGAAGGAAATTAGTGACGCATGTATTCAGTAAAAGACGGAGATAGGACACTCCAGTTCAACGGCACTCTGCTCGCCAAGTCCACATCGGAACGCAGAGGAGCTCACCGCTGGATTGAGTTTGAGCTATATAAAACAGAGAGTGGCTCTTACATCCTGTCTCGCATTGGCGTTTCGCTTATGTTCCACGGAGCCGCGTGCTCTTTGGTCTCTAAGTACAAACTGACCGAAACTCCTAGCTACGATCTAACTAAAAGGTCAGTCCCGTGCGAAGAGTGTCAGCCAGACGACAGCCTAGATTTAGTTTTCCCAGAAAAATACCGTTACTGGGCCCAAGTAAGTAGTAGCCCCGAAGCGGTTTTAGATGCTCTATACAAGTATGATGATAATGGAGCTTACTATTTAACCAGCGTGGCGCAGCGATTGCTGAAACAAGCTGCTAAAGTTGACTTCGATATCTCCGAGGCGTATAATGTGGAGATAATACCGTAGAAAGAGACTTACATGTCGCAAGAACTAGAAGGGGTCCAGCTCCATCTAGTTGATAACGTAGATAAGGCTCAAGACTTTATTCGCTGGCTCGGAGAGCGGCGTCCACTAAATGCAATCGCAATTGACACCGAGACTGGTGAACTTCCAGGCAGACCACGCAAAGATGCACTCTCTCCTTGGCACGGACGTCTACGTCTAGTTCAGGTTGGGGATGCACGTCAGGGATGGTCTATCCCTTGGGAAGACTGGAAAGGCGTTTTCTATGATGCCATGAGTAAGTTCGACGGTCCCATTGTTTGCCACAACATTGCTTTTGAGGCTAAGTGGTTTGACCAGCAGTCGACTTGGAGGATGCCTTGGCATCGCGCCCACGACACTATGCTCATGGCAAAGCTTATTGACCCGCTTGGTTCTGGTGCCCTAAAAACTTTAACAGAAATATTTGTAGACCCTAGAGCAGCAGCTTTGCAATCTCTTCTTGATCGTGGATTGACAGATAACGGGTGGACATGGGGGACAGTCCCAATTAAATTTGAGCCTTACTGGGCATACGGGGCTCTTGACCCTGTCCTAACAATGAAACTGTTTGAAAAATTTTGGGATAAGTGCGCCCCCGGAAAGCCATATCACTATGCATACGAACTTGAAATGAATACTCGTCGCATAACTACTCAAATGGAGCTCAACGGGGCAAGGCTTGATCTTGACTACTCAAAGAAAAAATATAACGAACTAATTCGCTACACTCAACAGGCTGCCGATTGGTCTAAGTCAACTTATGGAGTAAGTATAGGTAGCAATCAACAATTAGTTTCTCAATTTGAAAAGTTAGATGTAGAAATTACAGAAAGAACCGAGAAAGGGCAAAAGTCTGCAAATGCTGACCAGCTCAAGATGATTGTTCGAGATGGCAATCCCTCTGCCCAAGAATTGGCCCGAACCACTCTAAATTACAGACAGTCTCTAAAACTTGCAAACACATACTTCTTAAACTTTATTGATGACAACATTGATGGCTTTGTGCATCCCTCTGTAAACACAATGGGTGCTCGTACTGGCCGCATGTCCATTCAAAACCCCGCTCTTCAGACATTGCCTAAGGGAGATGACGTCGTTAGGAAAGCATTTCTTCCAAAAGATGATGACCATGTACTTATTACTTCCGACCTCGATCAGGTCGAGTTTCGTATGTTTGCATCTCTTTCGGAAGACCCAAACCTTATCCAGCTTTTCTTGCGTGCAGATGCAACTGGCTCTGACCCATTTACTGAGATTGGCCGCGAAGTGTATCAAGATGCTTCTATACAAAAGTCCGACAAGCGTCGTGCTCTTATCAAGGGCGTTGTGTATGGGCGTCTATATGGTGCAGGTGTTGCTAAGCAGGCACTTACAGCTGGCGTACCAGAAGAGCAGATGCGTGCAGTATCTAACGCTTTTGACGATAGCTATCCTGGAATGCAGCGATTCCAAAAAGCAGTAGAGCAAAGAGGTATGAAAAGACTCCAAGATGAAGGCCAAGGATATGTAAATACTTGGACTGGGCGTCGCTTGCCTTGCGACGAAGATCGCGTTTACACGCTAGTCAACTACCTAATTCAGGGCGGTGCTGCAGAAATCTTTAAATCTAATCTTGTCAAGCTGGACCAAGCAGACCTAACCGATTTGCTAATTGTTCCAGTTCATGATGAAATAGTTCTTAATGCACCTCGCGAGGACGCTGAAGAAGTCAAAGAGCTAGTTAAGAAGTGCATGACTACAACTGAAGGATGGTCAGTTCCGCTTACTGCAGATGTTGACGGTCCATTAGAGAACTGGGGTTCAAAGTATGCCTAGATATGTTTTGGCAGTTGACCCTGGAAAGGTGACAGGAATGGCTCTATTTAGCTATGAGAGCGGCTCTGAGCCTGTTTTAGAGTGGTCTAAGGAGCTAGAGCAACATGAAGTCGCGGAAGTCGTACGAGCCACCCTGTGGACAGCCACGATAAGACATAACGTAGATGTTGTTTGCGAGCGATTTGTAATTAATGCCCAGACTGTTCGTAATGCTCAAGCCCCGTATTCTCTAGAAGTAATAGGTATTGTCAAACAGTGTCTTCATGATAATGGAAAAGCTATGGATGACATCTATTTTCAATCGCCAGCAGACGCAATGGGAATGTTTGACAATAAAAAACTAAAAAAATTAGAGTATTGGCATGTTGGTGGTGACGGGCACGCCCTAGATGCAATTCGACACGCCCTACTTAGACTAGTAAAAACTGGCTGGAAGCCTGTAAAATTGTTACAAACATAGTTATTATCAATAAATAACATGCAACCGCTTGTTTTTTATGATAATATAGACATAGTGACGGAATGGAGAGCTAAGTGCCTGTTTTTGTGGAGTTAGATACAGCCCACATTGTCATCAATGCCGAGTGGCGTTTGAAAGAAATTTGTAGGGCACTGCCTGGTGCAAAATGGGATTCAAATAAAAATGTTTGGAGAATCCCTCTATCTTGGACTGGGTGCCTAGCCTTAAGATCTACGTTCGGGGACCAGCTTGAAATAGGACCAGAACTTGCCGATTGGGCGAGAAATGAACTATCAAATAGAATTAATCCTTGCAATATTTTGCGAGATGTAGAGGGCATTGAAGAAGGAGACCAAGACCTTTTCCCCCACCAAAGGGCGGGAGTTGAGTTTCTAGTAAAAGCTCGTAGAGCTTTGCTGGCCGACGAACCTGGACTCGGTAAAACTGCTCAGGCAATTAGGGCACTAAAAAAGCTACAAGAAAACGGAGAAGAAGTTTTCCCTGCTCTAATTGTTTGCCCCAACACATTGAAAACAAACTGGGAGCGCGAGTTTGATAGGTGGTGGCCTGGAATTGATGTTCAGCTAATTAAAGGCTCTGCAACACAGCGCCGCAAAGCGTTTGACCATGAAGCACAAGTGTATGTAATCAACTGGGAATCTCTAAGAACCCACTCTAGGCTCCAGCCTTACGGTGCAGTAGCTCTTGCAAGATGCGTAGAGTGTGGGGGCCATGACTCAAAAATTAGCCCTGCCCGCTGCGAAGTTCACCAAAGAGAGCTAAACACTATTAATTTTAATTCCGTAGTTGCTGATGAAATTCACAGGTCTAAAGAGCCCAAATCTAAGCAAACTAGAGCCCTATGGGCAGCATCTGGCGATGCAAGTACTAGATTTGCACTTACTGGTACTCCGATTGCAAATAATGCAGTAGACCTTTGGCCTATCCTTCATTGGCTAGACGAAAAAGAGTGGCCCAGCAAGACCAAATGGATTGATAGATATGTAGACACCTACCTAAATGCGTTTGGTGCTCTTATGATTCTTGGCCTAAAACCTGCGATGGAGGCTGAGTTTTTTGCTGGCATCCACCCGCGTATGCGAAGGATGCTAAAGTCAAAAGTACTTCCTTGGCTTCCAGAAGTTATTAATGACCGTCGCGACGTCGAGATGGGTGCTAAGCAGGCTAAGGCATACAAGCAAATGCTAGAAAATATGATGGCAATGCTAGAGGGTACTCCTGAATCTGACCTTCAAGAAGAGCTTGACGAAAACGTACTTTCAGGGGATTTAGTAGTTGCAACTAATCCTATGGTTCAAATGGGCAGACTGATTCAGTTTGCTAGTGCCTATGGTCAGATTGAATTGATTGATGGCCAAGAAAAAATGTTATTGTCAGACCCCTCTTGTAAAGTTGACGCTCTAATGGATGACATTAAGAGCGGTGACTTTGGAGATGACTCTGTCGCTGTGTGCGCCGTTTCAAGGCAGCTCATTGAAATTTTGAGTGCCAGGATGAGCAAAGAAAGTATCCCTCACGGTCTTATTACTGGTGCTCAGAGCGAACTAGAACGCCAGCAAGCTATTGATGATTTCCAGTCTGGGCGTACAAAGTGGATTTTGTTCACTGCCCAAGCTGGCGGTGTTGGTGTCACCTTGACAGCAGCACGCCGACTTGTTATGCTTCAGAGGCCATGGTCTCTTGTTGACTACAAGCAGGCTCTGGATCGCGTTCACCGCATTGGCTCTGAGATTCATGATTCAATTCTCATTACCGACTACGTGACCGAGGGAACTGTAGAAGAAAAAGTTATTGAAACTCTTGGAGCTAAAGACTACAATTTCCAACAGATTGTTCGAGATAAAGAGCAGCTAATGAAAATACTTAAGGACTAAAAATGGAGACCGCAAGCCCAGTAAGAATCTCTAACTCAGAGGTGCAAACATTTAAAGATTGCCGCAGGCGTTGGTGGCTTACTTACTATCGACGTCTAAAACCAAAAGTTACTGAGTTTACTGGAGCGCTAGCCCTAGGGTCTCGCATTCACGAAGCTCTAGACCGCCACTATTCGACGGGACAAGACCTACTAGAGGCTCACTCGGATCTTGTTAAAGAAGACATAAAAAAGCTGCAAGACGAGTTTCGCGACACTTCCGCGCTCGAAGCCGATGCTGACCTTGGCCGCGTAATGCTAGAAGGTTACCTAGAGTGGGTAGAGCAAGAGGGTATTGACGCTGAGCTTGAAATGATTTCAACCGAAGAGATACTTGAGCGTCCCATGATGGATGGCAAGGTGATTCTTCAAGGAAAAATTGATATGCGCGTACGTCGAAAAATTGATGGTGCTCGTATGATTCGTGACTTCAAGACTGTAGGCGGTTCTTTTGCAGACTTTGGGGCCATGGCTCACATGAACGAGCAGGTAAAAACTTACATGCTTCTAGACGAGGTTCAAGAGAGCGAAGCAGGCGAGCGCACTGACGGTGCTATCTTCACGATGCTCCGTAAGGTAAAGCGCGGTGCTTACGCTAAGCCACCGTTCTATGACCAAATTGAAGTTCGCCACAATAGGTTTACACTCCGTGCATTTCTAGAACAGCTAGAAGGAGTGCTCTCCGACATGCTTGACGTCCGCGAGGCGTTGGACAACGGAGAGAGTCACTTCCGCCACGCATACCCTAAACCAAGCAGGGACTGCAAGTGGAAGTGTCAATTCTTCGCTATTTGCCCGCTATTCGACGACGGAAGCGCCGCCGAAGCAGCACTTAGCGATGCGTTTGAGTCATCCGACCCATACGGTTATTACGGAATCGAAGAGAAGAAGGGAAGTGAGGAATAATGTCAGACGTGGAACGCAGCTTAACATTAATGGTTTATGGCGAATCCAAGGTTGGTAAATCAACTTTTGCAGTCACGGCACCTTACCCACGCCTAATGCTCGACGTTGAGGGAGGCCACCGCTTCCTGCCAATCAATGTCAAGTATTGGGACCCGCTTACCGAGGAGCCGCCACTAGCAGATGGTACTTGGGACACCGTTGTAGTCAAAGTAAATGAATACGACGTTGTCATGAAGGCCTTCCAGTGGCTACAGTCTGGTAAGCACCATTTCAAGTCCTTGATTATTGACTCCATTTCGGAGCTCCAAGTCAAGTGCATGGACAACATCGCAGGCACAGAGCAGATGAAGATGCAGCAGTGGGGAGAGCTTCTCCGCCACATGGGTGCACTACTTCGTGACCTCCGTGACCTTACGATGCACCCAACCCAGCCTCTTGAGGCTGTGGTACTGACCGCTATGGCACGTAAGGGTCAGGAT
>Ga0181607_10004636_pt1 | contig 11747 bp, 14 predicted proteins | sample 041ome_9_FD_132420 | JGI IMG/M metagenome (GOLD analysis project Ga0181607, IMG submission 132420) | Coastal salt marsh microbial communities from the Groves Creek Marsh, Skidaway Island, Georgia - 041413US metaG (megahit assembly) | ecosystem: Environmental > Aquatic > Marine > Intertidal zone...
GATAAAGACCTAATGTCTGTTTTCGGAGCTTTTGTTACCACTATTATCCTACTCATAATCTACAAGAGTATATCTGTATGTGAATCAAGTGATCAATTCAGTTTGAGTGATGGATTTAGGGTTACGCCCGAAAAGCTCTGTGATGGTGGAGAGTATATGCTTACTAGTGCCCCTAAAGAAGTCCAGGAAATGTGCGCAAAACTCGCTAACAGAAGAGGGGACGTGTCCTGTAGCACTGGGTTTCACGGACGCCCTGTTCACTTTGAATACTCTGCTATGTCCGACGATAATTGGCAGAATACACTATGTGATGATGAACAGGAACTGACATATATGCCTAAGGTACTCTAAATAGTTTATACTCTAAACAGTATAAACTAACTATTCATCATCATACACTAAATACCCTTAGGATAGAGCTTTCTAGAAATGTAACTTTCAACACCGCCACCAGCAATATCAAAACCAAAATATCTGGTAAAATCTGAAAGATCAGAGTCGTCTTGAATTGCTTTGTTAAGATGATCGGGCATAATAGTTACTTGCTCCATATCGATAACTTGGTCGATAGAATTTACTATCAAATCTATACAAAATTGCTCCAGGACTCCAGCAAGATAAACAGAAGCAAGCTCCGAAACTTTGATTAATTTGGTCACCTGTTTACGTATTAATTTATCAACTCTCGCAGGTGACAATATAATTTTGGCTCGTTTTGCCTTATCGCCATTTTTATTGAGCTCAAAATTAACAATTGCCTCTTTTGCATATTTATTAGTATACTTAGCAATCTCGGGATTAATAATAGACATAGCAGTACTTAATGAACCGACTTGTATGGTCTTTTTATCATTGATATTGTTTAAGTTAATAGCTAACTTAACAACTTTATCTCCAACTAGGTTGAGTATCATATTAAGCTGCTCCACTGTAGCCGACGATATCCTAACCTGTCGTCTTTCGGAGGCTTTCTTCATGATGACCTTGATATAATTATCAAAATTGACATCTGTTTTCATTTTATTATTAACACTATTTTTTACATAAATATTTCACTAATCATTCTTATTATTCCAGTATTGAAAAAAATATCTAAACCTTCAAAAAAATCCATCTGAATATCAGGTTGGATGTCATTGTAAGATATATCATGAATTACACAGGGTTGTGTTTGTACCACCACTTCCTCTTTATGTGTACCTTCAGCTTCTAACAATGCTTCTCCTACTACAACATATGACCAACTAGGTATCATTTTTTAACATATGTTCTCATAATTAAAATTACGATGTAAATGATGAGTAATACCGCAAAAACACTTGTAATTACCATCATAGCGACACTTGCACCCTTATCTTCAACCAGAACACTCTCAGCTGCTATGAAACTGTTCCAATCAGGTAGATCCTTTCTATGATCTAGTAGTATATCATTTATGAGAGTTGGTTGCAGGTCGATTATGCGTTGTGCGAATCCAGTAGCAGAATGGATACCGCCATCTAGATATCTGGAGACTTTACGTCTTTCTTTTTGTAACCTGTGTTGTTCTGTTGTAAGAGGATAGTTTGGAAGTTTATAATCATCTGGATAGAAGAAATCTGGTACCATTCCCATACAGTTAGCTTCAATATCACAATGATTTTCACCTCTAACTATCCTAAAATACCCATTCATCCCCCAGTCTACCCCCCAACTATTCTTAACTATCCAATACGGCTGATCTCCTTCTATACCCCAACCCATGATACAGACGGCGTGGCCACCTACAGGTACGCCTTTACCGTTCCATCTATAGATTTCCTCAGATGCGTTAAAAGTATAGAAATCGGAATATAACTGAAATGCAGTAACGACTGGTCCCCATTTGTATATATTACTTTGTATGTTCTCTGAACTTCCTCTGTCTGAGGGTATTCCAGCAATTCCGTAGAAATGCAACGCCCTAAATAATCTTTGTGGATCTCCTTCAGAACATGTATCTCTGTACGGACCTGTTATATCTGTACATAATGGTACCTTATTAGTATCTGAGAAGCTGCTGAGACTAGGGAATTTATCTAACTTCTTTGCATATGGGATACATGTCTCTTCAGGAGTACCAAATTGATAGAGATATCTACATGCATCCACTAGACTATTCCCGAAACAAGCGGTTTTCCCTATAGATTCTTTGTTTAATTTTGAAGATTTAGAGAACTCCTTTCCTCCTTCTTGGTCACATAGAATGATCTTTGCAGGAGACAACTGAATATTAAGTAGTCCCCTAGACTGAATATTAAACCTATCTCCCAGAGCACTTGCAGTAGCGATAGCCCAGCAACTTCCACATGTACCCTGGTCTATAACAGGACAAATCAGGTCTTTCCAAGTTTGTTGGCCGTTGAAATTATCAGGTAGATCAACATCTCTTCTTGGGAATAACTTGATTATTTTGATAAATTCATCGTTAAGTTCCCTACTATGTTCTCTTAAAATTGTATTCACGGGACGTTTCATTTTTTATATTTTATGTATATATATTATAAATGGCAAAGAAACAGAGTAATAATTCCCTTGGAAAGGAAATTTATGATGACGCTGGAAAATTCGGTAATATTATGGCGATAATAGGCGCCATTGTAGGTACTTTAATAGGTATTGCAATGATAGTTGGTGGAGCTATGCTGGTGAGATCTAAAACCGTTCTTACTGCGAAAACTACAGGAACAATCGTCAATGACCCTGAGTGTACTGTTGTACAGAACACCTCAGATACTAACTGTATAAACATCGAAATTGATTACGAGATTGACGGAGAAGATTATACAACTATCCTCTCTTCATCAGCAGGAGCGATGTATAAGAAGGGGGAAGTTGTGACTTTGTACTACGATCCCGAAGACCCTGAGGGAGCGCAGCTCCAATCTGACAACTTTCATACAGCAGGATGGATTACCATTGTGTTCGGAATACTCATTCTAATCTCTGGTTGGGCTTGGTATTTTATCACAAGAGCTAGTAAATTCGCTGCTGTGGCTGGAGGAGCTGGAGCAACAGTAAGGCTGTTGAAGGCTGTTTAAAATTACGGCTTATACCTTTGTTGATATATAATAAAGATGGAATCTATTCGTAGATCTGAAAAAGCAAGAATAAACGAGCTAATTCGAACTAATTCTAGTTATATATCAAACGCGGAGAAGAATCTCCAGAGACTGAGGACTATGAAAAGCTCAGACGAATATGTAAGAAAACAGATAGAGAAGGTGTCGCAATCTATTGAGGAGTTAAACAGTAAGGTAGAAGAACTTAATGACAGAATAATTAGACTAGATAATGGGGAACTAGATAATGAACTCCAGAGTAATATAAAGAAAGCTACGATGACAGCTAAAATAAAAGCATCCCAAAAATTTGCTGAAAAGGAACAAAAAAGGTTGGATAAAGAAGAAGATTCGAAGATTTCCAAGGAATATTATGAAAAAGAGAAACGAAATGATAGATCTGGTAATTGGTATGGTGCTCAGAAATTCTTCTTTCGAACATGTGAAAACATCCCTGATTACATGATCCAAAAACTATCTAAAATGCCTGTTAATGAAGGTCATATCTGGAAAGGCATTCATTGTTACGGAGAAAGGCCTAATAATGGTAACGGCAAACTTACTATGTACGAGAGGACTTACGAAGGAGAGCAACTTACCCATGAATGGGACAAGGATAATTACTTTTTGTATAAAAAAGACCAAAACACTAGAAGAAACGAACTCGTAAAAGTTACACCTCGTAAGAGAATGTTGTAATTTTAATGAGATTTTGAATTTTTTGTCAAAAATTACAAAATCATTTGAGAATGTCTTTATTCAAAAATTGAATAAAGAGATTTGGTTTATTTACTTCTTAGCCTTCTTGGCAGCCTTGGCAGCCTTGGCAGCCTTCTTGGCCTTCTTTTCCTCATCCTTAGCCTTCTTGTCAGCAGCCTTGGCAGCCTTCTTGGCAGCAGCATTGGCAGCCTTCTTCATGGTAGCCATAACAGCGGCCTTCTGTTTGGCCTCCTTGGCAGCAGCCCTGGCCGCCTTGGCCGCCTCCTTGTCCGCCTTCTTCATGGCCGCCGCAGCCTTCCTCTTCTCAGTCTCAGCCTTCTTCTTAGAAGCCGCAATCTTCTTGGCCTTCTTGGCAGCAGCCTCGGCAGCCTTCTTCATGGCAGCCTCAGTCTTCCTCTTTTCAGCCTCAGCCTTCTTCATGGCGGCCTCGGCGGCCTTGGCCTCCTTCTCGGCCTTCTTCGCACGTTTCTTTATATCATCTACGTACTTCTTCTTCTGAACTTTAGCAGAAACACAACGGTTGTTAACCTTGATCTTACCTTCTTTGCAAGGCTTGACCTTCTTCGCCTTCATAGCGGGACTCTTAGACATGGCACTAGAACTCATTTTATTACTACACACGAAAAAATAATTTTTTAAAAAAAATCATTTAAAGATTATATTTTTTTCTGTTTTTAGATTAAATGACATCTAATATTTGTAAAGATAAAGGAAAAATCCTTAACCCAGCCACAGGAAGATGTGTCAATCGTGATGGAGCTATTGGTAAAAAGTTGCTCGCTGTCCAACGTCATGGAGCTATAAAAAGTAGTTCCAAGTGTGACAAGGATAAAGTCCTTAACCCAGCCACAGGAAGATGTGTCAAACGTGATGGAGCTATCGGTAAAAAGTTACTCGCTAACGTAACACCTGTTGATCCTGTCGGTACCCCAACTAAATTTCTTAAGATAGTGGAAGACTGTAAGAAGGGGGAGACACTCAATATACGTATACGGGAAAAGCTCGGTCAAGGTTCATACGGATCAAGCTATAAAATCTGTATGGTTGGGAAATGTAAATATGCTCTCAAGGAACAAAATGCAGATATTGATTTTAAACATGAGGTTGATGCACTCTACGCTCTGAATAATTGGAAACACTCTCCTAAGATTTATGCTGCCTGGACGTGTAACGGTAAAGGATACTTTATTCAAGATCTAATGTATAAATGCCCTAGAGATCCTACATACGAACAAATGAGACAAGTTATAGGACAGTTGAATCAAAAGGGATGGGTTCATGTAGACGTTCATGAGGGTAATGTTATGTGTCTTAAAGATGGCACTATTGTATTAATTGATTTCGGCTGGGCTAGAAACTCTAAGGATGGAATGGTAACTGATCACGCTCTGAATGAGAAATATAAAATAAAAGAGATACCATGGTCGGTCCTTTTAATGATTGAAGATGTTAATATTGATCTGTTTTATGGTGAAGGTCACCCGTGGGATAAAATAATCGAGAAGAATAGAAAACTTAAAGAACTGCGTGCAAAAGAAAAAACCTCTGAGGAAAAGACAGACAATAAGGCCATTACTTCTGTGAAGAAGAAATTATTTTAGGTATTATATTTATAGAAAAATATAAGACAATCTTAGATATTACTATTGAGAATCGCTAGTATCATGTTATCAACAGCTTTCATATCAGCTCCAGTTAGCGTAGCATCCTCTCTGAATTCTCCGTTAACATAAAAATGAAAGCATGGAACTCCTCTAACAATCTGTCCTCCATCAATTTCATCCTCAACATTCTCATTTACAAGAGAACAAACTCCATCCTTATTGTATTTTTCAGCAAGCTTCGCATATTGTGGGTCACATTGCTTACATGGACCACACCAGTCTGTGTAATTCTTGATAACAAGGAGTTTATTTCCCTTGATAAGATCGGTACGTTGACCAGATGAAGTAATCCTTACAACAGAAGACATATCAGTTTCTGGTTGTTCATCCCCTCCCATTGTATTAAACTTAGCGTACATTTTTGTTTATTATTGTCTTTCTTTTAATTTACAATTGATGTTTCATAACAACATTAAAGTTAAAATCCAGATCATGACCCGATTGCTTACAGCGAGTGAAATCGAGAATATTTTGTCTTTCATCAAGCCTAAGAAAGGAATTCCGTTCGAGTCTGCGAAAGCGGTAGTCGATGCTAATAAAGAAAGATTCCGTAAACAGTTAGTTTCTCAGAAAGTTTATCCCCAAATCATCCCAGCACTTAAGAAAGAGCTAGAAAAAGTATATAGAAATAGTCAGATCCAACCTGGAGAGTGTGTAGGTGTCGTATGTGCGCAAAGTATCGGTGAGAAGCAGACTCAGACCACACTTAACACTTTTCACAAGGCTGGACAATCTGAGAAAACTATGACAGCAGGTGTTCCTAGATTCCAGGAGCTATTGAATGCGACGAAGAAGCCTCGTATCGTTAACCAAAGGATCTTTTTTAAGACTGGTAATGAAACTATTCAAGAGTTGAGGAAGACAGTTGGTCACAGTATAGCAGGTGTAACTCTTGCAGACATCTCTAAAGACATTGAGGTCTGTCTTAACAAGCCTGATGAGTCATGGTACAAACCGTACAAGTTGCTTTATAGTGATTCTTTTTCTCATCATTCTCATTGTATCTCGTTCAAAATCGATATGAACAAGCTCTTCGAGATGAAGCTTACCATGGAGAAGATTGCTGATATTATCCATGATAGATTTGATGATCTCCATTGTGTCTTTTCGCCGCCAGAACAGGCACAGATTGATATTTTTGTTAACACGGAAAATATTGAGCTTCCAGAGGATAGAATTCTCTTCGTGCATGCTGATAACGCTGTGGAAGTATATCTTGAGGAGTGTGTTCAAATAAACCTAGAAAAAATGTGTCTGTGTGGTATTGAGGGTATATCAGAAGTCTTTTACACTCAAGATAATGATGAGTGGTTTGTAGAGACTAACGGTATAAACTCAAGGAGTATCTCAACACAGTACATCAATTTCAAGAATATACTGGCTCACCCTGATGTTGATTACACTCGAACCATTTCGAACAACGTGTGGGACATCTACGAAACTCTTGGTATTGAGGCTGCAAGGGAATTTCTGATAGAGGAGTTCATGGGTATTATGGAGGGTATCAATATTTGTCATGCTCAGCTGTTGGTAGATAGGATGACGCATGGTGGGGGGATCGCATCGATAACTAGGTATACTCTCAAGAAGGATGAGTCAGGTCCAATGGGTAAAGCCTCCTTCGAGGAATCAATGGACAACTTCCTTAACGCAGCAGCTCATGGAGACATCGAACCAACAAAGGGTGTCTCAGCTTCTATTGTCTGTGGAAAACGCGCTAATATCGGAACTGGTATGATGGAACTCAAGGTTGACCTCAAAAAACTACCATTGCCAAAAAGCCTTCTAGGTTGATTTCCAACCATGTATCATAATGTAAATTAAATAATGTTTCAACTATAAAATACAGTTGAAAACATCATATAAAGTTAATAAATTAAAAATGAACCTTTATCTTAAAATATAGGTTTAAAGTAAATGCCAAAAGTTAAACATCAATGTCTGGTTTGTAACCAGAAACTTCAGAAGCATATGCTAATGATGCATACCTGTAGATGCAAAGGCGTTTATTGTAGTGTTCATATGCACGCTCATGAGTGTAAATTTGATTACACAGAACATTACAGACTGAAAGCTCAAGAAACGATGCAGGTTATACAGGCAGATAAGATCAATAAACTCTAGTATTATACTGTGAAGATACCATGGGGTATCTTCACCCTGAGTAAACATTGTTAAATATGGAGTTTCTTTAGAACTTACTCCTCAATTCTATTTTTATAATACGCTAAAAAAAACAAATCCATGTGTATCTTTCTTAAGTTGTTAGAATCATTGGTATCATTAGAATATAACTCCCGAAATTTCAAAAATTTTAAATACGAACCATGGTATGTTCTATCTGTGTACAAATTATGCATATGCATATGCTTATTAATATTGTCTAATAAACATGAACCTTCTTTAATTCTATTCCTGACATATATCATATATTCACGTTCACTGTAACAACCAGATATTTCTTGCGGTGTGTGGGTGTGAATAATTACAGGTGTGACTCTTACAGGCTTAATATAGTGGATTATGTTTAGTATAAAAGTGGTTAATCTTCTCAGCATTTATCTATTATTAGATTTGATTATAACCTAAAAGTGTCAAATCTAATATTAAAGATGGGAATCAAACACTTTTTCTACTGGTATAAGAACCAGTTTTCTAATAATATTAAGCCTCTCCTGAAGGAGCAGAATTTTTCAGACTTGTCTATTGTAGTAGATAATCTCATGTTAGATATGAACGGTATATTCCATAATTCAGCGCAAAAGGTTTATGAATATGGTAACTTCAAACCACAAAAAAGATTTCTGAGACGAGGTGGACCTCCACCTCCACAAAATAAACGATTTTTACTTTTCAAAGATGTCTGTGAGAACATAGATCAGCTCATTAGGATTACAGAACCTAGGAAAAGGGTTGTTCTTTGTGTTGATGGAGTAGCTCCAAGAAGTAAACAGAATCAGCAAAGAAGTAGGAGATTTAGGAGCGCAAATGAGTCATCATCTGATGCACCTTTCGACAGTAACAGTATCACACCTGGTACAGAATTCATGCATCAACTTTCAAATTATGTTGACTGGCACATTCGTATGAAAATTAATGAGGATCCTTATTGGCGTAACCTTGAAGTTATCTTCTCAGATGAGAAAGCCCCAGGGGAAGGTGAACAGAAGTGTGTAAACTACATTAGAGATCATGGCGACCCGACTGAGTCTTTCTGTATAAATGGTCTTGATGCTGACCTGATCATGCTTACATTGGGAACTCATATTCCAAAATTCTATATAATCCGAGAGGACTTATATGATCCAAGCAATGATTACTTCTGTGTGGATGTTGGTGGTTCCAGAGATCAACTTGTTAAGCAGCTTAAATGGAAATCACAGGGAAAGCATCGTTTTAGTTCTAAGAGAGCAATAGACGACTTCGTCTTTCTCTGTTTCATGGTTGGTAACGATTTTCTACCGCATATACCTTCTATTGAGATCATAGAGAACGGTATAGAGCTTATTATAGAGATATATAAGGAAATCGGTACACATTATGGGCATATCACACAATCAGTAGCTGGGAATATAAAGTTCATCCCTAATCATCTCGGCAAGTTTCTGGGTACAATCGGTCAACATGAGAAAATTAACTTTCAACGGAAGCTGTCAAAGAAAGCTTCATTTTTTCCTGACAAGATGTTAGAGAAACATGCTACACAGGGAAAGGACGGTAATTGGGATCTCAACATAGAAGAGTACAATAAGGACTACTGTGAGACATATTATCCAGAAGATATTGAAATCGAGACTATTTGTCATAAGTATCTAGAGGGTATGCAGTGGGTTTTATCGTATTATACACGAGGTGTTCCTAACTGGGAGTGGTTTTTCCCTTATCATTACGCACCACCTGCTTCTGTTCTGGCGAAACACATTGATACATTCAGATTCGTAAAATACAGTCATAGTGTCCCTACTTCACCGTTCATTCAACTACTGTCTGTTCTTCCACCTAAGAGTGCAGAACTCATACCCAGACCTCTATGTAATCTACTAACAAGTGATGATTCCCCACTTAAGGAATTTTGCCCAGAAAAGTTCGAAATAGACTTGGCTGGGAAGAGGAAAGAATGGGAGGGTATAGCCATCCTCCCAATGATGGATGTAAAACTAGTAGAATCATACTATTATAAGTATGTTTCTCATGTGATTGACGATGATAGCATCAGGAACATCAAGGGTCAGACAACCGTTTACACTAGGACTGATATTCCTACCACGTACTCGTCTTCATTAGGAGACATTGCAAATTGTCGTGTTGGAACAAAATTAATAGATATTTAATAAAAAATTGTCTTATCACAAATTTATTAAATGACAAATAATAATGACTTTTCGAATCATCTTTATACAAATATATTCAAGACAAACATGGTTATCACTGACGAAATTACAAGGGATATAGATGCACTCAGTACGACTCGGAATAATAAACTAATCGATAATATGTTTCGTTTGGGGTTGGAGGATACAAGGTCACTTTCAGAGAAATGGGATGTATTTGTGACAGCTCATGGTACTCTTGATAGTAATCCTGATGAACTATATGCACAATTCATCTTAGAACTTCACAGTCAACATATCTGTAATGCTGGAAAACCAGTTTACAGTGGTTATGACTCTGATTTTGACGATCGTAATAGAGTTATGTACCCCAATCTCCCTCCTTTAGCACCGCCTTCTAAAGACAAAAGAACAGAATATAAACCTAATGACAACTGTTTTCTACCGCCTATTAACCCCTATGATGGTATGGTTGATATGATTTCTAAGGCTGTAAAAGATGTAGATATAGGAGCTGATCTCAAACTAGTAAAAAAAACTAGACCACGCAGAAATACATTCACATACAACAGGTATAGAGCGGGGTCATATGGGGAATGATAACACACAAACTTAAAGTTGATTTTTAACCAGAATATTCTGGTTAAAAAGCAGAAGATGAACATCTTTTACATTCACAGAATAGCAAGTATATGTGCACAGATGCATCTCGACAAGCACGTTGTTAAAATGATACTCGAGACATGTCAAATTCTGTGTTCAGCTCATCACACATGTTATGAGAGCTCTTACACCCCCTGTTACAAACTAACCCATCAAAATCACCCATGCTGTATATGGGCGAGAGCGTCTAGAGATAACTATATCTGGCTTTGCGATCTAGGTAAAGAATTATGTAAAGAATATACATACAGGTATGGGAAAATACACAAATGTCAGACTTATATAGAAGATCTGGCTGATAATGTCCCACCATTACCTGATATTGGTTTCACAGAGCCAGCGCAGGCGATGCCAGACGAATATAAGGATGAAGACTCTGTAGAGGCATATCGCCAATACTACTTTTTCGACAAGATGAATATCCATTCATGGAAAGGTAAGATCATTGGTCGGGAAGAACCCATTTGGATTACGGACATGCGAAAGATGTTCACTGTTTAATTTTTTTATTTATTCTTGTATATAAATAAATGTCTCAAAAAGATGATCTTACCGAGTCCCAGAAATGGGTTGTTTCTCTCATGTCCGCGCTTGCGTTCCTTTTGATCGCTTCTCCTTTTATGTACAAGATTACAGGAGGAGTTACTGATGCTGTTGGATTTACAACTAGTAAGGACGGATGCCCTAATGTGTATGGACTTGTCCTTCATGCCGTCGTCTTCGCTGTTATTGTCCGTCTTCTGATGTTTGTTCCAGTCGCGTAATTATAATAATTATATTTTTATTATTTATTAATTAATAAAAATGAAACTATTGTCGAGTAATAGAATTTTTATTATAATGTTTGTAATGGTAGTAGTATTAATTGCTATACTATTTGGTACAAGCGAAAAGTACAAAAAGAGGACACGTCCTAATATCTGCAACACTTTCCCTTACCTTCCTCAGTGCATTATACCAGAATCGAGAGAAATTGTACAACCTCGTCTAAGCATGAAGCCTAAAGAAAAAAGAGCATTCTGTGTCTCTGGTGGCGGTACTCTTAGTCAAAGTACAGCTCATGGAGTCTTAGCAGCTATTCTTAAATATAGAAGATCTAGGGAAGGTACAAGAATGTCTGTAAGTGATTTGTTTAAGGATTTTAATAATTTTAGCGGTTCATCTGGTGGAAACGTTTTCCTTTCTATGCTCGCATATGACCGTGGTTATAATGAGAGTTTTAATAGTATTGGTGGTAATCTTACAGCACAGAAAGTGGCTGAAAAGTTCCATGATACATATATTACGGA
>Ga0181607_10004647_pt1 | contig 11729 bp, 16 predicted proteins | sample 041ome_9_FD_132420 | JGI IMG/M metagenome (GOLD analysis project Ga0181607, IMG submission 132420) | Coastal salt marsh microbial communities from the Groves Creek Marsh, Skidaway Island, Georgia - 041413US metaG (megahit assembly) | ecosystem: Environmental > Aquatic > Marine > Intertidal zone...
ACATTGCCTGTTTCGAAATCGCCTTCCATGCTGTTTTGGATTGGCGAGCGAACAAAGTGCTTAAAGCCGTTTGGTGCATCCGTTTTAATGAAGAATGCGTCTGTGTCGGTCAGGAAGTGGTTAACCACATAACCGTCAGGAAGCATACCCATGTTACGGATAGCGTTGGTGTCGTTATCTGCAGTTCCAGGACGCAGATTAGTAGCCATCAAACGCTCAGCCACAAACTGGAGGTTGGTAGGAATGATCAACTTCATACCACGCAGAGCGATTTTAAGGCCGCGCTCGTCGATGAAGTTAGAGATGTCAATCAGTGACTGCTCAAGCGAAGTTTCGTTGAGGTCAGCCGCAGTTGTCAGCTCATTCCGGAATGTACCACCACCTGTGGTTGGGTGATTTGTTGCACACAATTCTACACCGTCACCAATAGCGAAGTTAGAGTTAAAGGCGTTGTTAAGAACAGCCGCCGCTTTAACTTGCTTAGTATTCGCCATTGAACGAGCAAGCGCACGAGTGTAGCGTGAGCTGAGGCGGTCGTAGAGGTTATCCTCAACAGCTTCCTCAGTGATAGCAAACGCCAGTGCGATTGTTTCATGGGTGTAGCGAGATGTGAAGGCTTCGTTTGCGGTATCGTATGATACTGCCGCACCTTCACCTTTAGTTGGAGCTTGACCGAAGCCAGCGAGCATTACCTCTTCTTCGAAAGCCCGATCAGAATTTTCGGTTTCGTAGATTTCGGCGTGTTCGTTGTCGTAACGATCGTATTCCATGCCAAACAGAGCGTTAAGTCCAGGCTCAAGCTCTTTCAGCAGTTGACTTCTAGAAATAGCCATCAGAGAGCCTCCTTAAATACCTGTGCTGGTGTTGTAGAAGTGGTTGTTCAACTTCACAATCGCCAACCGACCAGCTACAGTGGCATCGTCGTTTGAAGGAGTATCTTCATAACCGACAATACGCATATTGAGAGTAGCTGTTGTAGCCGCAGTAGAAACAGCCAGTTCTGCGCTGGAAATACCAGAAGTCGCGTCACCTGATGTTGCTGTTGCGAAGTTAGCGTTTGCGTTGACAGCCGCCTGAGTTGCCGCCGCATCACAATTGATCAAGAAAAGCTGATCAGGATGTGCCGCAATAGTACAAGTTGCTTCAGTACCGCTCTTTACAGAGGCAGTTCCAGGCCACTTGTTAGTGAAGGTAGGAGTTCCATCAAGAGCGATGTACTCACAACCCATAAACGCACCGAGCAATGCTACAGTACCACCGTTAGCTGCACCTACAATATCCACAAGACCATTGGCAAGGGGAATAACTGGGCTACCCTGATAAATCACAGAGGAAGTTCCAGCTGTTCCCGCAGTCTGGATTTTGAAGGTCATCATACCGTTGGTATTTGCACCAGCTCCGAGCATCTTATACGGACGAAGTCCGAAAGCCGCATCGATATTAGCCATGCTTTAGATTCCTTCTAATTATCGGAGCTACCTTTAGCCCCGAAAGTTACACGGGATTGCCTATCTGGTTTAAGGATAGGCATTGAACTATGCTCTTCCCGCATTAAGTCATTATCAACCGCTTGCATTTGATCCGCGGTTTTGCCACGGAAATAAGCATCACGCTCTTCTTTTGACTCGAGTGGGAAACGAGCTAAGAGTAGACCGCCAACTCCAATAACCCCCGCGTGTTTACCGTCTTGGATGGTAGGGGATTCAAAGTCAGGGAACTCATCTGCGCGAACAAGATCAAAGCCTTCGCGTAGGCGAGCCGAAAGGTTCTTTTTATCATCTTGACCCATGACTGATTCACGGATCCAACGATGAACATAGCCTTCCGGAGCTGGGGGTGCATCCAGTGTGGATGGAGGTTGCCAAGGTTTGCGGCGTGAGTCTTTCTCACGAGTTTGTGCTGTGCGTGGGGTACGATCCATGATCTATTCCTTCACGAATTAAGGCGAGCAAGTTGCTTCGCGTATTGTTCATAACTTACACCAAGTTTATCAGCTATGGCAACCTGTGAAGGACTTAGCTTGATTTTTTTGCTAGAAACCTTCCCAGACGACCGTGACGCTGGTGCTACTGGTGATCGTGCATTAGATGGCTGTGATGCCCTGTTTTCCTCAAATTTATGGGGAAACTCTTGGCGTATACGCCGATCCAATTCCTCATAGTACTCATCACTGGTAGGGTCAAAATATTCTGACTCTACCAATCGTTTATGAATACTAAATGCTGTAAGTGTCATTGGTTCATCTTGACCAAACCACTCATTTTTACGAGCCCAAGCCTGTGCTTTAGGGTCAGGCTGTGCGGGTTGTTGCTGTGCCTGTTGCTGAGGTTTTGCTTCAGCTGGCTTAGTTTTACGCTCTTCATACTCAGCTTTTGCAACAGTAAGCCGCTCTGACTCAATAGCCAGTTTAGCCAACTGTTTCTGAGCCTCAATTTGTGCATCAACATCGCCCATGTTGATAGCATTAGTAAGTTTGGTTTTAAGAATCTCTTCTTGGGTAGAAACACGCTGGTCATACTCAGTTAGGTAAGACTCATCAATTTTACTTGACCGTGTTTTTAAATCTTCCATCTGTTGCTGAACTGATTTAGCATAATCAGTAGCCGCTTTTTCACGGCGTTCAGCTTCACGCATTTTATAGGTTAGCTTTTCAATGCGCTTTTTGACCTTGTCACTATAGCCCTCAAGGTCATCTTCGGAAGCTTCATCACCACTATCGGGGGCGGCTTCCGCTTTTGCTTCTACCTTTTCATCGGTTTCCGCAGAATCCTCAAGTTCTACCTCTACGGTATCCTCGAGTTCTTCCTTTACATCTTCTTGCATAACTTACTCCTGTTATGTATGCAGAATATCTTCTGGGTTGTTGATCTTGGCTAAGATCTCGTCGTCATTAAGCAAGCGGACTTCGCCGCCATCGATCTTAAAACGACTTCCGGCATATCTGCCGAATATCACCCAATCACCTTCCGCACACCACGCACCAGTTTCCCCGAATTTATGAGGGTCTTTATATGCCAACGGACCAACTTTCATCACATAACCACATACTGTAGCTAGTGCTTCACGTTCAACCGCTTGGTCTGGGAGGTAAACACCGCCTTCGGTCTTTTTCTTACCCTTAAAGGGCAAAATAAGAATACGCCAGCCAGTAGGCTGAGGCATTTTTTCCACGGCAGGGGTTGTTGGGGAGTTTTCTTCTTGTTTCTTTTTAGCTTCTTGAGCTTTTGCAATGTACTCAGGTACATAGAGGGTGCTAGTCATGATCCACCTTTTTTAGCAGGGCTAAAAGCTCCTGTTCAATGTTAGCAAGCTCTGCAAGACGCGCTCGCAGTTCCTTGAATGCGGAAAAATCCTCAATTTGGCCTTCAATTATTTGTTGTCCAATGAGCTCTTTCCGTTCCCTAATTATATTAAGGAGTTTTTCATGAATGTAAAGGTCTGACATCCTATTTTGAAACCTTTTTCACTTTTTCAAATGTGCGGAGGCCACCCAAGCCAAGCATACCCATCAAAACAGTCATAAGAGAGCTCATATCAAACTCAGGTAAAGCGGGTATTTCCACTCCTGCCCATGATACACCAAACAAAATCAATGGATTTAGCACAAAATGGTAGGCTAACGCGATACCACAAGTCCAACCAATAAAAGGACGCCACCCCGCCACAAACAAACTGCGGTGCTGTGCTTCCATTTTGTTGACTTCAACCTGTGCCATCGCCGCTTCATGTGCGGCTTTTTCTGCCATAGTCGCAATTTCATGCGCCATAGCGTTTTTGGCATCTTTGTCTTCAATAAATTTATCCAGTATACCTGTAACTGGACCGATTAGTGCTTGTAACATACCCTACTCCGTTTAATACACTTCCACTTTGTTACTGTCTATCCTTACTGGTTTGCAATATGCGGTAGCCATATGCTCTGCAGGAACGCCACTAATACTTCCGTAGTTGCCGTATCTTTTTACTACCCTAGCCGCAAAGTAATTACAGTCATCAATAGACCGAAAATACATATCTTGGCTTTGCACCTTTCCACCTAATAACACAACCAGTAAAAACGCATGGATCATTTTTTATCAACAGGTTTGACCTCTACTGACTTATGCTCATGACCCATCCATATGCCAAAAACGCCCGTCATAACGCCCATGACAACGGAAACAAAAGCAGATTGCGGCGCACTAGGGTCTTCTAATGACATAAACCACTCAGCGCACCGCCACGACATAGCCGTACTAACCAGCATCATAAAACGAGGCAGGATCTTCCACCGCAGAAATTGTTCTACGGTTACAGGCATTAACGGACACCCTTAAACTTAGTGCCGCGCATCGCCTTACCGCCACCGCGACAAGAGCTTGACTTTTTGCCTTTTTTAGCCATGCCACCTTTTTTGTAGCCTTTGCGAACCATACCGCCGCCCATATACTTTTTACGAGCCATGCCACCTTTTGACTTTTTGTCTGGCTTTACACCATACTCCTGGAACAACTCAGCATCGATCTCAATGATTTTATCCATATCGTCGTTTTCTACAGCATTGCGCCGCAGTTCCATTAACTCTTCCATTCTCATATCATCAGCCATGCTAGTCTCCTTAAGGCTTCTGTTTATTCGTTAAAGATTCCTGTGCAATACTTTTAATATACCCTGTCAATTCATCTGGTGACATACTGGTGTATTTAGAAGCGATTGTATCTAATTCTGCATCTGTTTTAGGTTTATTTTCTGTTTTGTTTTCGGGTGATTTATCCAACCCCCATCCCAATTGACCCGCAATCTGGTTGCCTATTGAAATAACGTTTGCAACCCCTTTATCTATACCCATCACCTTAGGGGCAACTGCTAAAATACCCAAAGGCGTTGTTTCTCCAGGAATCATACGCTTAAGAATATTTTGTTGGAGGGTATGATATGGACTAAAGTTCGCATAGTTTTGAAGCATTATGTTGGCAAAAGACATAGGCGAGGTATACGCAATATTGCCATAAGGGTCTAAATACTGACCTGTAGGAGTAAACTTCTGCACAAATTGTTGAACTTCGGGATTTTTGTAGTAGTCGTTACCACCACCGCCACCAACTAAATTGTTTTGGATCATCCCAGCGGCAAGCATATTCTGGAAAATGCTACCACCGAGATTGATGCCCCGAGCTTTTGCCCGAGCCATTTGGTCTTGCACATAACCTAATACTTTGTCGTCAGAAGAATCGCCACCTGTCTGTTCTTGGTTGCCGCCAGTGTAGCCTGTGTCTGATGCTGTGGTATTAGCACCAAAATCCTTATCACCTACATTGGCTCCCATATCAGCCACTACTAACCTCCTCTATTCATAGTGCGTTGCATAGCAATTTGCGCTCGCATAGCGGCAATATCCTCAGTGCTTTCAATACGCTCCCGCGCAATAGCCGCCTGTTCGTTGGCTTTTTGCCTGTTAAGCTCAAGCTCCATTTGGTCTTGCTGTGCCTGTTGCATTTGCTCTTGCTGGCGCAACTGAAGTTCCTGTTGCTTGAGGTCAACCAATGGATCTTGCTGACCACCGCCCAATACCTGTTGTTCTTGCTGGAGGTATTCAGTAATCAACTGCGTTTCAATTTGCGCTACCATTGCTTCGTGCATTTCTGGCGGCTGTTGTTGGGCGTTTGGATCCTGCATCATTTGCTGGTCATGCACCATTTTAGCCTTCATACCAATATGCTCAAAAATATGCGTTTGCAAAAGCTGAAGCGCGGCTGGGTTTCCGCGCACTACCATACTTGACATATACGCTAAATGCGCTTGGATATGGGCATCATGGTCTTGCTGTGGGAAGGCTTGTATTTGTTGCCGCCCAGACAAAGCAAGTTGCAAAATGCCGTTTTCCTGTGCCGGACCCATCGGGGTAGGCTGTTGTGGTGGCGGCAAGATTTGCTCAATATTATCCACGCCAAGCGCGGTATACACACGGCGGTAAGCCTCATACTGGTTATGGAGCTGAGGCTGTGCCATCGCCAACTTTAACTGCTCCTGCGCCAGACTTACCCGCTGTGACATACTAAAGATGTTGGGGTTAGCTACTGGAACAATATCAATACGACCATCAAAGTCAGACTGTTTCAAACCCTGCTGGTTATTAGTGACATTGTAAGGGTAATCACCGCCTTCAAGCGAAATAATTTCAGCAAGCAGTTTGAACTCTTGCTTCATTGCATTATACAGCCGCTTATGCACCGCTGACATAATACGGCTACCACGTTCCATAAGGGCTACCGTTGTGCCTACAGGCATTTCAGTATTTTGGATATTACCTGTGCCGATATCTGTAGTGCCTACAAACTTTTGTGCGGCATTAACTACAAAACCGAGGAGTTGGAACAGAGTCGCGCTAGGCTCTTTGTAGGGCAAAGGCAAGAGCGAGCCGCGTAGCTCTGTCCCAACCACATCGACGTCGCGCCACTCTCCAGGTTGAAGGGGCTGGTCGTCATCACGAATACGCAAACCTCTAGCCTTAAATCCCGCTGGCATATTGGCTAATGTGCCAGCATCTACCAGTTGGCGTAGGTTAGCGGTGGCTGTACGGGACAAATTACCAAGCAAATGGATCAAACCATTACCGTAAAACCCTAATCCTGGAGTGAACATATAATGGACAAAATACTGCTTTTTGCGCTTATTTGGGTCATCTTCCGCGTAGTTGCGGTAAATTGACAGCACTTCGCCAGAATCTGCGGAAACCGTTACAATATACGGCAATTTTACCCCTGTAGCCTCGCCAGACTCGTCTTGGTCGGGGAAATCTTCTAAATCTAGGTAACAATGGCACTCATACAGGGTGATTTCTTCATTATCCCCTGCCCTCTCCATACCAGAAAGCTGTTCTTTAGTATCATCCAGCTCACTATAATCACCCTCCCCTGCTTCTACATCAATATCACGGTAAAAACCGCTAATTTGGAGCTTGCGTAGCTCATTTGGGGACATTTTTATGATGTGTGTAACACGCTCAGAACTCGGTAAATCCGTAGCATTATACGGAACCAGCATATCTTCAGCCATTACAAACTTACTAACCTGACGCCCTAGCTGTGGGTCTTTATACACTTTCTTAAATGCGCTACCGCACAGCCCCAAATAGTAAAGCATTTGGTCAAATTCAGCATCGTATTCATCCATTACATGAATAATCTGGTAATTCATGTAATCTTTAATGCGGTCTGCCTGTTTTTCTAGGTCAGGGCTAGTATCGCCCAGCACTTGTGCTCGCACTGGACCACTCGGCGGCAATAATTCTTTATAGGCTTGGCTTTGGAATTGGCTAACGGCCTCGTTCAGCATTGGGTGGATAACACCAGTAGCCCCTGCAAAGGGTTCGGTGCGGTTATCGTATTTAAGCCCTAAAAGGTCGAGTCCTTTAGTGTAAATATTCATCCACTCTTTGCGCGACGAATTATCCTCATCTACTTTTTCTAGCACCATACTAGATATAGCGACTAATTCATCATCATTTACACTCTCAGCAAGGTTACTGCCAAAGCCCATATCTTCAACAGAAGCAGTTTCAGGCTCCGCAAATTCTACTGAGCCATCTTCCATACGCGACATTTCCATACCATCGAAACTTGGTTCGGGGGCAGGGGCAGGAATATCCACCTCTAAATCATCATCAGGCAAAGTTTGCCCAACCAATGTAAATTCACGTTCAATATTATTATAGGCACTAGGTTTTCTAGCCATTCGCTTTCCCCCCTTGAATTACGCGGAAAATGGGCTTGGGGGCAAGGCTCTGCTGAGCTAACTGCACAGCCTTTTTCAAATCATCTAATTTATCCGTAATAGACTTGTTTTCTTGGTGGACCTTCAACATGATCGTCATAATCCTCTGGGTGCTGTATAAACCCGCCTTCGCGAAACCGTCGGAGAGCCTGTGTTACCGTGTCAACGAAATCATCATTTTCGCCAGCCGGAAACGCCGCACACTCCTCTATGACTTCTTCCGCCCATCGTGTATCTGGAGCCCATACTAACCCAGATTCAAGGAGAGGCGCAATGGAGTTTACTCTTGTGTATTTATCATTCCCTCTGGACGGACTATAATTCTGCACCGGAATACCCATACTGCGTAACTCTTGCGTCAACGGCATACCACTCGCCTTGGCCTCAATCAACACACATTCCGGATCCCAATAATTATATTCCTCCATTGCAATACGCCGCAACTCAGGGAAATCCCATCGGCCACGCCGCGCATCACACAGAATAATGTTTGGTGGTTCTCCCTCCTTAGGATAAAAAACACCCCATGTGGTTATAGCACTATAATCAGCATTCGTCTGCTTACTAAACGCCGTATCATAAGACTGCATCACATAACTCAGCGGCGGGATATCTTCCTTCTCCCACTTCTGCCACCAATCACGCTTCAATATAGCACTCGTCTCAGATGTAGGATTCTGTTGCCACTGCGCTTCCCACTTGCCAACAGACAAAGAAGCCTTAACCTTTAACAACTCATCCTTTTTCCAAAACTCCGGCCACAAAACCTTATCATCATCCAATAACGCCGGAAACTCTACCACTTCCCACTGGTCTGCCAATATATCGCGAGCCTGTTGCTTCAACAACTTACCCGTCAAATCTATCTCGGACCATCGCGTCATCACAATTACAATCGCTCCTCCAGGTTGCAAACGCTGGCGTGGACCAGAAGTATACCACTCATACGCATTCTCCAACGCCGCAGGGGATAACGCATCCTGCTCCGAGTGCGGGTCATCAATAATCATCAAATCCGCACCACGACCAGTAATCGCTCCTCCAACACCAGCCGCAAAATATTCGCCGCCAGCATGGGTCTCCCATCTACCCGCCGCACTACTATCCTGCCGCAACTTCACATCCGGAAAGACCAGAGAGTATTCGTTACTGTTCATAAGGTTACGCACCTTACGTCCAAACCTCACCGCCAATTCACCTGTATGCGTCGCCTGAATAATCTTCAACTTAGGGTTCAATCCCATTAACCAACTCGGCAACAAATAACTCGCAAACTCAGACTTCGTATGTCGCGGTGGCATATTCACTATCAACCGCTTAATACTGCCATCTGCCAATCCATTAAACTTCTGCGACATCACCTTATGGTGATTTCCCTCAATAAACTCAGGCCATACCGTTTTGGTATAAGCCATAAAATCCTTCCTCGCGCGATCACTCGAAGCATACTGTCCACTCTTTTCAAGCAAACGAGCATACTGCTTCAATACATCTTCAGGAATAGTCAATGGAGCGTCTGGCATGGGTCATGTCCTACAGCCAACATCAAACAAGCAATCAAACTACATAAATCGCTCTCTTCCAAATATATGTAATGCGTCTGCCCATCCTCATAAAACAAGGTCAAAGCAACATCACCATCTTCACTGGTCGTAACGCCCACATATTCTGGATCTCTGTTCATAAATTCAAAATAGTATAAAAATTTCTGAGGGGCAATGAACCTATAACTCATATTTCAAAAAAGGGGGGTGGGGGTACGCGAATAATTATCTCGGTACTAACGATGTCGAAAGAACCGTGTATACGCCTACGCATATACACCACTCGTCTGTCAAAGGGGGGTGGGGGGTGTGGCATTTTTGCCACATAGCCTAAAACGCCGCTGGGGACCCATAGGCGGCGTTTGTGCGGCTGGCGGTAGGTAACACCGCCAGCCGCTAGGGGTTAGCCCATAAGCACTAGGTTGCCATAGGCCGTGCCGTATGTGTTAGCGGTTTGTGCGCTATAGTTAAAGCCGCCGTTAAGCACCGCCGCCACCGCGTTTTGGTTGGTTGCCGTGCCAGCCGCCGCATTAACATTGGCAAACACACTAGCCGCCCAATGTTGGTGCGCGGCCTGTATTGCCGCCAATGGCACAGGCTTGCCAATAGCGGTTGGCAATTTTGTGCTAATGGCTGGCACATTGTAAACGGTGACACCGTTGGCGGTGGTGGTTGGCACACCGTTAACGCACGCCCACAAAATAAGGCCGCGTGCGCTAATGTTGCCAGCCTTGTTTGGTTGCATGGTGCGCCACATTGCGCCGCCGCCAAACAAAGTGCCGTTAGCAAGTGCGGCTGGCGTTAATTGCAAACCCACATTGCCTAAACCGTTGGCCTTAATAAAGGCCGCCATTGCCGCAACGCTAACCGCGTTTTTAGCACCGTTTGCACCGTTAAAAGCCTGTGCCGCTTGTGTTGTTTTGGTAACCATTGTTAACCTCTTTTTAGTTAATGTGCGGTAGCACCATTGCCCCGCCCCTATTTTATGCCATAGGTCAAATAGGTTTGTAAACCCCTTTTTTACAGTATTGCCAAAATAATTATCAGCAACGCCGCAACACTACCAAAAACCAGCGCAATCATTTGTGCCGCCATGCGCCAATATAGCCGACCATAAAACTGGACAGGCCAATAATAAATAGCAATGCGCTAATGTAATGGTGGAGGGTTGGGATATTAAATGTGTCCACACTGGTAAACATTAAAAAGATACCAGCCAACATTAAATAACCATAGGTAACGATAATAAGCATAGCAAGCTCCCTTGTTTGTGGTTAGGGGTTTACATTGCCAGCCGCCGCCGCGTCTTGCCAGTGCAAAATTGTCACTGTGATAACATGGGAAGTCACGGGACTTCACAAGAGTTCATGACGGTCTTTCGTATTCATATGAGTGTATACGAAAGAGAGATCGTCCAATATCCAAAGGGGACTTATCCATCTATCTATCTTATATGCTCATGTATACCGATAAGAGATTCATCTTCGTCATTCTTCGTCAATCAATCAATCCATCAAATAAAAAAGGGCGACCCGAAGGTCGCCCTCGTTGGAGGTGGAGTGGCTTATGCCGGAATGACATACAGCTCCACGAAGTTTTTGCCCCATGTCGCTTTCGCGCTGGCTGACTGTCCGCCGTTAAGCGCGTCAAGCAAAGCATGGAAGCGACGCGCCTTAATGGAGCGGTGAGCCATGTCGACATCCTGCAGGGTGACCGTTTCCTTACCGGAGTTGATCAACTGCCAGACTACCTTGCCACGCAGGACAGACTTAGGTGACCCGTCTGCGTCATACAAGGTCCGCTTGCTTTCAAAGGGGAAAGGCTGTTCCGCCTTTGGGTCAACGTCGGCAACAATGCGGACACCTACATTATTAGGATTGCCACCTGCGTGTTCCTGGACAAACTTAAAAATGTCCTCGGCCGTTACGCCTTCGCGCTTGCGCTCCTCAGGCAAGGCATTGATGCCTGAAAAAGTGATTTCCTGAGCGACTTTCTTAGTGACTGCTTTAGCCATAATAAGTTCCTTTCTACGAACTTGCGAGTCCAGCACCATTGCTGGCTACCCATATAGAGTAGCAAATGGACCTTCCTTTGTAAACCCCTAAATTGTCATAATGATAAAGAAAGATGGCTACCCGACCAGGAGCGAAGTCATGTGACTTCAGCCGAGTTCATTGGATCTCAGCACCTGGATCGTCGTTCGTCATCAGTCGCTCTACGACCTTCGCCCATCCATCCTTGTCCATCGGCCATTCCATCCTATGATCGTAGGTAGGATCTCCATCCATCAATCTCTTGGCTAGGTTACGACCATCCATAAATAATAAGCTCTGGGACGAAGGATGATGAACCAAGTTCCAAACGCATCCACCAACATCAGTTCTTGAGGTCTGCCATGCTATTTGATGGGGACGCCACTTAGGGAACTTCTTG
>Ga0181607_10004648_pt1 | contig 11727 bp, 8 predicted proteins | sample 041ome_9_FD_132420 | JGI IMG/M metagenome (GOLD analysis project Ga0181607, IMG submission 132420) | Coastal salt marsh microbial communities from the Groves Creek Marsh, Skidaway Island, Georgia - 041413US metaG (megahit assembly) | ecosystem: Environmental > Aquatic > Marine > Intertidal zone...
CGACGACGACGACGACGACGAAGAACTCTTCGACGACGAAAACGACCGCCACGCGCCGCTCCTCCAAAGGAAAGGAGGTGATTACGACGCGCCGAACAGTCAATCGCCGCCGAATAAGTACGGCAGCGCTTAAAGTTAAGGCGGCGAGAGAGAGAGAGAGAGAGAGATATAGAGAGTCAGAGAGAGACGGGCTTGGATTTTTTAGTTTTAAAAGGTTGTGTATTAATATTTTCGATTTTATTATTTTGATCAAGGAGAATGGCACTCGCTCGCGTACCACACGACGCCTCTTGTGACACGCGACACGTGACACTCGGGACACCTTCCCTTCTCTCGATTTTCTGTGGTATGTAATACGCACGATACGAAAGTTCGTTTCGGAGCGTCACATCCAAGCTTTACCCCTCCACCTTTTCCCGGAAGTACACACCAAATACCCTTCCTTCGTGCACTCTCTGCGCTTTCTCACCTGGGCAGAGAGACACGCGCGCGCGCGGGTAGAAAAGGACATCTTTCCTTCCCCTTCCGAAAAAAAGAGAGACAACGAAACCCAGCGCACGCGCGCAGAGACGGATACGCGATGGCCGTGAATACTCGTCGCGGCAGCGCGCGAGGAAAAACGACGACGCGGGAAGATGACGACGCCAAATTAAAAGTACGGAAAAATGTCGACGACGTTTACGACGACGTCTTGATGACGACGACGAAACAACGACGACGAAAACAACTGCCGCGAAGAAGAGAGTCGCGCGACGAAGATGAAGACTACGACGAGGAGGAGGAAGAAGAAGAAGAAGAAGAAGAAGACGCGTCGTTGCGCATTAACGACGAATATAACGACGACGACGTGCAAACGAGAGGGAGTCGACGACATCAGAGACGACGAGGAGTGAAACGCGACGACGAAAAAGAGGAGGAGGAGGAGGAGGTCGACGACGACGAGAGAGAGAAGGATTTGAAAGGAGCGAGAGAGAGAGGGAGAAAGACGACGGCGGCGACGCAGAGAGAATCATTTTTGTTCGGTATTCCCATTCACCGAACGACGACCACAACCACCACCACTACTACCACCTCCTCGGGAGCCCCGCAGCGAAGGCGAGGTCAACAACAACGGTACATATCGTGGGGAAAAATCATGCGAAACGTGGCACCATTTTGCGTGTTGAGCGTGCAGTATGGCGCGCAACCTCTGTTGACGAAGAAATTCATATCGACGAAAGTTTCGAGCTTGGGCGTCGTCGCTGCGACGGAGTGCGTGAAGATTGTGTTGTGTTTGATTTCGATGCGAATGCAAGGGCCGCGGGAGATTCGTCGACAGTTCGGCAAGGTCAGATTGAACGTGTTTGCTTTGAGCGTAGTTCCGGCGGTTGTTTACTCCATTCAAAATATGTTGATGCAATACGGATATCACTCCGTCGACGCGGTGTTGTTCAATTGTTTGAACCAAACAAAAATTATGTGGACCGCGTTGTTCGTGTACGTCGTGTTCGGTACGAAACAGACCTTCGTTCAGTGCTTGAGCTTACTCGGTTTGATGTTAGCGAGCGTGATTTTGCAAATTAAAGAGATATTGGAACCCGCGGTGGACGCGCAGAAATCGTTTGGATCGATGGACGGTGCAAACGGAGGAAACGCGAACGGCATGACGGTGATCGAGGAGGAAGAGTACACGAGATATTTAGGGGTGATTGCCGTGACTGCGGCGTCTTGTTTGAGCGGACTCGCGAGTACGAGCACGCAGATTTCGCTGCAAGCGTTGCGGCGACCCGCGCAAGTGCTGACGATTGAAATGGCCATCGCTTCTATACCGATTATCTATTTCGTTCACGTCTCCAAGTTAGCCTTCAACGACGAGGTTTTGGTGCAACAAACGCATCCTCATCTCCAAGAAGGACAAGACGCCGCGGCAGCGATGATGGCATCAGATCCACTGTTGGCAAGAGACCCCTCCAACGATTATCTCGTTTCCTCGACAGCTGTTCGACGTCTTCTCTACGCCGGGTCTACCGAATGGTCCTCCATGTTTGACCATTTCACATTACTCACGTTTGTACCGATTTTCACTTCCGCGGTCGGCGGCATCTGCGTCGGTCTGGTCACCAAAAATCTCGGCTCCGTCGCCAAAGGATTCGCCATCACGCTCGGTTTAATCTTAACCGGCATCATCGAGTCCATAACCAGAGGCGAAATGCTCCAAACTGAACAAATTATCGGTCTTCTCCTGGTCGGCGTGTGCACGCACGCGCACGGCGTCTACGCTGAACCTGAACCGCCTCTCACGAATAGCGAAATTAGATTAGCGGCAGCCGCGGCAGAGAGAAGAGAAGAGAAGAGGCACAGGGAAATGCTCGCGGCTAGTAAGTTGTTGTAATATTTCGAGTTGATTATTTATATTCATGCGCGGACTTTCGCCTTCAAACAACTTTACAATTTCTCTTCTTTCAAAGTCGTCAAAGTGTGTTGTGCGAAGGATAAAAATGCATCGCAGCTGCTGCGCTTCGTCGTCGTCCTCCTCCTTCTCCTCCTCCTCCTCTTCCGCCGCGATGGCGATGAAAAACCACCGCCGCGTGCGGAACGTCCGACGGGGGACCACCGCAGCGTACGGAACGTCCGACGGGGAAGGCACGTGGACAGAAAACGCGTCCAACCCGTTCACGAGTTTAATATCCCTGGCGAAAGGGCAACGAGAAATCGTCCAAGCCGGGGAGGCGTGCTTGTACGAACGGTCGGAAGAAGTCGACGAGAAAGATATCGACAGCACGGAGATACAAGAGTTAGTCTCGGAGATGTTGGCGATCGTGAAAGGGAGAGGCGTTGGACTCGCGGCGCCTCAGATTGGCGTGAAGAAACGAATATTCGTGATGGAAGATACGGCGGAAGGAATGTCAGACGAGAGCGAAGAGGAGAGAGAGAGGAAGAAACGCGCGCCTTTCAAAGCGAAGGTCGTTATCAATCCGGTGTTAATACCGATTGGCGACGCGAGCGCTGCGTTTATGGAGGGATGCTTATCGGTGCAGGGATATCGGGCGCTCGTCAGGCGACATCTGAAGGTGAAGCTGAAAGGCGTCGCGCCGGATGGAAAACCGATTGAAGTGGAATTGACGGGCTGGCCGGCGAGAATCGCGCAACACGAAATGGACCACCTAAACGGCGTCCTTTACGTCGATAGAATGGAAAAAAGAACGCTGAGAAGAGTCGATAAGGTCAACGCGCCGGTACCGACCAATAAACACCCTGAGTTCGGTACGTGTCCGGCGGTCGGTGAAACCGCGACTGGCGGCTCGTATCTTTCCAACAAAACGGCCATCGCTGGCGTGGACGACATCGAGAGTTTAACGAAGAAGAGCAAAAACAGGCGAAGGCGGTGACACAAAAATAGTAATACCAACTCTAATAGGTCTATTAGGTAGAACAGACTGTGACCATGACACAAAAATAGTAATACTAAATCTAATGGCAGCCAAGCGTAATATGACAATGACAAAAATAACTAAATGAGCAAATCGTAGTGCGTCTGTCCGTTATACAAAAGCCTCACCGGTGCACGCTCGGTCACTTTCCCGGTCTTTTTATTCGTCTTTTTCGCAAACTCTTCGCCGTACGTTTGTATGCACACGTACCCGCTTCCGCTCGCCGCGTTCTTCGCCATGTGCGCGGGTAAATACACCATGATGGGTCTTTTGATGAGTTTCGTCAACACCAACAACTCCGTTTCCCCGCCCCAGAAATCTTGGCTTTGTATTCTTCGGCAGTACCCCTCGATTCCGTCCGGGTCGCCGTATTTAATCGACATGTTCGCTTCTCCGTGGCTTTTCCGCTTCTCTTCGTCTCTGCACATTTGTTCAAACACCGCGTTGCGCAACGTGTCCGCCTCGCGCGTTTCTTCCGCGGACGTTAAATTCGTTTTCGAAATATGCGCTAAACCCAGGGCGAGACTTCGGAACATGCATCGTCCGTCGCCGGTAACTTTCACGCGCTGATAGTGTTCGCTTTTCTTCTTCTTCGATTTCGTTTTATCCGCTTTCGAGATTTCAAAGACGCTGTTTTTAAGATGGAGGATGCGTCTCAGAGAAGAAGAAGAAGACGAAGACGAACACGAAGAAGACGTCGTCGCGTTGGTGTTACCGCTGCCGCTGTTCGCGCGCCCGAACGCGCTCGCGCCGCTGGCTTCTCGAGATGACATTTCTTTTTTCAGCGCAAAGTAGTGTAAGTGGTTTGTGTGTACTTATTTGGTGGACTCTTGAGGATGCGAACAGAAGAAGTTTCTTTCTCCTTTCCTTGGACGACGAACGCGTCGAATGCGACGCGGCGACTATCGGGTCGTCGCGTTGTACACGAATGATAATTAATGAAAGCGCGGCGGCAATAATAGCACTCTAGTAGGTTTACAACAACGGGTACGCTAAAAAAGAAACACAAGTTCACACGCTACGGGGGCGTGCCGCGGGACGACCCGAGTCCGAACCGCAAGCGAACTTTATCGCCGTCCACGGAGGAAAATCGTTGTTCGCGCACGTACCAAGCTTTCGGGCACGTCATCTTCGCGCCGCGCAACCGTTTCGTCCATTTTGTGAGCAGTTGGTCGATTTGTTTCAACTCGCGGTCGGATAATTGCTCGTCGCCGGCGTTCGGTAGGATTCGCGCTAAAGTGCAGTGCGCGGTGGAGGTTTGTTGGACGCCTCGAACGCCGACGGCGTTGGAGGCGAGCGCGGCGCGGCATTTTTTGAGCGAGTCGTTGACGTCGTCGAAGCACAAGAGAAGGGCACCGGAGGTGGCTAAGACGACTCGATCGACGATTAACTCGACGGATTCGCAGTTTTGGAGTACTTCTTGCGCTTTGGTGGCTTCGTCGAGGATGGCGCCTGAGGCGGAACGTTTGAACTTGCTCTGCGTCGACGATATCGGCGTCGACGCGCCCGAGAGATTTTCTGCACTGCTAATAGCCGACGGAGGTTTGATTTTCGACAGTGGTGTTGGTGGAGATAACACGCGGTCGTAATTTTGCTCGACAGAACGTTTAACACGCGGTTTTGGCTTGTCCGGAAGTACCATTTCTCCTAATCCTTTTGGAATGGAAGGTTGCTTCTCCATCGTCGGTTGCGATGATTTCGGCGGCGGCGGCGGCGGCGGCGACGACGACGACCGTGGTTCTATTTCATCTTCGGAGTCTGTTCTCCTCGCTACGTCTGTTCTTTCTGCATCGCTACCATTTGTGTCGATTAAAAACTCCACCGGTTCTTCTCTCGTCATCCCTTCAATTGGTCGACTGAAAAAGAACATCGTCACGTGATACTGCGCCCGATTGCACACAAACATCGGTCTCTGTTTCACTTTCGTCGGCGCGTTTCCTTCGTTCTCCGCCTCCTCTTCGTCGTTGCCGTCTCCACCAAAACCCATCATCAACTTACTCAACTCGGAGACAATCGCGGTCCCGCTTGCGGCTAAACTTGGCGCGTCGTCAAACACCGACAAAACAATCAACCGCGAACACGAACTCTTCATCGGAAACATTTTCATATCGTCGTACTTCACCGGCCACACGCCCACCCCCGGAAACGGTTCAAAATGAAACAAACTTCTCGTCGCTCTTATCGCGGACGCATCGAACGACTTCGAGGTGAGCAAATCTCTCCGAATGTTTCTGTACACGAGTTGGAGCGGAGACTTTACCGTCGCCGCGCCTTCTCTTTTCCTCGCCGACGACGATACCGAAGCCGATGCCGTCCTCGTACCAACAACCTCCGCTTCTTCTTCTTCTTCTTCTTCTTCTTCTTCTTTCTCGTCCTCGTCGCCAAACAACCCGCTGGACGATAATTTCTTCTCGTTCAAAAATCCTCGCCGCATCGTCTTCTTCTCTGTCGCCGTCGCTTCGCCGTCCTTCTTCTTCTTCTTCTTCTTCTTCTTCTCCTCCTCCTCCTTCGTTGCAACATCAAAATCATCGCTTTTCGTTTCCCGCGACGACATCGACCGAGGACTTCTCGGTGGTTTCTTTTCCCATCGCGTCGTCGTCGTCGTCGTCGTCGTCGAACCAATCGTCGTTTCTTCTTCTTCTTCTCCTTCTTCTTCTTCTTCTTCTTCTTCTTCTTCTTCTTCTTTTTCCTTCGTCGCCGCGTCGTCGTCGTTTTCGAATTCTTCTTCTTCCTCTTCTTGAAACCCTTGCATGTACGCGTAATACGCGGTCCCGGTCAGCGCGATCGCGATGAACGCGTACTTTGCGACTCTGGAAAAGTATCCTCTTCTTCCGAGCGGCGTTGCGGGTGGCATTTTTAAAAAAGAGACGAGATGTATACGTATCGTTTGTATATATGCGCGCGCGTATGTGGGGAAAAATGTCATCGGACTTTTTTGAAAATTGGAAAGACGTGTGCGTGTGTGAATTTAATTGACTGCGTGAATTTAATTGACTAACATTGACATTTCTCTCTCTCTCTCTCTCTCTCTCTGCTAGAGTAGTACTCTATTCGTAACGCGCGCGGTCGCGCGACGTAAACGACTACATCGTTACTATTATTAACGGCATATTTTCATCATCTCTCTGCTCTTCTTCTTCTTCTTCTTCTTCTTCTTCTCTGCGCCAAAGAGACTATTTCAACCCGGGAAACGCGTGCTTCCCGTTCGCTTCGTCCCACGGCATATCGAACACCTCCGCGACGCAATCTTCCGTCTCGAGCGGATGCTTTTCAAAATTCGCGTACAAATGCGCGCAGCACGCTTTCCCTTCCACGAGCAAGTAGTGGATGAATATCACGTCGCCGCTGTTTTTGATTTCTTCTTCGCTCGGCGCGTCCGCGCAGAACACGACCGAACGCGAGTTGCCACGAGTTAACCGCTTGGTCTCGATTTTCACCATCTTGTGATCCGAGACCGTCTGAAAGTATAACTCCGCCGTCTTTTCTATGCGATGCGAATTCGAGCAGTGGAAGAAACCGTCCGTTTTATCGAGGTTGGATTCGAGCGTGAACGTTCCGGAGGCGCGCCAGGTTTCGAGCTCGAGCGGGGAAACGATCTTCCAGAGAATGTCCAGTTCGGGAAGTTCTTCTTCTTCGTTTCCAAAACTCGTCATCGCGCGTTCTTTTCCTCCCACGAGAAGAAACAGACGAAGAAGAAAAAGAGTCGAGCAGCGCGAGGCGAAAAAGGATCTTCTTTCTTCTCGACGCTCACAGCTTCTGCTTTTACTCTCTCTGCGCGCGCGCGTGGAAACGCGGAGACTTTTTGAAGAAGACTCTCTCACGCGTTCCACGAATTGGAAAAACATCAATCCGCAAATTTTCCCCAAACACATGGCGCCTCTTCCTCTCGTCGCCGGCGACGCGCTCGTGAAACTCATCGCGTCCGCGCGATCGTTCCGACACAACAACCCTCGCGGGTTTTTTCTGACCCTCTCGTTCGCGTCTCTTTCGCTTCTTTTCCTGTTGACCGCGACGCAATATTCCGCTTCGTTTTCTCCGACAGCATCGAAGGAAGACGAGGACGCGGTTTTGTCGTACGAAGAAGAAAAGAGAACGCGCGACGACGAGAAGAACCACGTCGACGACGAGAACAACCTTTACGGAAAAAGCAGCGAGAGTGGTGGTTTTTTGTGGTGGGAAGGTGCGGCCAACGTCGCGCTGGCGTGCGCGTGCGCGGCGACGATTGGGATTTTGGTCGCCGCGAGACGCGCGAGAAAGATATTTTTGTCTTCTTCTCAACAACAACGCGTCGTGGAAGGCCAATCGGCAACCGCCGGGATAGGAAGAGAAAGCGGTGGTGGTAGCGTTGGAAAGAGTTGGAACGGAAGTCAGTGGGTGGAAGCGACGACGACGATGGCGGCGGCGGCGGCGCCGTCGGTGTTGTCGAGTCCGTATAGGAACTCGAGCGGCGCGGCGGCGGCGGCGGCGAGACCGCCGGACGCCAACTGGGCGAAAGCGAAAGGCGGCGCGTGGTCGAGCGAGAACGGTAGTAATAATAATGGTAACAACATCGAGGACGATGGGACTGATTTTGCGACTGGGTTTGGGTACAGCGAAGGCGTTTCGAGCGAGACGGCGAGAGAACGCGCTTACCGGGAAACGCTCTGGGCGAGACGAGAGGCGGAGGAGTTGGAAGCCGAGGAGAACGAGGAAGATCAAAGGAACCATCACGAGTATTTCACGAAACACGACGACGACGACGACGATAATGGCCATAGAAATCGCAGCAATAGCAGTAGAAAACCGTTAGCATCCACGTCTTCTGCCCCGAGAAAAGAAAAAGAGTCCGCCGCGGCGAAACGCGAACGCCGCTGGTCCAAATTCGACCAACGCTGGGAATCCCTCGACGCCTCCGCGGCAACCTCTCGCCTCCCTCTGACGTACAACGACATCCCGTGGCCTCCAAAAATGGCAAAACTACTCGACCGAAAAGTCTCCGAACACGAGAAAAAGTCTTCCTCTTCTTCTTCTTCTTCCGCCGCCGACGCCGGCGCCGCCGCGAAGAAAAAAATCTACCGCGAGCTCCTCCTCCGCTGGCACCCGGACAAGTTCATGCAAAAATACGGGAAGCGAGTTCGCGCCGGCGGAGACGAAGACAGGATAAAAGAACGAGTCGACGCCGTCGCGAAGGCGCTCAGCGCGAGCATGGCTTCTTAAAAATATAGAGACTACTAGAATATAACTTTTTGTATTTGTATGTGCTTTAAAAGTCGAACATCCACGATCGAGTTTGGCTTTGCGCGTTTACCGCGCTTACAAACTTCATCCTTTTTCGTGTGTATTCTTATCCGGAATTCTCTCACAAAAAGGTTTCTCTGTCACGTACACGCACACAGATGGTGCTTCTTCGAGCGCAGAGTCACGCGCTCGCGTCGACATCCAGCGGCAGAGCAGCGCGACATCGTTCTTCTTCTTCTTCTTCTCGTTGTTATTATTCTCGTCGAGAAGAAGAAGAAGAAGAAGAAACAGAAATTCGATGTTACGCGTCGACTTTGGGGAAACGCGTAACGAACGCATTCGGTGGTGGTCGTTTTCGCGACGGTCGTCGTCGTTTTCGCCGCGGTCCCGTGTTGGCAACGTCGGCAATGGCGTCGTCGGATGGAGACGCGGGGGCGGCCTCTCTCTCCGCCGAGCGGCAACGAGAACAGGGGGAGGAATCGCCGGCGGGAGAGAGCGTTCTGTACGCGTTTTCCTCGGTGGATGACATCTTGCTCTCGCCTCCAGATTCTGAAATCATAACGGAGGATATCAACGAGATGCAAAAACGAGACCTCACGGAAGAGTCAATCGAGAACACGACGCCGTCACCGCAAACGGCAAAAGTTACCTCGGTGGCAGAACTGATTGCGTTTACGTTACCGACGATGGCGATATGGCTTTGCGATCCAATTTTGAGCTTGTTAGATACCGCGATGGTTGGGTTGACGTCGACGATCGAGTTGGCGGCGATATCGCCGGCGAGCGTGTACGTCGGGCACACGTGTTATATTTTGTGTTCGGCGTTTGCGGTGAGCGCGACGACGTTGATTGCGAGAGATCGGATCGTGGCGAGGAGAAAGAATACGCCGGAAGCGGTGGAGGAAGATGCGAAAACGGTGAATGATGTTTTGGTTATGAGCACCGGGATGGGGTGCGTCGTCGCCGCGTTTCTTTTTGCGTTTCACATTCCAGGGTTGACGAAGTACGTCGGCGCGAATTCCATGGCGTTAATTCCGTACGCGGCGACGTATGCAAAAATTAGACTGTTGGCGTTCCCAGCAGCGATCGCGTGTTCCGTGATGCAATCCGCGCACTTGGCGACGGAGGATCCGTACACGCCTTTAAAGGCGACGTTGGTCGCCGCCGCGGTCAACGGCGTCGGCGACTTTGTGGCGGTGTTTTCCTTTAAAGCCGGGATCGCTGGGGTGGCGTGGGCGACGACTTTCGCGCAAGTTGTGGTGACCGTTTTGTTCGTCAGAGCGATGATCACGAGAGGAAAGAAATGCGACGCGAGAAAGGATGATTTGGGCTACCGGTTAAACGGGCCTCCGCCGTTGCGAATGCCTTTGCGATTGCCGAGTTTAGCCTCGATTAGTCGCATTGGAAAGATCGCCACTCCGGTATTTTTCGTGACGCTGGTGAAAGCCATTTTCGTTGGAAGTACGATTCGTTCTGGGACAGCTTTAGGTCCGGCATTTTCTGCCGCGAACGGGGTCATGTTCACCGTGTATTTCTTCTTCGCGGTTATTGGCGACGGCGTGTCGCAAGCCGCCCAAACGTTCTTACCGGCCCAATTAGGCGACGAAACGAGAGCGTTCGAAATGACCAAACGCTTACTGATCGCTGCGTTATGCATCGGGTGTTTCTCCGCGGTTACCTCTAGAATCGTCCCAGTCTATTTCCCGTATTCATTCACCACGGACAGCACCGTGGCTGCCCTCATGAAAGAAATCTCCCCGGTATCTTCGCTGGCGTTGCTCTTACACACCAGCTCCATGGCCTCCGAGGGATGCTTACTCGCCGGCAGAGATACTAAATTCATGTCCTTAGCGTACGTCCCGAACGCGCTCTTAGCCTGGATCGGTTTAGGTCTCACCTTAAAAGCCGGCTTTGGCATCCAAGCCGCCTGGTTCGCGCTCGCGCAGTTCCACTTCGTCCGCTTAGCCGTAAACTCCGCGCGTTTGCTCAGCCGCCAGTCGCCGCTGAGAAAACAACTGAAGGAAGATTAAACTCTGCTACGAATACTAATTTTCGCGCGTGTTGGTTTGTATTACCTTGTGTAACTTTTTGAAATTAAAGACGTGTTGTGTGTGCTCCCTTAAAATCCTCTTCTTTCGTAAAGCTTTCTCGTCTCTGCGTGCGTGTAGTTGTTAGCGTGTGTATTTTTTGTTCTCGTTCGTCTTCACTTTTTTACGCACAAAAGAGAAAAGAAAACAAAACACGAAACGATGGCTGAAGAATCTGACAGAGGCGGATTTTCTCGCGGCTTCGGTCGCGGCGGCGACAGAGGCGACCGACGCGGACGCGGTGGCGACAGAGGCGGCAGAGGCCGAGGCGGTGGTCGCGGCCGAGGCGGCGGCAGAGGGAAGGAGGACAAGGACGTCTGGACCCCGTGCACGAAGTTGGGGAGATTGGTACAAGCGGTACGTGTACACAGTCGACGCATCTTTTGATTATTAGGACGCGCGAAATCTCCGCGACGGGAACGATTTGAACGCGTTCGAAAAGTTCTTGGTCGATGTTTTGGCGGCGTTTGCGTCGTCGCGTAAAGGTCGCGAGGCGTTCGTCGCGCGCGATTTCCGCGCGCGTTAATTTTTTTTTTTTCTCGCTCTCAGAAGAGGGCTTTTCGAGGGCTTTTTTCCCCGGTCGAGCGCGTTTTTGCTCGAAATGTCCTCCCGGTTTTATCGATGCGAACATTGTATGCTCACCAATTATTCACTTTCATTTCACTCTTACACACGCACAGGGTAAAATCAAATCGCTCGAGCAAATCTACCTCCACTCCATTCCGATCAAAGAGTACCAAATCGTCGATTACTTCATCGGCGCCAACTTGGTGGATGAAGTCATGAAGATCATGCCGGTGCAAAAGCAAACCTCCGCGGGTCAGCGCATGCGATTCAAAGCGTTCGTTGTCGTCGGGGACACCAACGGCCACATTGGTTTGGGCGTGAAGGCGTGCAAGGAAGTCGCGCACTCTATTCAAGGGTCTATGATTTTGGCCAAGTTGAACATGGTTCCGGTGAGAAGAGGCTATTGGGGCGCCGCGCTCGGCGCGCCGCACACCGTGCCGACTAAG
>Ga0181607_10004652_pt1 | contig 11718 bp, 8 predicted proteins | sample 041ome_9_FD_132420 | JGI IMG/M metagenome (GOLD analysis project Ga0181607, IMG submission 132420) | Coastal salt marsh microbial communities from the Groves Creek Marsh, Skidaway Island, Georgia - 041413US metaG (megahit assembly) | ecosystem: Environmental > Aquatic > Marine > Intertidal zone...
ACCGCTCAACGGCTTTATCGAAACGCCCACCCCGCGTTCGGACGTACCGGGCACCGAAGCCTGGTCAACGCAGCCATTCCCGGAAGCGCCGGGCCCCCTGGCGCGGACAACCATGTCACGGGACGAAATTCCCGATCTGGTTCCGGGAATGAAAGAACATTGCGAGAGTATATGGGACGAGAACGACCTCTTGCCCGGCGTACTCTACAGCCTTCCAAGCTCAACCCGCGCAACGCTGAACTTCCCCAGTGCAACCGGTGGCCCCAACTGGGGCGGTGGCACCTACTCGCCAGACACCGACATGTTCTACATTAACGTTCAGAACCGCGGGACCTTCAGCTTGCCGGTAGGCAATTCGCTGGGCTGGCTTGATCGGCCCCGCAGTACCGAGGTCTTGCCGGAACCGGTACCCGATCCCTCCGCCAGCGGTGGCCGCAGAGGTTTCGGGGGGCCGCGTGTTTCGTTCTCCTTCACGACAGAGAACGGAACTGTCCTTCCGTGCACCCCGGCGCCCTGGGGCGAGTTGGTTGCGGTCAACATCGCTGATCGGGAGATCGCCTGGCGTGCGCCTCTGGGCGACTTCGATGAGATTCCGGGGCCCGACACCGGCACTTATAACCTTGGCGGATCGATGGCCACGGCCGGCGGCCTTGTATTCATCGGCGCGAGTAATGATCAGCGCTTGCGCGCTTTCGATAGCCGCACCGGCGAGAAAGTATGGGAAACCGTGCTTGAAGCCAGCGCGCATTCGACCCCGATCAGCTACCTCGGTGCGGACGGCCGGCAGTACATTGCCGTCGTTGCCGCTGGCGGCACTTCTGTGGGTGGACCGATCATGTCGGATGCGATCGTCGCTTTCGCACTTCCGGAAGAGGGGGAATGACGATGCGCAAGTCATCTGCAATTCTCGCCGCGCTTGGCTTGGCCTGCTCAAGCAGTGCATTCGCGCAGGATGCGCCGAGCCCTAATTCAGGGCCGCCTACCCAGGGCATTCCTGCATTCCTCCTGCAAGATCCTTGGCCAGGCATGAAACGCCTGCTGATCCTCGCAGACGTTCAAACCGGTTTTCATCATGATTCGATCAACCACGCCATCGCGGTCATCGAACAGATGGGCCGCGAGAGTGGCCAGTGGGTTTCTGTCATCAGGACCGATTCCCAAGTCGTGACCAAGGCACCGATTTCCGGCACCGGTGAACGCTATGGCGGGCGCTGGATCAATGCGCGCAACCTCGATTACTACGATGCGATCTTCTTCCTCGGCAGTGGATCGGGCACGCTTAGCGATGAACAGAAGGCCGACTTGCTGTCCTTCGTGCGGGATGACGGAAAGGGTTTCCTTGCTGGGCACGCTGCCGGAACTGCCTTTTTCGACTGGCCGGAATTCTTTGAGTTGATCGGCGCGCCCATGGAAAGCGAATATCCAGTTAGCGCGATGACCGTGCGGCGTATGGATTCCGACTTTCCTGGCGCATCAGCCTTTCCCGCAGTGTTCGATTACAACGACCAGTTCCCGATAACACCCGTCACATTCAGCAGTGACGACGTGAATGTGATCTTCGCGCTCGACCCCGACGCGATGACCGAGGAGCAGCTTGCGCGTCGTCCAGACGGTGATTTCCCCATCATCTGGAGCGACAACTATGGCGACGGGCGGGTTTTCAATCTCGGCGTTGGCCATCGCGAGGAAGTGTGGGACGATCCCAAATTCCGCACTATGGTCACTGGTGCGATCAAATGGGCGCTCGGACTTGTTGACGAGACTGGCGAGCCCGTCACAGACGTAGAATAGAATGGGACTACAATGCGTTCCCTGCATGCGGGGACGCATGTGGGCCGGGCGCCTACTGCTCAGCTTTGGGCGCACACCAGCTTAGCACGATGTCGACAACTTCGGCGCGCCGCTTCGCAAGCGCCTCTTTTGAGGTCATGTCATTTCCGAACAGGCTGATGAAGGTATACCGGTTGGAGACATAGTGGAAACCAAGAGCGCTGATCGTAAGATGCAGGCTCACAGGATCGATATCACTCCTGAAAACTCCCGATGCTATACCTTCATCCAGAATGTGCCGTAACTTCTTGATGACCAGATCGTTATCTTGCCTGAGCGTCGATAACACTGGTTGCAGGGCACCGGCTCGATTGATGTTTTCACCCATGAGCAGCCTGACGAAAACCTCGTTGCCGCAAAAGTGATCGAAACTGCGTTCGATTAAACCCGAAAGGGCGCTAATGGGGTCCGATACGTCTCTGTCACTCTTCAATTCGGCAGAGCGATGATTGACATACGCAAGCCGGATCACTTCCTGATACAGGCCTTCCTTGTTGCCAAAGTGATAGTAAATCATGTTCTTGCTGGTTTTGGCCAATTCCGCGATACGATCTACTCGTGCGCCGGCGAGCCCTCGGTTCGAGAATTCCTTGGAAGCAACCCTCAGAATTTTTTCGCGTGAATCGCGCGGCTTCTTAACCGCTTTCCTCGAAACCATGAATGTGTTCCCTGTTGATTGAACGATTGCGGTCCTATTGCCTCGCTTCCAATTCACACTGACCTAGCAGCCAAGCATCAAAGCCTACAATGTTCTTTCGCTAGTGGCCCCCTGTTTCTCATACTTGGACGATCAGTTATCCTTATCGTACGTTTTGAGCCACAGATTGCGATAGGACACTTTCCTGTCGCCGCCACCTTCGAGCTGAATGGCTAGTCGGCCATGAGAAATGTACCTGAGCGGGTCATTATCCACGACCATCGACATGAGCTGGCCGTTCAAAAAATATGACAAGGTGTGGCCACGAGCGATGATGTGGAGCTGATTCCACTCACCCACGTTGATCGTTTCCTTGAGCTGCGCCGGCTCACCAATCATACCGATCAGGGTCGGCCTGATCTCTGGTGCGGAAGCCGCGGCAATATACATGCCGGCGCTGGCCCTGAAGGGCCGTGGCGCGGGCCCACGGCGGGGGCCTGCGCAACACTCAATCAGGGCTCCTGTCTGCTCATTGGCATAATCCAGATCTGCCTGATATCCGAACGACTCCCACTCGGAGTGTTCTTTCTCGGTCTTGCCGAGCAAATGTGCCCGGAACTGAACTCCGCTGTTGGCGCCTTCACCCTCCAGCTTGATTTCGGCTTTGAACTCGAAGTCTCCCAGAACGCCGCCATCGCTTCCTGCCCAGTAAAGGTACAACGAGCGGAATCCGGCAGAGTCTGTCGCAACAATTGCGCCGTCCTCGACATGCCAGAAGTCCATCGGCCCTTCCCAGCCTGCGAGGGTTTCGCCATCGAACATCGACTGCCACCCTGCGTGGTCGTCGAAATTGTAAGGCTTCGGCTCCACGTAGCGCGGCGGGCGGGTTGACGTTGCGGCAGACTGTGGCCCCGGCCCGTGTGTCTGCGCGGCCTGAGCGACAGGGAAGGGTCCGCCCATGCTCTGCGGCGCGGGTTCCGCAACCGAAACACACGAACACAGTAGACAAAAACTTAGCGCCAGGGGTTTCACAAGCAGCTCCTGATTTTCATTGCACGAGACATTCCAGCCTGACGCCCGCCCTCAAGGCCAAGGGTAGACAAAGCGCTCCGTCGCCAGAATCGGGGGAGCAGGCGGCCCCGGCTGCATGACGGAGAAGGATGGAATGGCGTCCGGCACCGTGTCTTCGCTCATGAACTCGACACGGGTGCCATCGGGGTCAAACAGGTGCAGCAGCCAGTGGCGGTTGTTACCCACCGCAGTGCGCAGTGTAACATCGTCAAAGCCCCCGCGCTGTTTCATCAGCTCGCGGGCAGCGTGCATGTCGGAAATCTCGAGCGAGAAGTGATACACAGCGCCGTAGAGTTCGCGCTCGTATTGCTCCCGCGTCGCAGGGTCTTCGGGATCGAGCGGTGGATTCTTGGTCTCAAGATTGAAATCCCTGGACGGCGTTTCAATGTAATCTCCACGCGACCCCGGCAACATGCGCCCCCAGCCCAGTTTGGTGAAGAATTCCCGCGTCTCATCATCTCTAACCATGGTCGCGGCGTGCAGGAGATGCGTGGAGACGCGCTCGGGAGTGAGAAGCTGCCCGCGCAGCGAACCCTGCATCGACGTCGGCACATATTGCAGGAAGTCTATCGGATACCCGTTGGGCAACACGATGCGGAACGTCGGATTGCCGTCAGCACCGTTGGCGATTGGTCCCGGATCAAGGCCTTCCTCGGCATATAAAGCATGAAGCTCCCGCAAATCCGAAGCCTGTATGACGATGCGCGTTTGACGAACAAGCTCATCTGGCTGCAGACCGGGGTTGAGCTCTATGTACTGATCATCGTTTACCTTGAAAAAGACGGACGTGACCTGGCCCGCCTGATCCTTCAGCTCGAACGCCTTCGGCAATCCAAGGACATCACCATAGAACGTGCGCGATCTCTCCAGATCACTCACGCTCACGGAAACTTGTGCGATGCCCAGAATGGGAAGATCGAGGGCCGCCTCGGACGCCGCCTCGTCAGTCTGTCCTCCGCCGAGCGAAGCTGGCGGCGCGGGCATCTGCTCGTTCGCCGTCACACACCCTGCGGCCGTGAAGAGGAGTGCAGCCGCGATGGGAAGTCGAAAAGGCAAAAGGCTATTCATGGGAACTCTCCGGGCTAAGAGGGAAGCGGATCATCAGGCGCATGCGGACGAACAGGCAGTTCAATCCATTTCGAGCCGATGCACATCCCCAACGATGAAAATATATGAAAATGCTCCGAGCAGAGCGACACCGCCAATGAAGACCAGCGCCCATTCGAAATGACCCGTGGCGGCCACGATGAAGCCAATCACCAGCGGGGTTATGATCCCCGCCAGATTTGTGCAGAAATTGAAGACGCCGCCAGTCAGTCCGACATACTGCTTGGGCGCAACATCTGACACGAGAGTCCAGCCAAGATTGACCATGCCCTGGCCAAAGAAGGCCACCGACATGATCAGGATGACCAGCGTGTTGCTCTGCACATAATTGGCGAGGATGATCGTTGAGGCGAGCAGCAAACCGCCCACCACCGGCAGCTTGCGTCCGATATTTGCCGAACCCGTGACATGGATCAGCCTGTCAGAAATCACGCCCCCGAGCAGAACACCGACGGACGCAGCCATGTATGGCAGGACTGCGAAGACTCCAGACTGAATCCAGTCCAGGCCTCGCTCCGTCGCGAGATAGGTCGGAAACCAGGTCAGAAAGAAGACCAGCGTTACATTGCCTGCGAATTGGCCAATGGATGCACCCAGGATCTGCCGCTTTCCAAGCAGCGCACGCGTGCGGCTCCAACTGAACTTGGCCGCTGCACTGTCGGACTCGAGCCCTCCACCGGCGGCGATATAGTCCAGCTCAGCCGCATTGACACGCGCGTGCTGCGAAGGTTCGCGATACACGTAATAGAAAACTGCTGCGTAAAAGACGCCCAGTGATCCAGCGATCAGAAACAACGAACGCCAACCCCAGCTGGCTACAATCCAGAAAAGCACCGGGCTGAAGAACGCCAGCCCGGCATACATACCGACCGAATAGACGCCGTTCGCTTTCGCGCGCTCGGACTGCGGAAACCACGTGGTCAAAACCCGGCTGTTGGCCGGGAAGCAGGGTGCCTCTGCAACACCCAGGCCGAGCCTGAAGCCGAGCAAGGTGACCACGTTGGTCGCCAGACCATGCAAGAGCGTGAAGATCGACCAGAACCCAAGTGCCAGGGAGTAGGTGATCCGGGTCCCCAACTTGTCCAGAACGATTCCGCCGGGAACCTGCGCGAGTGCATAGGTCCATGAGAAGGCGGAGAACACAATACCCATGACAGCGGCCGACAGCCCAAGATCGGCCGTCAACGCCGGAGCCGCGACACCCATGATCGCCCGATCGAGATAATTGATCATTGTGGCGCCGCTGATCAGCGCCAGGATGCCCAGCCGTGCCCTCGTTCTGTTGGAGCTATCCGCTCCATCGGCCTGTGTCCTACGCATCTTTGCCCTTTCGAAGTTCGGCGATATCAGAATGCCACAGAAAGGCCGCCGCAAGATGGCCTAATCAGCATTCTTCCTTCGTCAGCATCAGTGCCAGTTCGTAGCTTTGCGACGTGGTATCGCTGCAGCCCAGCAGCGCCAAAACCTCATCGATCAGCGGCTCCAGGGTCTCGAGATCGGGAAGGTTGAAACTCTCGATGACAAGCACAAACTGGAACTGACGCTCATCCATCTCGGGGCGGAGTTCCACTTCGCGAGTGTTGGGAGAGCTATAGTCCGGGCGTGCGAGTGCAAGATGAACACCGCAAACCAAAGGCGATGTATTGAGCTCCTCCAGCAGAGGTCGGCTGGCTGCAATAAAGGCCTGCTCGTCGAAGCGCGCCGGCAGGTCTCCCCGGATCGTCCGAAGCGCGCCGCCCACACCGCGTCCGCTGGTATATTTCACCTCGCAGACAGAACGGAGGAAATTGCGGAATTTCGGAGCCATACAGCTACTCCATTCCGTTGGTTGGTTCAGGCTGCGCTGATAATCTTCTCCAAGGAAGGTATCCAATTCATCGCCTTCATAGAGAGTAAAATAGCGTTGCCGCTCGCCGTCAAACTTTACGGCCCGGCGCGATCTCTGAAACCCGCAATGGTTCAGTCGCTCAGGCATGTGCTGCTCAGAATGCCAGTGGTTGTATTCGACATCCGCCTCAGGCGTAATGTCGTGCCACATGATCACAAAAGCGTTACCCTTCAGCAAAATCCGTCTTCCACTTCAATCTGGCCGTTTCACCACAGGCAACATCGACAAGCATTTAGAACTGCATTCCATTGCACCGGCGAAGAGCGCCAAATCGCTGAGCGATCACTCCTTCAAAAAACTCAGGCGACGTCGGGCGTGAAATATTCTCCAGCCCCTAATACAGGCCAGAATGCTCGCGACCAAAAGCCTGGGGCGAAGCCCCGCACCGCCGCCGGCGTTGTTCTGCTACGCGCAAGGCATCGCAAGAGCTATTCACGGCGGCCCGGCACTCTGGGGAGAGACAGAATGCCGGGCCAATCTTCCTGCTCCACAAACCACAGGAGGGGTTCGTGATCAGAACTGCTTCGAAACCTCGAACGTCAGGATCCGGCCGAACACATTGTGCTGGTTCAGATCCGCCGCGCTCGTGTTGGTGAGCACAATAGGCGCGTTGCGATCAAACAGGTTGCGCGCGTTCACCGTGAACCTAGTGCCGGAAAAAGCGCCGGAATCCGCTTCAGGCGAGTAGCTGAGCGTCAGGTCAAACGTTGTCCAAGCACCAATCTTCTGGTCCGGAAGCTTGGCGCCGTTCACGGTAGGCGTCTGATTGTTCAGATAACCGCCGATGTAGTTCATGGCAAAGTTGCCCAGGAACCCGCCACTTCTCAGACCGGTCGAGAAGCGTCCGCGCGAGCTGACCTGTTCGCCGATCGTATCGAGCGCACTTACAAGCGGCGTGCCCGGAAGGACGTTGCGCTTGAGATTCAGAATCTTCGTGAACAAACCGTCGAACGAGATGGTGCCAATCGGCACATCCTGTTCAAAGTTGAGCGTGAAATCGAGCCCGCTCTGCTTCACCTGACCCAGATTGCGGGTACCGGCGTCCAGAATACCAATCAGATCACAGTCGTTCGTCGTGGTCGGAATGTAATTGCCAGGCGTGCTCAGGTAAGGAAGGTAAGCCGGATTGTAGGTCGAATAGGCCGGCGTTCCCGGCTGACCGGGAGACGAGCCGTTGACACAAGTAGCGGGCTGTGGAGCGCGAATGAAGAAGGGCTCGTAGATCGCAAAATTTTCCGGGCTGGACAACGCAGCGTTGAAGTTCGGAAGCAGCAAGAGAATGCGATCTTTGTAGTTCACATTGTAATAGGTGACGCCCAGCCGCAATCCTGGAACAGCCGAAGGGGTCAAGTCCGCACCCAGAGAGTAAACAGTAGAATTCTCAGGCTCCAGCGGTGTAACGCGGAAGAGCGATACAAAAACCTGACTTGTACCGTTCGCCGGATTGGTGACCGGAACAGTGGGATCGTTGAGACCGTTGGCGAGATTGCTGCGAATACCGACGCCGAAGATGTTCGGGTTCGTATCGGACAGCGCAGGCGCGCGGAAGGACGTGCCCCATGACCCCCTAAGCCGCAGATCATCGATCGGCTCAAAGGAGAAGCCGAGCTTCGGATTGAAGGTGTCGCCAAAATCGGAGTACTTGTCGTAGCGACCGGCCGCATTGATATCTAGGTTATCCAGGACCGGGACAAACAGTTCACCAAAGACCGAATAGACGTTCCGCGAACTATCTGCAGCGCGGAAGACTTCCAGCGTGTTTGAGGGGTTCCGAGAATCCAGCGAAAGGTGGTGGTACTGCGTCCGCATGAACTCGGCACCAAGCGCAAAGCGCACATCACCGGCCGGAAGCGAAATGAGGCTGCCGTCGATCTTGGGGGCAAAATCGTAGAAGTGGTATCGCGACAGCTGGTCGAAGCGCCCGAAGATATCCTCAGCGCCGGCCTGCGGACCCTGAAGGTACGGATTGAACTGATTAACGGTTGCCGCGCGCGTATTTGCCTGCGGCTGGCAGGTTTCACAGCCATCAGACACGCCCGCGCCGGCCGAGACCGTAAGCTGGATATCGTCGAACAACGGAACGCGATAGTCGAGCAGCAGATTCCCTGTGTCCAGATAGTCGCCACGGTTCAGCGGACGGTCCGGATTGTTCTCGCGGAAGTTGTAAATGATGCGCTGGCTGCCGCCGAGCCCTTCAACGTAATAAGGGCTGGTGCTCGGAATGCCGACCGCAACTGCCGTAAATGCGCCATCACCTGCGCCACGCGCGTCGTTTGTACGACGCTGGTACAGCGCGGTGAGGGTAACTTCCCCGAGAGCACCCAGATCCTGTTCAGCCCGGAGCATGCTACTGAAGCGTTCGCGCTGGGTATAGAAATCCGTGTAAACACTGGAGTCGACGAGACCAGGTTGGTTGAGCAGCGGGGTCACCTCCCCTGCCGTCGGCGTCCGCCCGTTCAGGCCCGAAGGCAAGCCGTAAACTGTGCTGCCAACGATGAGAGCGCCAACGCCGCCAGGCTGAACTGTCGTGCCCTGGAAACGGAGATCGTTCCCACCAAACGGCGTCAGGTCCTGGCGCAACTGCGGGATATCGAACTGCGTGACCTTGCTGTTCTTGGCCCACTCGAAGGCAAATACGAGCCCGCCGTCATTCCAGGTCTTGCCGGCGACGAGGCCGAGGGTACCTTCATCATAAAGGGTGTTGGTGTAGCGCGCGGTTACTTCGGCACCATCAAACGGCTTGCGCAGGATGTAGTTCACCACGCCCGCGACTGCATCGGAGCCATAGATTGCTGAAGCGCCGTCCGTTACGACCTCCACGCGCTCGATAGCCAGGAACGGGATCAGGTTGGGATCGGTGAGCTCAAGCCTGTCCTGCGGAACCGAACGATGGCCATCAAACATGATGAGGGTCGCGCCGTTCCCAAGGCCGCGCAGGTTCAGGCCCGCCGCGCGCCCACCAGTCGTCTGCAGAGTGGTGCCAAGACCCGAGCCTTGTGGCAGTTCCGCAATGAGCGAACTCGCGTCGCGGATGCCAGACTGGGTAATCTCTTCCATAGTGATGTTGACCGCCGCAGACCCCACCGGAGCCACGCCGCGGATGGCCGTGCCGGTCACCACGATCACATCTTCTTCGTCGGGAGATTCCGCCTGCATCGGAACTGCGCTCGGAACAGCGTCCTGAGCATATGCCACCTGTGCAGCGAGCGTCGCCGCCGCCATCGCAATCCCGGAACCAACCAACTTCAACGAAGAGCGATACCTCATGAATTTTCCCCTCAAACTATTATACTTTTCTGCAGCACACCGACCACAGAGGCACGAAATGACAGCAAGGCAGATCACCTCGGGCGACTGACACACTCATCAAAAACTGTCCGACCGGTGTTCGATTCCACGCCTTTGGCCATCACACACGAAGTGGTTGATTCACTTCGATTATTGGGCACGAATCGCCCAGATGACGCGTAGATTCCTCCTCCCCCAGTCTCTTTTTGGTCCTTATCGGCTAGACCCTTGCAGGCCCTATTGCAATCAAAAATTACACCGTCTAGTCAGTATGTGATTTCACCGTCTAGTCAGTGGTTAAATGATGCGCTGGCCGGTAGGAGATTCGGCACGATCTGGCAGGCAGGCCAGGAATGCTGCACAAGCCTGAGTCATCTCAATGCATTCTTCCGAGGAGCACCCATGATCGACGACCTGTTCAGGAAGAAGACTCGCTCCAGGCGCAATTGCCTGATCGGTGCGCGCAACCTTGTCGGCGCCGCTGTTGCCTCTGGATTGCCTTTGTCACACCTTGGTGCTCAAACCCGCGCGCCGGCGCGGCAAACGCCAAATCTTGCCCTGGTGTCTCGGCATCTTCAGTGGACCTCCGCGGAGCACGGAATAGAGGTCGCCAAGCAAGCTGGTTTTCCCGGCATCGTGTGGAGCGTTCGCCGCGGAGCACACATTGTCGAGGCAAACGTTCAAAGCGAGCTGTCACGTGTCGTTCGGTTGACCCGAAACGCCGGCCTCGAAGTTCCGATGATCATTACGGGTATCTCAACCGCGAGGTCAGAGGGGGCGGAAGCCGTGCTTGCCTCGATGGCTGAACTGGGCATCAGCCTCTATCGCGCCTTCCCGCCGCGCTACGATTACAACAGGCCCTTTGACGACCAGATGTCCGACTTCCGCAGAGACCTGGAAGGGCTTGTCCGACTCAATGAAAAGTACGGAACTACAGCCGCTTTTCACACGCATGCGGGCGCAAACACAATTGGCGGTAGCGGATGGGACTTGTGGATCGCCGAACGCGGGCTGGATCCAGATTATGTCGGCCTCAACTATGACATCGGACATGTCATGGCCAAGGGCGGCGCTGGCTGGCGTGAAAGCATCAGAGCTGTTGGCCCGTACCTGCATTCGGTCTCAATCAAGGACTTCCGTTGGGAAGAGATCGAAGGAGTCGATGAAAACGAGTGGTCATGGCGGACGCGATTTGTCGTCCCTGGACAAGGCATGGTCAACTTTGTCGACTTCTTCCGTTACCTTCAGGGGATCGGCTTCACAGGCCCTCTCGAGACATATTACGAGTATATGGTCGACGTTCCGGGGCAAAGCGAGAAGATGAATATGCTCGGCACGAACTACGGCAGTTGGGAGCTCGAAATTCCGGAATCTACCTTCGTTGGATATTTGAAGCGCGATGTCGATTTTTACAATTCGGTTTGGCAGTACGCTCTGGAAAACCCATTCGCTCCCGATGTTTCGGTCGTAGATAGGGGCCGCTAAGCAACCACAACACCATGCCGTTGCAGCCAGATTTCAAAGGCTTCTTTTGGATCTTGGCCCGCCCTGCAACTTCGCATGGATCACTTGATCATTCCGGCCGACCGCTGACTCACAGAAGGTCGAAGCAGCGGACTGCCGTCCCGGTAGGGTTAGTGACTGACAGGACTTTTCGGCCAAGCCTCAAGCCGGTCGGCAGAAAATGGACGGCAGTAATCCGATCACATGGCCTCGTTCAGTTCCTTGACCTGAATGTTGCGGTATTCAACAGTCTCGGTTTCGCACTGGAGACCCAACAGGCCGCGTAGAGGCCTTACGTCTTCAGCTTGTCCAACCAAGACGCCATTGACCCAGGTGGTAATCCGCCCACCTTCGGCGCGCGCTTCGAAGCTGACCCAGTCTTTGGTAACATCCC
>Ga0181607_10004656_pt1 | contig 11706 bp, 8 predicted proteins | sample 041ome_9_FD_132420 | JGI IMG/M metagenome (GOLD analysis project Ga0181607, IMG submission 132420) | Coastal salt marsh microbial communities from the Groves Creek Marsh, Skidaway Island, Georgia - 041413US metaG (megahit assembly) | ecosystem: Environmental > Aquatic > Marine > Intertidal zone...
GCACCAACCGCATCGCTTGCGTCGACTTCCCGCATCGATCCGCGCCTTCGAACAGCACGAACGCGCCTCGCGCGGCCACTTTTCCCGCGGCGGACATCGTCGTCGCGCGCGCCCGTTCGCGCGGCGTCTCGCCGCGGCGCGTCGCGGTGCGTCGCGCGTCGTCGCGCCGGCGTCGCGCGTTTCAAACGCGCGCGCGGCGACCGACCGCGTTTGACGCCGAATGTCCGAATTCTGCGAGCTATACCTTACATGATTGTGAGCAATCGGGCCGATACTTCATACTTTACTCTTCAGATTTCTAACAAATTCTCCATCCCGATATGGCGCGCGGTGCGGTTTATCCAGATCGCGCGCGCCGAAAACCCTAGTGATGTCGACCGACTGTTTGCGCATACGACGCCTCGACCCCGCGGGCGACGCGCGCGCGCGCGCCACACCGCGCCGCGTCATGTTTACGATCTCCGCGTCCTCCACCGCCGCGCGACCGACCGTGGTCGCGCACCGTCGCGCGAATAAGACGCGCGCGACGCGTTCCGTCGTCGCGCGCGGCGCCAAGGTGCGCGAACGCGCGAGCGCGCGACGCGCGCGCGCGACGCGAACGCGCGCGCGAGTAATCGCGAGGGGCGCGATCGGTCGCGTTATCCTCGACGACGACGGCGTCGGACGAGGCGCGAACGCGATGAAGAGGACCGCGAACGCGCGTGGGAGTTTTGTCGCGTCGCGCGCGCGCATCGCGGCGCGCGCGCGGGCGTCGAGGGGGGGACGGCGGACGGGACGAGGCGACGGCGATCGCGCGGGGCGTATCCTCGAGGGGTTTGGCGCGCGCGCGCGCGGCGCGGACGAATCCGACGTTTGACGCGGTGTGGGTGGACGTGCGTTTGACGAGAACGGTAGACTGACGGATGATTGATCGTTTTCGCGCGTTGCAGTCCAACCCGGTGTCCAGCGGTTACGCCGCGGCGCTCGTCGACGCGTGCAAGTCCTCCGGCGCGCTCGAACAAGTGCACGCCGATATGGAGACGCTCGACGCGTACGTCAAGGCGAACGCCAGCGTTGCGGGCTTCTTGGCCAACCCGACCATCGTCGCGGAAAAGAAGAAGGATGTTTTGGCGAAGCTCGGCAAGGAGGCTGGCTTCCACGCGTTCACGAGCAACTTCTTGAACTTGTTGGTGGACAAGCGACGTGAAAACCAAATCGAGGCCATCATCGCCGAGTTTGAAACTTTGTTCTGCGAGGCGACGGACACGCAAGTCGCGACGGTGACTTCCGCGGTCAAGCTCGAAAACGAGCAACAATTCATGATTGCGAAGAAGTTGCAAGAGATGACGGGCGCCAAGAACATCAAGCTCAAGCCGGAAGTCGACGAGTCTCTCCTCGGCGGCTTCGTCGTGCAATACGGCAAGGATGGCTCCGGCTTCATCGACATGTCCGTCAAGGGACAAGTGGATAAGCTCGCCAGTGTGTTCGTGAACTAAGCGAATACGTCGTCGATTTGCCGCATAGCCGAAAGTAGAACCGCCGGACAAGTTCCGCCGCTGATTTAATTTCAATTCAATTGAGTCACCTCACACTTTCGTCGTCGCTAACTAATGGCTAACACTAATCTACCGCGCGTCGTTCGAGCTATTCGTCGCGCGACTGCTCGCGGCTTTAAAGAATTTCGCCCCGACGTACGCGAGCGTCTTCGTCGGCGACGTGGTCAGGAGCCCCGCGACTGCTTGTCGCAGCGTGCTCGCGCGTACGATTCGCCTCAGGCAAGCGCGCACCGCGTCGCCGACTCGTTCAGCGTCGTCGCCGACTTCAACTCTATTCAACATAGTCGTCACCGTCGCCGGCAACGCATCGATGCGCTCGCGCGTCGCTTCAGGGCTCTTATCTTGCCGCCACGTCGACGCCGACGTCTCGACGCCTTTGAGCTCGCGCACGACGTCCTCGTACATCTCTCGCATCGCCTCCCCGTTCGATCTCGCGATGCGCTCGATCTTCAACCCATCCTCCGCCGCGAACGCGAATCGCACGTCCCCGTCGTAGGACAACCGCACGATCGCGCGATGAAAATCGAGTTCGCTGAACGTCTCCGGCAGCGTCAACAGCGCCGCGTTCGCCGCGCTCCGCGCGTTCCGCGCCTGCGCGTTCACGATCGCATCGCACGCGCGCGCCGTCTCGTGCGGCTTGTGCATCCTTCCCGCGACGAACAAATGCTTCCATCGCTCTAAATCATCCACGACGTCGCGCACGTCGACGACGCCGTACTTGTACGCGCGTCCCCGTTCGTCCCGCAGGCGCGCGTTGTAGTGCGCGTCCGCGCCCAGCGTCGTCGCCGCGCCGTGAATCGCGCGCCCACCGCCCAGGCGCGCGTGCCACGCGTAGTGCGATGGATTCCGCGTCGCGTTCGCGTCGTGCCACGCCGCGGGATCGCGCACGGCGACGAGCACGTCGAGCGCGCGCTCGGGTCCGGCGACCGACGCGTCGGCGAGCACGGCCGAGCCGTACGCCAGCGCGTGCTCCACGGGCGGCAGCGCGGCGAGGACGCCGGCGATGCGTTCGCGCGCGCGCGCGTTCGCGCGCATTCGAGCCGCGCGCGATCGATCGCGACGGCGCGCGCCGCGGTGTGCGGCGTCGGTTACGGCGCGCGTTCGTTCCTCTATCCACTCTATTCTACAGTAGAATTTCTACGTCTTCCTAGGTTTCTTCTTCGACGACGGCAGCGCGTCGACGACGTCGCGCTCGCCGTTCGCGTCCGCGCCCTCGCGCGCGTCTCGCGCCGCCGCGCTCGCCGCCGCGCTCGCCGCCGCGCTCGCCGCCGCCGCCGCCGCCGCCGCCGCGCGTCGCTCCTCCGTCTTCGTCGTCAACTCTCCCGCGCCCACGTCCTCCGCGTCCTCCCGCGCGATCCTCAGATTTCCTATCTCCCCGTCCACCACCTCCAGCGTGAACGTCCCGCTCGCTTCGTCGAACACCAGCGCGCAGTCGATCCCGACGTCTTCGCTCGCGCCGTCGTCGCTCGCGCGCGGCGCCTCCCCCTCCTCCGCGTCCTCCCTTCCGCGCGCGCGTCGCGCCCGTCGCATCCCGCGGTACCGCACCGCGCGACGATCGCCCTCGCGCGCGTCGCCGTCCCGCACCGCGTCGAACGCGACGTCGACGGCGCCGCACGGCGAGATTTTCACGCGCGCGCGCGCCGTCGCGTCCGCGTTCGACGCGCTGAAATCGTACCGGAACACCGTCAGCGGCGGCGCGGCGCGCGCGCGCGCGTCGCCGAAGCGCTCGCGGACGCTGTCGCCGACGCGCACGGCGTAGACGTCGCGCGCGCGCGGCGCGCGCGGCGGCATTCGTCGCCGCGATCGATTCCGGCACCGCGCGACGCGTCGCCGTGTGACGCGCGCGCGCGCGCGATGGACGACGACGAGGCGTGGACGGAGCGAGACGCGCTGGATTGGCGCGATGACGACGACGACGCGAGCGAGGACGAGGGCGCGAGCGCGCGAGGCGCGGATCACGAATTCGACGGTTGCGACGCGATGGCGACGAAAACGAACGACGACGACGCGCGGCGCGACGCGAGCGCGGACGCGACGCGCGCGCCCGCGGCGCTGTCGTACGGAAGCGTGTTCACGCACGCCAAGGCTGGGATGGAGAACGTCGATCGCGAGCGCGTGGCGAGGGTGGTGTACGACGCGACGGTGGGGACGCCGCACCACGAAAACGAGACGCGCAAGGAGCGAGCGACGTCGAAGAGGATCGCGGCGATGAAGGCGAAGGGCCAGGGACTGACGAAGACGGAGTGGGAGACGTTCGGACGACGGGCGGACGAGCGGGCGCGAGCGATGGAGAGGACGCGGAGCGGGGCGAGAAAGTGGTTGGTGGTGGACATGGATGGATTTTACGCGGCGTGCGAGGAGTTGTACGATCCGGCGTTGAAGAGCGTGCCCGTGGGCGTGGCCGCGGGACCGTCGAGCGTGTTGACGACGGCGAATTATGTGGCGAGAAAGTACGGGGTGCGGGCGGCCATGCCGGGATTCATCGCGAAAAAGTTGTGCCCAGATTTGGTATTCGTGAAGCCCGACTTTAAAAAGTACGTCAAGGCGTCGAACGAGTCGCGAGGCGTGTTCGCGCAGTACAATCCCGACTACATCGCCGGTTCGCTCGATGAGGCGTACATCGAGGTGACAGAGTATTGCGAGAAGCACGACACGACGATGGAGGCGATCGCGGAGGAAATTCGCTCAAAGGTGAAGGAAGCGACGGGCGGATTGACGTGCTCCGTCGGCGGCGGGTGCTCGCGTCGATTGGCCAAAGTGTGCTCAGACTTCAACAAGCCAAACGGGCAGTACATCTTGGGTACGACGCGTGACGATATTCTGAAGTTCCTTCGCGACTTGCCTGTGCGCAAAATGTACGGCATTGGGAAGACGCTGGAGAGGATACTGAACGAGTTTGATATTAAGACGTGCGGCGATTTGCTCGCAAAGCGCGCGACGATGCTCGCCTTGTTCACACCGAAAGCGTTCGACTTTTTGCTGGGCATCGCGCTCGGCATCGGTACCGAGTGTCATCCGCGCGAAACGCCCGAGGGCTCGGGCGGACGAAAAGGTGTTTCCAAGAGCGAAACTTTCAAGGCGACGGCGGACAAGGCTTACTTGGATGCGAAAATGACCGAGCTCGCGACCGAGGTGGCGTTAGAATGTCAGAGGCTCAATTTGAAAGGCCGCATGGTGGCCGTGAAGCTGAAACGAAGCACGTTCGACGTTATTCAACGTCAGACCACGCTCGCGGGGCCGACGAACGATGTCAAGACCATCGTGAATAGCGCGTTGCGATTAATGCGCAACGAAAACTCAATCGGGGCGAACATGACTCTACGCCTCGTCGGCGCGCGAGTTTCGCAATTCGATCACGAAGAAGATGTGCCAGAAGATCAGAAGCGTATAGATAACTTTCTTCTTTCACCTAAGACGGCCTTGACGCAAGCCGTCGCGTCTGTAGAAGAAACCTGGACGTGCGACGAGTGCGCGCGGACATTTCCACTGAAGCAGCAGACTGAACATCTCGACTGGCACGTCGCGAGACGATTGCAATCAATGGACGACGCCGAACAGTCGCGCGCGCGATTCGCGGCTTCGCACAAAGTGCCGTCGAAGAAACCTCGTCAAGGCGACCTACGAAGCATGTTCTTCACGAAGAAATGATAGAAATAATTTAGCCGTTCATTCGTTCATTGTACATTCCTAGATTTAGCGCGCGGATGCGATCAATTATTCCCACGTCGGCGCGCCTCACGCTCCTCCCACAACGCGACCAATCTGTCTCGTTTCGCTCGACGCATCATGAGCTCCTTCGGAGTCGGCGGCGCTGGCGCGTTTTGCGCCACAGTTTCCAGCGGTTTCCTGGGCATCGGCGTTGAGCGCAGCATGGTTTGCATTCGTCGAAGCCACGATTGATACACAGTCATATCCACGAATCGCTCATGGGCCGTCAGGTCGTCCGCTAAATCGAGCGTCGCGACGAGCAAACACAACTGATTGGGTTCTAAGTTCTTTGCCAAGAGTCGCGGTAAATCGAGCCACGCCTTGTGGCGTCGTCCGCCGAGCATGAGCGCGGTTTGCGCCGACGCCGGTGTACGGGACATGAGCTCACTCAAGTAGCCGCACAAGACTGCCGCCTCGTTCGCTCCAGATCCCGTAGAAAGTCTCGTCGCGGCGAGTGTACCAGCATGTGTGGCGTGGACGAATTCCGACAGCGTAACGTCCTCAACGTATCCGCACGCGCAAAGCATCGCCTCGAGACGATCGAGCGCGCGAGGGCTAGCGCGCTGAGGCTCGAGCTTTTCCATCACGTTCCTCAGATGCGCAAGCGTGATTCGACCGATCGAAGAGCCTTGCAAGCGGAACAAAGGCTGGAGCAAGTCGAGACGTTCTCTCGCCACCGTCCAGACGATGCAGCACAAATCATCCACGAGCGGACGCGCATGCGTAAACTCAATCGATTCGATCAAGGGTGGTGCCGACGGCAGTGGTGATTCGACATCCACATCATTCGTATCATCCATCTGAATGTCCCTCGCGGGCGCGTCGTACTCATAGTCTTCTTCTTCATATTCGTCCAGTCGCTCGTACGGCGCCGTGTTGCTCTGAAGAAAGTGACGCAAATCTATTTCGTCTTCGCCCTCTGCGACCGCACCGCCGTGAACCTGCTTTTCTACCGCTCCATAGCTCATCAGGTTCGGCCCACTCGACGATTTTCCGAGCAAAGGTGTCTGCGCCGCCGAATCATTCAGTTCGCGTTTCGTCGAGGCGTTCGTCTCTTCTCCGATTTGAATCGGCGGCGGAACCTCCAACTCTTTCACTTTCCGCACATTTGTCCCTCGTGAACTTTGCACCGGTCGAATCGGCGACGCCGCGCCGTACGTGGACTCCTTTACCACAGGCAACAGCGGCACTCGCACGTCCCGCCACTCCCTCGGCGAATCGCCGTCATCTTTGGCGCCGTACTCCGCCAAGCTCGCGTTGGTCGCCAAGAGCGGCTCTGCGGCCCCACTCTCCCTCGCCGCCGCGCTCATACTCTCCCCGGGCACGGCGTCGTCCACCGCATCCAACTCCAAGACGATCTGCGGCGAATTTTCCACCGCGTCCTCCACCGCGCCGTACGAGTCGCCGCGCCGCAACAGCGGCTCTCGCAGCGTCGCGTTATCCTCCACCCTCGGCGATTCCGCGCTCGCCCCGTACGCATCGCTGTGAAACGAGCTCGCGTGTTTCAACAGCGACACCGACGCCGCCGGCGCGTCCCGCACCGCGTCGTCCGCATCGTTCGCCGTCGTCGCGTCTTCGCCTTCGCCGTCGTCGTCGTCGTCGTCGTCGTCAAACCGCACCCACTCCATCGTCGCCGCGCCCTCCCGACCGTCCATCGACAGCGTCGACGCGTCCAACTCCACCGCCGCCTCGCGCGCGTCGTCGTCCTCGCTCGACAGCGCCGAGATCGAGCCCGCGTCGTCGCGCGCGCGCGCGGTCGTCGCCAAACGGTCGTCGTCCTCGAACGGGTTCCGCGCCGCGCCCTCGCGCGCGCGCGCGCCGCCCCTCTCCGGGGTCACGATCCCGACGCCCGGAACGAAGAGCTTCGCCCGCGCGTTCAGCGCCGACGTCGTCATCGCGCGCGCGCCGCGACGCCGCGTCGGTGAATGCCGACGGCGCGGTGCGCGGCTGGATGGATGTCGACGGTGACGCGGCACAGCGCGCCGCGCGCGCCGCGCGCCATGGACCGCTACGTCAAGGGACGCACGCTCGGTGAGGGCACGTTCGGCGTCGTCCACGAGGCGCGCGTCGAGGCGACGGGCGAGCGCGTGGCGATCAAAAAGATTCGACTCGGGAAACTCAAGGAGGGCGTCAACTTCACGGCGATACGCGAGATCAAACTGCTGCAGGAGATCGAGCACGAGCACGTCATCGCGCTCGTCGACGTGTTCGCGCACAAGAAGAACCTGAACCTGGTGTTCGAGTTCTGCGGCGGGGACCTGGAGATGGTGATCAGGGACAAGACGGCGCCGCTGGAGCGAGGGGAGGTGAAGTCGTACGCGATGATGACGCTGCGAGCGGTGGCGCACTGTCACGAGAGATGGGTGCTGCACAGAGATTTGAAACCGAACAACCTGTTGATCGCGCCGAACGGGTGCTTGAAGTTGGCGGATTTTGGGTTGGCGCGGATATTCGGGTCGCCGGATAGACGGTTCACGCATCAGGTGTTCGCGAGGTGGTATCGCGCGCCGGAGTTGTTGTTGGGGTCGAAGACGTACGGACCGGGCGTGGATATTTGGGCCGTGGGGTGTATCATCGCGGAATTGATGCTCCGGCGGCCGTTCTTCGCGGGATCGTCGGATATCGATCAGTTGGGGAAGGTGTACGCGGCGCTAGGGACGCCGACGGAGACGAATTGGCCGGGGGTGTCGGCGCTACCGGATTTCATCGAGTTTGTGTACGTGCCGCCGCCGAATCTTCGCGATACGTTCCCGAACGAAACGGACGAGGCGCTGGATCTGTTGCGGAAGATGCTCGAGTACGATCCGAATAAGCGTATCACCGCCGCGCAGGCTTTAGAGCATCCGTACTTTCACACCAAGCCCGCGCCGATTCCGTACGAACAGCTTCCGAAGCGGTTCGTCGCGAAAGAAGCCGAGGCGAACGCGGCGGCGGCGGCGGCGGCGGCGGCGGCGGCGGGGGATGAAGAGCCAGCTTCACCCGCGTCCGCACGTCAGCCGAAGACTGGCGAGAAACGTAGACTAGAGGACACCACCGACTCGACGGATCCAAACTTTCGCCCGAAGCTCGACGAAGAGGACAGGGAATCTTTGCGAAAACGAAAAGGCGCACTCGACGCCGCGTTCGCTGACGTCGACGGAGACGACTGATTAGGACCGTAATACTATAGCTTACCCGTAGTGAAGTGATTTACAACTCGACGCGCGCGCGTCTTACTAATCCGCCGCGTCGACGCGCGGCGCCTCGCCTCTCGCCGCCCCCGCCAACTCCGCCTGCATCCGTTTCAACTCCTCGGGATCGATTCCCTCTAATATCTTCGGCGCCACGACCGCTAAAAACACCGACATGATCACCATGAGCGCCATCGGATTCCTCAGCAAGCTCCCCAACGACACGCTCGACGCCGGCTCGTAGTATTCCAGCGTCGACGCCGGCGTCAATCGCAGCGGCTTCGTCGGCACCGTCACCGTTCGATCCTCGGCGAGATATGCCTCGACGTCACCGACCTTTCCTCCGTCTCCGTCGTCCGCGCCGACGATTCGCACGGCGACGGGCGGAAAATTCAACCCGACGGCGTGCACGTCCAGCACGTGTCTTCCCGCGGGCGCGTCCCGCACCGCGAACGTCCCGTCTCCTCGCACTTTGGCCCCGATCTTCCCGTGCGCCTCCGTGTTCAGCGTCACTCGAATCGTTCGCGTGTCCACGCCGTGCGCGCGCAGCGCGCCCTCGTCCAGCGCGCCGTCGAGGACGTAACGCTCGCGCGTCACCACCGCCGTGTTCGCGCCATCGCGCGTCTTCATCGTCCCCTCCTGCGCCGCGCGCGCGCCGCGCAGCGCCGCGAGCGTCGCGCACGCGCAGAGTGCGTACCATCCGATCGCGCGTCGCCGCGTCGCATCGCGTCGCGCGCGCATCGCGTCGCGCTGTCCCGCGAACGCGCGGTGCGTCGCGCATTCAAAACCTCATTCGTCGTCGCCGCGCGTCGACGCGCGCGCGCCGTCATGATCACCGACGACGCGTACGGACGATGGAAGTCGTTGGTCCCGTTCGTGTACGACTGGTTCGCGCACACGCGGACGTCGTGGCCGTCGCTGTGCGCGCGCTGGGGCGAGGTGCTCGACGCGAACGACCATCGCTCGCGACAGCGCGTCTATCTCACCGAACAGACCGAAGGGACGACGGCGAGCGGGAAGCCGACGCCGAACACGATATTGGTGTGCCAGGCGGAGGTGGTGCGACCGCGCGTGGCGGCGGCGGAGCACATGATTTTCGATGAACACGCAAAGTCGCCAATTTTAAAGAAGGAAAAGGCGCTGTGGCACCCGGGAGAGGTGAATCGAATGCGGTGCGTGCCGGGGAAAGAAAACGTGCTGTTGACGCACACGGATGCGCCGGAGGTGTTCGTGTTCGACGCGAACGGGCCGGGAGGGAAGCAGAGCGCGTGTAAGAGAGCAGACGGGACGCAGTACACGCCGCCGACGGCGTGCTTGCGAGGACACACGGAAAACGCGGAATACGCGCTGGCGGTGTCGACGGTGGGAGAGGTGGTGGCGAGTGGAGGTAAGGATGAAAAGGTGATGATTTGGGAGCTCGGAGATGCGAGCACGGGGGGCGGGGCGAGAGGAAAGGAGGAGAAGGAGGGAAGCGGCGCGCCCGTGGTGGGCGGCGGGTTGAGCTCGACGGAACTCGCGAGACACACGTCTATTTGGGCGCGCGTCGAGTTTTCGGGGCACACCGATACGATCGAGGATGTGTGCTTTAACCCACGGAACGAGCGGGAGCTGTGCTCGGTCGGGGATGATCGGAATATGTTTTTTTGGGACACGCGAACGAAGAAGGCGGCGGGGTTCGCGAAGGGGGCGCACGCGGACGACGTGCACTGCGTCGCGTGGAGCGCGTTCGAAGAGCACGTCATCGTTACTGGTGGAAAAGACACCACCGTTAAGGTTTGGGATCGTCGAACGCTGTCCGATAGCTCGAACGAGGCAATGCACACGTTCGACGACCACACCGACAGTGTTTTGTGCGTGGACATGCACCCGCAGGCAAAGGGGGTTTTCATGACAGCCGACGAAGTAGGCCGCGTGAACGTGTTTGATTACTCGAAAGTCGGCGCTGAACAGAGTGCGGAACAAGCAAAAGCTGGTCCGGCGCACTTGGTCTTTCAGCACAGCGGCCATCGTGGGACGGTTTGGGATATTCAGTGGAACCCTTACGACTCCTGGACCGCGTGCTCGACCTCGGTCGGGGACTTTCAGAATACTTTGCAACTCTGGCGCGTGAACGATTTGATCTATCGCGACGAAGAGGAGTGCATTCGTGAGCTCGAACAACATCGGGATATCATATGTGGTCGCGCGGCGCTGAAACAGTCAGAGCCGTCGGTGAAGGAGGAAAAAACGGACGCCGACACCGACGGCGGCTCTATTATCATCGAAGACGACCGCATGGACGAAGACTAGATCAAAATTTTGGAATCAAAAGACTAGAAATGAAGTGTATCAATCATGAACTGAAGTGTATCTATCATGTGTGCTAACTGCGCTAACGTTCTGCTCCGAACGCGCCGAGTCCGACGCGTTTTCCTCGAGTCGTCGCGGTGACGGGCTCCGCGATGCCCTCGCCTTCTCTACCTACGCCTGAGCCTTGCCCTTGGAATCCCATCTTAGCGAGCATGCGGCTCCCGAACCCAGTGGTATGTTTTTCAAACGCGCCGTACTCGTGTCCCGCGCCGACAACGGTGCCGCGCTTCTTCGCGCGAGCCTTCTCGATGAATTCTCGGTCCCTTGCCTGCGCCTCGGCCGCGCGTCGCGCGCCGCGATTCGGATACACGACCGGTTCACCGTTGGCGATGGGTTCCATCGACGGTTTCTTGCGAGAATCCTCGTCGTCGTCGTCGTCGATGAAGACGTCGGAGTCTCGCGCGACACCGCCAGAAATGAATTGCACTGCAGGTTTCGCGCGTCGACGCGTCTTCTTCGCCGGCCCGCCGCGCGTACTTTTTGTCGACGCGCGCGCCCCGCGAACGTTCGTCGAGCGCGGCTCTCGTCGAGCGGCAGAATCTATGTGAACGATCGCGTGACGCCTCTTCCCACCACCGCGAACTTCGAGCGCGCAGTCGTGCCGTTTCGCGACCCTCGCCGCGTCTTCGAGCGAAAGCGACGTCGGGCACCCGACGTACGCCGCGCCCGCGTCGATCGCCGCCGCGATAACGCGCGACCACTTCGCGTCGTCGTCGTCGTCGTCGAAATCATCGCTCGCGTTCGCCGCGAATCGCGCCTCGATTTCTTCTTCGTCGCTCGAATCCCACGGAGGCTCCGGCGGCCCGCCCTCGACGTTCATGTTCACGATCGATCGCAACTCTCGCGCGAGCCTCGCGTCGCGCTCATCCTCGTCCTCGTCGAACTCGCGCGCGTCCTCGTCGCCCGCGAACGCCCCGTCGTCGCCCTCGTCGCTCGACGTCGCC
>Ga0181607_10004657_pt1 | contig 11704 bp, 8 predicted proteins | sample 041ome_9_FD_132420 | JGI IMG/M metagenome (GOLD analysis project Ga0181607, IMG submission 132420) | Coastal salt marsh microbial communities from the Groves Creek Marsh, Skidaway Island, Georgia - 041413US metaG (megahit assembly) | ecosystem: Environmental > Aquatic > Marine > Intertidal zone...
CCATTGAACCGTGTTAGCGGCTGCAATCTCATTCTCAGTCATGAATGGACTTGGAGTGAGTTTGAACAGATCTAAACCACGAGCAATTTCAGAGTTTACAATAACTCCATTATACCAGTACACGCTCCAGCTTCCACCCATAGACATAGATTCGCCAGATACAGGACCGTAATCATGGAATGCAATTTCAACAGGGTTAGAAGGGTCGGTGAAATCAAAGATAGAAATACCACCTTGGTACCACGATTGTACCATGATATCACGGCCAGGTACAGGAATTAATGAACCATTATGGGCTACACAATTTTCGTATACTGTTTGCGGTGCTGGGACTTTGTAGTACTCCTTGAATACCATTTTGCCATTCTCTATGGTGAATATGGCATTTGCTCCCCATTCCATTGGGTCGGTATCACGGCACTTAGGTGCACCACCTCCACCCCACTCATCGGTGAAAATAACGGTGTTACCATCATTATTAAAGGTAGCCGAATGCCAGTAAGCAAAATTTGAATCGGCTACGGCATCAATACGCACAGGGTTTGCAGGATCACTGATATCTAAAAGCAGTCCGTATCCCTCGCATGCACCACCAGCTAAACCTAATTCGGGGTATAAGGTGATATCATGACATTGATCAGGACCTCTTCTAGCGGTAACATCATCCTCGCCACCACCAAACATCTCTTCGATGATGGACTGAATATTTGCGCGAAGTGTGGTTGAATCTTCTGCAGTAGGTGCCCCTTCGCCCCCACGCTCTTCAACTACATTTGCTAAAAGGCCTTGTACAAAACGACCTGGAAGAACGCGCTCAGTTCCACCACGTACGTAAGTGAAAGCACCAGCAGCTTTGGCTGCTTCAATCGCAGCAAGATCAGCAGGAGCTAAACCGTGAGCTGGAGGAGCTTGAAGATCCTCGAATATACGAGGAGAGCTAACAATGGCAGCATCTTCAGGGCTGTCTAATGGCACTTTGATTACTTCGATTCGGAATAAAGCAGAATTAGGATCTTGCTCCGGTTGAAGGTCAGAACAACCTGTTAATTCTTCGTCTGGACGAACTACATAAGATCCAGAAACATAGACATAGATATTTTCATTGTCATTTGGATCTTTTAATACCGAGTGAGTGTGAGAACCACGACAAGTTTGTACGTTAGCAACATACTCAGGGTTTTGAATATCAGTAATGTCAAAAATACGAATTCCACGAAGTCGCACGTCACTCACCGCTTCTCTAACACCTTCAGTACCACAGTCAATACGGCCTTCTAACCCCTCTCCAGAGACAAAAAGAAGATTTCCATATACAGAAACATCACTCTGTGAGGCTGGGCATTCGTAATCGTTTACAAGGACAGGATTAGCTGGATCGCTGATGTCCCAAACGATTACACCATTGTAATTTCCTTGGAAAGCATAGTTCCCTTTAAAGGCTAAGTCTGAATTGGTTTTACCGATGAACTTTTCAGGAGGAGGAGTTTGCGATAGCACTTCCAAATTCCATACGGCTTCTTCCGCATCAAAAAGACCCGCATCAAGGCCAACACGAGGGTCGGGTGTAGGTACCACAGCTTCTGCAAGCGGTGCTACTTCTGGTGCATTAACAGGAACCATGGCGGTTTCTTGAGAAGAGCTACAACTCATAAGAGTAGCTACTGCTATAAAAGAAACCCACAGCGCTGAACTAACACGGTTTTTATTCATAAATAGTGTCATTTATTTGTGATTTGTGATTGGTTATTGTTGTTTTTAAACGTTCGTTTTAAATAAAAGTTAAAAAGTCAGAGTGGATAATTTTTGATGAGTTTGCCAAAGCTGCTGTATGGGTTATTGAGCAAGCATAAATGAAGTAACTATTCAGATTAAACTAATCATATAATCCTGTGATATGATGAAGTTACTAAGCCCTTATTTAGTTACTCAAGCCAACTACTTCCATAAGCATGAGACGCATGCGTTCTATTTCGGTTTTCTGATCAACATTGATTTCGCCTGCAAGCTTGCCAATTTGTACTTCCTGTGCAGCTCCATCGGTTTCAACCAAATCTTTCACCATGATTATGGCCCCGGTATGGTGTTGTATCATATAGGTTAAAAACAAGCGGTCGAACTCTGTTCCTTTTGCTAGAGCTAATTCCTCGAGTTGTTTTTGGGTTAACATACCAGGCATGCTGGAATGATCATGCATGCCAGAATGATCCATACCTTCATGGCTCATTTCGCTTCCATGCATCATTTGATAGTGATTATTATCCATATAGCTGCCGTGTTTATTAAAATGTTTGACGGCATGCGCTACTTGAGCCGAATCAAAAACCAATGAAGGCTCACTACCTGGTTCAATAATGAGTTGAAGCCCATCTATGGTTACTTGAGGCACCATTTGTTTTCGGTCGTGCAACCAACGTTGCATGATGCCGATTTCATCTTTTTGGGCATTTATAATTCGTTTTGTCAAAGTAACAACAGAAGGGCTAGCGTTGTTTACACTAGCCATACTTGACATGATAAGGGCTTGAGCATGATGACCAATCATACCCGCCATAAAGTCAACATCTGGCTGGGTGAATTGCATTTTAGCACTATCCTGGCGAGCCCAAAATAGTTCACTAAGATCAGTTCTACCCACTCTTTTACCCACTAATGTAGAGGTAGTCACCTCAGATTCAACCAATGAACTCGCAGAATTTAGGTCATTGTTCTGCATGTTGTTTGTGGTAGAGCAAGCCATAATACCGATTGAAAACAGCATGACTGCAGGAAGGATATGAATTCGCATAAGAGTTTTCTTTTAGATACAGGAATTTATTGTAACAATAATGCACCGTCATTTATTGAAAGTATGAATCCATAAATATAAATGATGTAGGTGAAAAAGCCTTGTAAAAATATTCTAAGTCCATCAATCGTCATAAATAGCTCCCGTCAGAATAAGCCAATAGTTTCCTTTAAGAGGATGGCATTCACCCATACTTATGTAGAATGGTAAATAAAACAGGAATTAAAATTAAAAATATGGAATATTTATACTATCAATTTATACAAACTAATTTATAAATAGTATGTGCTATCATTATAAAGCCAATAGGTAATATTTTTGATAAATAGTAAAATTTAAATATATTTATACATCAGTTATTTATAATGTATTACTATAATCTTACCAATTAGATGGAAATAAAATTCGTAAAACGATCAGTTGTAAAATCTTCAAAAAAGCGTTCTTCTAAATTTAAACCATTATTAGAAGCTATTGAAAAGTTAAAACCAGGAGGACAGGCTGTTGAAGTACCTTATAACAATGATAAGTCTGTAAACTCAATGAGAACGGCTGTATATCAATTTTGTCGTCAAAAAGATTACACAGTAAAAAGTCGTAGAGATTCGACTAATAAAAAAATCTATTTTTATAGAGATAAATAGGTCACAAAACCGTACTCCATTGAAGATATTTATTACGAATATCTTCAATATTTTTTTCTAGAGTAGTCTCGTTCCAATGGTCAGTTGATATCGAAGGATATACATGAGCGGTAATATTACCTCCCTTTGTAAGTAGTGAACCGCCTTTGCTTAATTTGGTCGTTCCTTCAAAGTATACAGGTACGATAGGATAGCTTAAGTCCAGAGCCATCCGAAAGGCTCCTTTCTTAAAGAGGCCGATGGGCATTTCATGTTTTCTTGTTCCTTCTGGTGCAATTAAAATGGAGCGGCGATATCGATGTATCTTTGCATAGTTATTTTGAAGGGTTTGAATGGCTTTTTCACGATTCCCACGTTTAATAAATATCTGTCCAGTTAACCTTCCCAATAGAAAAAAGAACGGGAAATATTGCATTTCCCATTTTGCCACGAAGCGAACTCGTTTAATACCCAGTGCAAGAATAGTTAATATATCTAAGGTACTTGCATGGTTGACTATGTATATAGCAGGCGTATGAACATTACCTGTTAGGATCGAATCATCTTCTAATTTCGTTTGGTGATATTCGGTGAGAAAAGTAATACCTAGCACCCGAAGCACGATTCTTGATAATAACGGTGCAACTTTTTCCAAAATCCAGTCAGTCAATTTGCCTAAACTAATCACGACAAGCACACTGACGATGGGAATGAGCAGCGAAAAAAGGCCAATAAAGAGTAGAATACCTAGAATACTTCTAAGGTAATCGATAAAGGTTAAATTTTCGGTCATAAGATTTTTCAACTAATGGCGACTAAGAGCAACTAAGGGCGAAAAGCATCTTCTAGGTGTACTAATCTATTGTCTTGAGGATAATACTCAATTAAATCGAACCTCACCTCTCTGTCCCAAAACTTTTTTCCTCTTGCCCACCATTCATAAGCCGAAGCTATCCTATAAAACTAATCCGAATGTAAGTGCTCTCTTGGTCTGCCAAATTGATTGCTGCGTCTCATTTTAACTTCAACCACGACTAAAAGACCCTTCAAGTCAATAATAAGGTCTATTTCATACTTTTTGACCCGTAGATTCTGTTCTAATATGACCGCACCCAAGTCCTCAAAATAGCGACATACTATCTGTTCTGCCTGACGGCCAAGTTCCGTTGCAGTCATTTTTTTGGCGGTATTCATTAAACCGTATCCAACCCCTTACTTAGTTCAATCCTGAGTATCTATTCACTAGAAGTCTATCCATTCCTCGGTCTCAGCTAAACCTCATTGGTTCGTGCCTGTTTATCATAAGAGACTACAAAAAGGAAAGCCTTACTTTTTTTCCTCAGAGGTGGGGGAAAGTAGTTCGCTAAGGCGTTCTTTTGCCTCTACAAAGCGAACCAATTGTTTTAGTAGGGTCAAGTTCTTTTTAGTGATAAACGGAAGTAAGGCATCGGTAAACCGTTCAAACATGACTAAAAAGTCATTATAATTTTGAATCCGCTCCTTAAATTCTTGGCTTGCAGGATCTAATCCATCGCTCTCCGTTGTATCTACTTCCAACAAGGAAACGCATTCTTCGAGTCGAGCTCGTATCGGCGCAATTTCTCGCTGTTGGCGCTCACGAATGATGGTGTTAACAATCTTCCAAACGTCGGTTTCTGCTGAAAAATAATCCTTACGATCACCCTCGAATTGCACTTTATGAATGAGTTCCCAATCCAATAATCTTCGTAAATTCATGTTGGCATTTCCACGGCTAATACCCAAAATAGACATGATTTCATCGGTATGCAGAGCTTGACTTTCGGCGTACAATAATGCGTGAATCTGTGACATAGTTTTATTGATTCCCCAGGAAGACGCCATGTCCCCCCAAAGCTGAACAAACTCATCTCGAGCGGCCAAATAGGATGTAGAATGTTTTGACATAATTACTAAGACCTATTCCCTTGGGTTAATGTAAACGCCAACGCATTCATTACTTTGAGCTAGATTGAGCGTTAGTATCAGAAGCCGATGATTCACCAGACGTTGCTCCACCACTGCTCGTTTGTCCCACTGATTCGGAAGTTTCTTTACTTGAGCTTTTATCCGTAGCTGAGGGGGAAGAACTTGCCGGATTGGTGCCTTTGTTCTTATAATCTGTTACATACCATCCATCGCCCTTGTACACAACTCCACCACCGCCTGTTATTACCCGTTTAACAGTTTGTCCAGTGGTAGGGCAGGTGGTTAAGGCGTCGGCACTAATTTTTTGTTGAAGGTCGAAGGTGGTTCCATCTTCCCGTTTATAGGTATAGGTAGGCATAATGCGTAAACAAAAAGAATTAGAGTTGAAGTTCTAGGGTTTGTTCCACTCCATCCCGAATAATGGTGATGGTGGTTTTTTGGCCTACTTCAAGGGTATTTAGGGCACCCATATAGCCATAAATATCTTCGAGAGGAGTATCGCCTAAGGCAACGATAATATCCCCGCTTTGCAGCCCAGCATTTTGGGCTGGTTGCCCAGGATTAGTCCCTGTAATCCGCATTCCCACTCCTTCAAACCCATAATCAGGTAAAACACCTAAAGTAGGACCGTTTAAAGTCATGCTTTGGCGCTGTTCTCCTGGGGCTTCAACAAAAGGTAGCTCATTTTTGGAAACCGACCCAAGGGCATCGATCATTCTTGCAACATGGTCTACGACTAATTCTTGCCCTTCTACTTCGATGTACGCAAGATCGTCAGAAGGGCGATGATAATCTGAATGGGTATCGGTAAAATAGTGGAGTACGGGAATGTTTTTGTAATAGAAACTGGTATGGTCACTGGCTCCCGTACCATCTTGAACCAGGTTTAAACTCAGGGAATCTTCATTAACAGCGAGAGCTAATTCTGACCATTTTGGAGTGGTGCCAACTCCGAATATAAGTAGGTTTTTATCGCTCATTCGCCCAATCATATCCAAATTAATCATCGCTTTGGCTTGAGATAAATCAACGGTTGGTTCCTCAACATAATGGGCGGAACCTAGTAGTCCCATTTCTTCTCCAGAAAAAGCCAACAGGAGAATATTATCGACCGGTGGATTTTCAGAAAAATAATGAGCCAGTTCTAATAAACCCGCTGTACCCGAGGCATTATCGTCCGCCCCATTATGTATTCGAGGGGTATCTCCTCGGTACAACGATCCAAAAGAGCCATAGCCCAAATGATCATAATGGGCCCCAATAATCACGTATTCATTCGTGTTTGAACGGCCTGGAATCCAACCCACCACGTTGTTGGCAACTCTACGTTCTCCTTCGGCATCATCGCTGGCGTGAGGATTGATTAAGCGTGCGGTGTTAATAGTGAAGGCCTGCAAAAAAGTACCATCATCTCCCTTAGGTTGCACTCCAAACTCCTCAAATTTCTGGATGATGTAGTTCGAGGCCAACGCTTCAAATTTAGTGCCTGACTCACGTCCTTGCAAAGAATCAGAGGCTAAAAATTCAATGTGAGAATATATATCGATAGCGCTAATATCGGGACTAAAAGCATTTGAGCCCGAAGTGCTAGGTGAGTCGCTGGGACTGCACTGCAACCAAGACAGGCTACTTAGTAGAATTATAAGAAGGAAGGAATACGGTTTAATGGACATATAACTATTAGACATATAAAAAAGCATAAATGGTCTGTTGGCGAATTACAAAAATACAACAATACTCATCTAAAAAACATTCTACTTGCTAGTGGTTAATAAAAGACTGTATTTTTAAAAGTGGTTAGGGGTGTCCAACCGAGTGAGTACAGTTACACCATGTTAAATGGTATAACACGGGCTTACAAATTTGGACTGAGATCATACCCTTGAACCTGAACCGGATCATACCGGCGGAGGAAAACCTGTTCACATCTTGACTTGTTAACCTCCTCCTTAATCAACAATTAATGGAGGAATCATGTATTCTATTCTATCAAAAAGAATAATAGATACGGCATCTAAATGCAGTAGAAGTCTTAAAACATCTATTATTTTACTCATCACATTCTTAGTCCCAATTTCTACTTGGGCACAAATAAAATCTGCTGGACCGGCACAAAATGCGGTTGAATTAAGCGGAATCATCCTCGATTTAAACCAGGGTGATGCACTCATTGGGGCAAATATTTGGATAAGTCCAAAAGGGGAACCTGAAAAAATACTTCAAGGATTCAGTGCCGATGCCAATGGGCGATTTCGAGGTATTTGGTCAGAAGCTTTTGCTGAGGGTTACGCTGATCTGGACCTAAACGTTAGCTATGTAGGCTATACCTCATTGCACTTTCCATTGGAAACAGCTCTTCAAGAAATGGAAAAGGCCAGAGAAGAGACAGGCGATCAACTTTGGGTCATTCGTTTGCAAGCAGAAAATGAGCTGGAAGCTCTGCTCATTAAGGGTGTTCGGGCAAAAAGTTCTGATCCAGTCAGTCAAACTACCTTATCACCGGTGCAACTTGAGCAAAGTTATCGAGGACAACAGCCTATTTTTTTATTAGAAGGCCTTAGCCCGTCTGTGATTTCGTTTAGTGAATCCGGTACCCGCATGGGTAATTATGGGGGTATGCGTCTGAGAGGGATTGCCCAGGAACGCATCAACATGACCTTAAACGGAATTCCCCTTAACGATATGATAGATCATGGGGTATTTTTCTCTAATTTCACCGACTTGGGAGCCAATTTTGAATCGGTACAAATTCAGCGTGGGGTTGGTATCGCACCCAATGGGGTAGCTTCCTACGCCGGAAGTGTGAACTTTGAAACGGTTCGACTCCAAGACAGAGAACGAGGAGGTGAAATGAATATAGGTCTTGGGTCCTTTAATACCTACCGGCTATCGGGGAGTGTTTCTTCTGGGCTTATTGATGATCGCTGGTCGCTTTATGGAAGTTATAGCTCTCTACAATCAGATGGATTTCGGGATTACACCGCAACCAACGCCTACTCCTTTTTCTTTTCTGGGGCCTATATTGGAAATCGTCATTTGTTCAAATGGAATGCCTTTGACGCCCGCTCGAAGAATGGTCTTGGTTATTTGGTTGCCACTAAATCTCAAATAGAGGCCGACCCGCGCATCAACCTGTTAGACCCCAATGATAAAGATGATTTTGGGCAACGATTAGTGCAGTTTCAACACTCTGTGACTATTGACCAGAGCAGTTCGCTCCAATCTTCGTTGTATTATGGGGGTGCGGGTGGAGATTTCTTTTATACCTATTATGATGAAAATGGGAGCCTGGCTCAGATTAATTATCCATTGTACAATGATCATTATGGGTTTATGAGTACCTATTTTTATGAGCAGGAGCAGTGGAGTTTTAGTACGGGAGTGCATGTGTACCGGTTTAATCGAATTAATGAGGAATCGGTTACTCCTAATTTTGAGCAGGCCTATTATAATGAACAATCGTATAAAGATGAGCTGAGTTGGTTTGGTCGTGCGCAGTGGCAGGCGGATAAACTTCAAGTTCAAGCCGACTTGCAAATTCGAAGTATGCGTTTGACGGTAGAGCCTGATTATGAGTTTATAGATAGACCCTCGGAGGGAGATTTACTCTATGATTGGACCTTCATTAACCCTAGGATTGGAATAACTTTTATACATTCTCCTTCTCTCAGTAGTTATGCTTCTGTAGGTCGCATGGGGCGTGAGCCAACTAAAGTAGATATATTTGGTGGATTTAGCCTAGTAGCGGAGAATTTTGAATCGGCTGCAAATACTAGTTTTGGTCCAGAATTTGTGAACAACATAGAAGCCGGTCTTCGTTGGAACCGGAGCAAGATGGCCATATCGGGAAATCTATTTTATATGGATTTTGTGGATGAAATCGCTCCTATTGGTCAGGTACTCGCCTTTGGTGTCCAAAAACGTGAAAACATAGCTTCAAGTGCTCGCTATGGGGTAGAGCTTGAATGGAATACTCTGTTGGTTTCGTCCTTATTGCCTGCAGGATCCCCGTCGCGAAGTAGCAGCCTAAGTTGGGAAGGGAGTCTGGCTTGGATGCAGAGTAAAATAGATGCTTTTAGCACACCCGATGGGCAAAGCTATGTAGATCGAGAAGCTATTCTTAGTCCTAATTGGATTATTAATCAGGCATTGGTGCTGGATGCATTATCCCAATGGGGGATTCGTTTGGAAGGGCGATATGTGAGTGAATCTTATATGGAGCTTACCAATAACCCAAGCTTCGTAGTACCAGCCTACACCTTGTTAAACGCGCAAATTCGCTGGAAGGGTTCACGGTTCGACCTTCGAATGGATTTTAATAATCTGCTCGACGCACAGTACTATTCTACAGGGAGTCCGGTTGATGTCGACTTTAACGGGAGTATGGATGAGCCAGGATTCTTAGCTAATGCGGGGCGAAATCTTATGTTGAGTACCCGTTTTCGCTTTTAATTTTTTGAGCTAAATAAGCAGAATCTAAATAAGCAGAACCGAACCAAAAGAGACCAACTAAAGTCGTTGCGGTACGTTTTGCATACTGTACTCATCGGACGAGTAGCATGGAGTGATGTTGAAGTTCCGTGCTACCTGTTCCCTGTTCTCCTTGGCCATAGATGGCGGCTCGAAGAAAATATAGGCCACTGGCTAAATCATCTCCATGGAATGTTTCAGAGTGAAGTCCAGGCCCAAAGTACCTACCGGGCCATTCACGAACCTTTTGACCTTGTGCATTGTAGACGCTAAGCTCTACCCAACTGGCTTTGGTTAGCCGAAATTGGATTTGAGTGTTTGGATTAAAGGGATTTGGATAATTTGGGAGTAATTCCAGTGTCAAAGGGGCATTTGAAGATGCTTCGCCATCTTGCAATTCACTATTCACTGCCTGGGCATTAACTGAGCCTGGGGTTGGATATTGTAAATAATCAAAAGAACGTTCTTGGTCGAGAGATCGCCCGAAACTTTGATCATTACCCAAGGCAGGGAATCGTAAAGAATCCACTGGCGCCCAGCTTAAGACGTCTTTATAGTATAATCCCAGTTCTTCTCCATCTTTACTCAGGGCAAAATTTGTGTGCAAGCTACCTTCTTCATCGTCATTATCAGTCCAAACGAGGAGGTATTCGCCTACTTGTAGCTGGGTATCGGGCAACGCCCATTTCCCAGGATTACTCAGGTCATCCGTTAGATAATAACCGCTTAGTTGTACCACTGATGGACCGGGATTATACAGCTCCACCCAATCTTCAAAAGAACCAGAAGGGTCCTGTATGGTGGTCTCGTTGTCAGCCATAAGTTCGTTTATGAGTAACTTTTGGGTGGGTCGTTGCACGGCAAGGGTTCGGTATTTTTCCGTAGTACGTGGGAAGCGCTTAACGCCCCCATCATTGGAGCGAGCGTGCAGGGCATAACGCAGTTCATTCCCGACCCATGGAATGGTTAGAGATAGCTCGGCCCATTGAGGATCTGCGAATGAGACATGATCCTGAGTGGCTGTAAGTTCAGCGGGTCGCAGTAAGGCTTTATTTAATGGAATAAACACCGAATAATTTCCCAGATTCACTTCTAAATTTATTTCTTTTGGATCGTCGTCCATCCATTCCACCGCTATCTCAAACGTTAGACTGTCCCTGCTAAACGACTGCACCTGACTCCACTCTTTACGGATAACGGGGAGGATTTGAGTTTCTGAATTTTGAGTTTTGGTATGTTCGAACCGAGTTTGGATGTAAGGTTTTAGCCCGTACGCAACATGCCCACCAAGCGCTTGATCCAGTGAGAGTAGAAAGCTTTCCGGGGAGAAACCCCAGTCATAGCTTCGGTATACATCATCCCGAGCGGGCTGCAGCATTAACGTAGCAAAGCGGTCGATTTCGGGGAATAAACTATCGGGCTGAAAGGGCCCTTCAACCAATTCCCGCAGATAAAAGTCTAGGCGTTGGCGGTACTCTGGAACACCAATGATGCGATCGGTGAGTGGTCGCGACTCGGTAGGATGTCCCCAGTTTTCCCATGAGCGTCGCCCCCAATCCGGGCCTATAAAGTCGATGCCAAAGGTATTATCATAGTCATAGGGAATGAATTCAAAGCGATTGGTCGTAGGATTACGGTAGAGATAGAAATTGTTTTTGTTGTACCAGTAATTGTCCCAGTTTCCGGTGACAATATCCACCGCCATCCATCGCAGGGTGTTATCTACATTGAGAATAGCTTCCAATTCTTTGGGTAAAATGGAGTTTGGAGTATTTTCTAACACACTAATTAGGGTAGCAAGATCACTATAGTCATCTTCCTCAGTGTTAGTTTTTAATTCATAAGTACGCCGGTCGGTCCAACTAGGGCTGAACTTGTA
>Ga0181607_10004662_pt1 | contig 11699 bp, 14 predicted proteins | sample 041ome_9_FD_132420 | JGI IMG/M metagenome (GOLD analysis project Ga0181607, IMG submission 132420) | Coastal salt marsh microbial communities from the Groves Creek Marsh, Skidaway Island, Georgia - 041413US metaG (megahit assembly) | ecosystem: Environmental > Aquatic > Marine > Intertidal zone...
CTTGAATACATTGATGTAGTTGCAGAAGAAACTAGCCCAGTCAGTGTTATTCTAGCTGTTGCTGAATTAATGCGTAAAGAAGCTGACGCTAGTGGTAAGCCAGCAGAAAAAAAGATGTTTGTATTCTTAGACAAGTTAAACAACGCTGGATTACACATTGACTATCCAAGCCTTAAAGGCTATTTTGACGCTGATCCAAGATTATCCAATGTTATCCAACAGTTTAACGACCGTGAGATTACATTTGTTGGTCAAGGTGATGAAGAAGAGATGCCTGATACAGGAGCACCTACTGGTGAAGTTCCACCAGAGAAAAAAGTAAATCAAATGGCCAAAGCCGCTCTTGCTAAACGAGAGAGCATTGGCGAAGACGACGAGATCTCACGTTCAATGACACCAAAATCAATGGGTCCAGGAACTATGGCTGGTAAATGGTGGACTGTCGGTGATTATTTTGTTTGGCAAAAGGGCGGAACTGGTCTTCCAGTTTACGTGACCAAAGCAAAATCAAATAACATTAATGACATAATTAAAGGTTTCTATATTGATGGTGCCGAACGACACATCGGCGGACCGAAAAGTAAAATGGAACCGGTTAGTGCTAAAGGGTCTACATTCAAGTCCGCTGTTAAATATGCTAAGGAATTGAATAAACAGAAAGAAGTTGAGCTTGATGAACGCAAACTTGATAAAGCTGAAAAAAGTAAAATGAAGCATTATGAAAAGAAAATAGACAAGAAAGATTTTATCGAACGTTATGGTAAAGATCGCGGCGAAATGATCTATTACGCCACTATTACTAAGATGGCCAAGGAACACGCATAATGGCACACCTACCCACTAGCACACAAGCAAGAGAGCAAGCACAGGGCAATAATGTAATTGCACAACAGGTTGCTATTATGGAAATTGCAGTTCTTGATGCTATTGCAGCAGGTGCATTTACTGCCAGTGTTACTGATACATCAACTGTAACTATACAGGGTGCTACTATTACTGGTAGTCCAATGACAGATAACGACACCCTGGGGCAGAACTACTACAAAGCCTGGCAAGGCACAACTGCTAATGCAGTTTACACAGAGCAGATGAATGAAGTCATCGCTCACTTTACTGGCAAGGGATATACTTGCGCCCGTAAGAGCACCAGCGGTTCTTACCTTTATTTCTATATTACCTGGTAATTGTTGACATTACTGTATATTGTGTTAAAATGTATACATGATAACAGAACAATACGAATACCGTGCGTTATCTCGTAAAGAGGTAAACGGAAAACGGTTGTACTCTACGCCAGACGGTCTAGCAGTACCAAGTGTAACAACAATCTTAGATGCTACAAAACCAGAGGAAGCCAAAGCCGCATTGCGTAATTGGCGCAAGCGTGTTGGAGAACAGCAAGCCGATGCAATTTCCAAAGAAGCAGCAGGTCGCGGCACTCGTATGCACAAGTGGTTGGAAGACTATTGCTTAACAGATGAAATAGGCGAGCCCGGTAGCAATCCTTATAGCCAGCAGAGCCATAAGATGGCCGGTGTTATTGTTGAGCAAGGGTTGGATAAAATGGACGAATGCTGGGGGGTAGAGGTTCCCATGTATTTCCCACAAGTGTATGCCGGAACAACAGATTGTGTAGGTTTATATAACGGAAAGCCCGCTATTATTGACTTTAAGCAAACAAATAAGCCTAAAAAAACTGAATGGGTACAGGACTACTTCTGTCAGTTATGTGCATATGCAGAGGCACATAATGAAGTATATGGAACAGACATCCAACAGGGTGTTATCCTAATGTGCAGTAAGGACTATCTCTTCCAAACCTAGATTATAGAAGGCGAAGAATACCAAAAGAATAAACGCATTTGGTGGGACCGTGTTGCTCAATACTACGGTGCTTGATCTAATAAATACTATATAATTAGGAGTTAAGCACAGTGGCTGTCGTACAAATTTCAAGAATCTCACACCGTAGTGGTGTTTCAGACAATTTACCACAACTTGCAAGAGGCGAGATTGGCCTTGCAGTGGATACCAGACGAGTTTATATTGGCAACGGCGGAACTGATGCTCCTCAAACCGAAAATTTAGAATTCCTTACCAACAGAAGTGATGTTATTACACTCGCTGACGCATACACATATAGTGATGCACAGATTGGTTTTTCAGCACAAACTGGTGCTAGTAGTTTAACCCCTATTACACGAAGCCTACAGAACAAGTTGGATGATTTTGCTAGTGTTAGAGATTTTGGTGCTGTTGGTGACGGCGCAACAGATGACACTGCCGCTATTAACCGCGCATTATATGAATTATTTGCTAGAGAGCAAGAGCAGCGTGTAAGACGCTCTTTGTTCTTCCCTGCTGGTAACTATGTAATCAGTGACACTATTAAAATTCCAACATATGCTAAACTAGTTGGCGAAGGCCCAAACAGTACTACTATCACATCAAGTGATGCAACTGGTCCTGTAGCACAAACTGCTGACAGTTTACAGCAAGTAGATGCAACTGTTGGATCTAATAGTGCAATTAGGCCTAGTTACATTACCATTGAAGGCATGAGTTTTACTAGTACGACTGACATCAACACTTTTGTAGTTGATCAGGCCAAAGGATGCACATTTACAAACTGTGCATTTGCTGGTCCAAATACAACTGTTCCAACCACTGTTGGAAATTCTAAAGCAAATGTGTTACTATCTAGCACAGGTAGCCATGAAACAGAGTTTGTTACTTTTAGAAATTGCACGATGCATGGTCAGAATTTCAATGTTATTGCTGACAACGATATGAAGAGTGTGTTATTTGATGGTTGCAATTTTTACACAGCATTCAAAGGCATCAAGATTGGTGAAAGTATTACTGGATCAGTGCCAAGTATTCTCGGTCCCAAGGGCATAAAGGTTACTGGCAGTTTATTTAATGGCCATTATTCCAACGCAATTCATGTATATTCAGGTGCTATAGATTTTGTTAGTGCATATAACTATTTCAGAGATTGCGGAAATGGTGGTCTTGGTAGTGGCAATGCTTCAGCTGATGTTGTATTGTTTGACGGAACAAAGTGTTATAGTATTGGTGATAGCTTTGATAGACCTGCTGGCGACATCACAGCGACTACCAGAAAGATTGATCACGGCACTCGCAACATCATCACTGAAGATGAAATGCTAGCAGTTGGTAGCCATATCAGACGAGCACAAGCAAGTCTTGCACTTGCAAATAATACAACAGCGACCACTGGTGTTAGTTTTGCTGATAATGGCGATTATTATGCTGTTGAAATTGACTATTATATTAGTCGCAATTCCAAGTTTAGACAAGGAACACTAACAATTACTCATGATGCAACAGCACAGGTAATTGACGATAGTTTCCAGGAAAATAATGGTGATGTCGGAGTTAGTTTTAGTTTAACAAACGGCAGTAATATCACTACAATTAACTATACAACAGACAATCAAACCACTGGCACAATGTATTTTACAACTAGAATTATTCGTTAATTTAAAATGTGGAATTTAGAAACTCAAGCTCGGCTCAGTTCCTGGCATGCCTTCCGGCAAGAAATTAGTACATTACCAGTTGAGCAAGCAATACAAAAGACAAATAAACTGTGGATATCTGCTCCTATAAGCAATCCATACTACACAGCAGACCATCCTGAAGAATGGCCCGATCCCTGGCAATTAGTTGTGGATAACTCTTACGATGATATTGCAAGAGCCCTGGGAATGTTGTATACTATGGTTCTAAGTAATAAAGATATTACATGCGAAATAAGGTGTTACCGTGATCGTAAAAGGTGTGAAGATCTTAATTTAGCATGGTTTGAAGCTGGGAAATATGTGCTTAATTACGATCTAGAAGTTAGAGTAAATACAGAATTAGAACATATCAATCAAGCTAACATAATTAATGTGTGCACCAAAGAGGAATTATTCAATGAGTCAAATTCAAGTAACAAAGCGGGATGGCAGTAAAGAGCCATTAAATTTAGATAAACTACACAAGGTAGTTGATTATGCTTGTCAAGGAATCACTGGTGTTAGTCCCAGCGAAGTAGAAATTAGAAGTCATCTTCAATTCTACGACGGTATTAAATCTTCAGATATTCAGGAAACACTGATTAAGAGCACTGCTGATTTGATCTCAGAAGACACTCCTGGGTATCAGTATGTTGCTGGAAGATTAATTAATTATCATCTACGCAAACAAGTATACAATGCATTTACTCCCTGGACGTTATATAAACTTGTTAAGCGTAATGTCGATATTGGTATGTATGACCCTGCGTTATTAACAGATTGGTCCGAAGAAGAATGGAACCAACTTGACGGCTATATTAAACATGACCGTGATGAAACATTAACCTATGCAGGCATGGAGCAATTCCGTGGCAAGTACTTGGTGCAAAATCGTGTCACAAAAGAGATATATGAAACTCCGCAGATGGCATACATGTGCATTGCAACTACATTGTTTGGCAACTATCCTAAAGAAACAAGAATGAAATGGGTTAAAGATTATTACGATGCTATTAGCACTTATGTAATTAGTCTACCTACTCCTGTTATGGCTGGAGTAAGAACACCACAGAGACAGTTTAGTTCTTGTGTTCTTATTGAGACAGACGATAGCCTGGACAGCATCAATGCAACTACGAGCAGTATTGTTAAGTATGTTAGTCAGAAAGCTGGAATTGGTATAGGCGCAGGAAATATTCGCGCACTGGGTTCTCCTATCCGCAATGGTGATGCTTACCATACAGGAGTTATTCCTTTCTTTAAAATGTTCCAATCGGCTACACGCAGTTGCAGTCAAGGCGGCGTTCGCAATGGAGCGGCGACACTTTACTACCCAATTTGGCACTACGAAGTAGAAGATTTACTTGTATTAAAGAACAACAAAGGCACAGAAGATAACCGTGTGCGTCACATGGATTATGGGGTGCAGTTTAATAAACTTATGTATGAGCGTCTAATGACAAATGGTGACATTACATTGTTTAGTCCCAGCGATGTTCCTGGTCTTTATGAAGCATTTTTTGCTGATCAAGACAAGTTTAAAGAGATATATGAACGTGCAGAACGTAACACCAGGCTACGTAAAAAAACAATTAAAGCCAGTGCATTGTTTAGTTCATTTATGGAAGAGCGTAAGAACACTGGTCGCATTTACTTAATGAATGTTGACCATGCAAACGATCACAGTTCCTTTAAGTCTGATGTAGCACCAGTTAAACAGAGTAACCTATGTTGTGAAATTAACTTGCCTACAAAGCCGCTTAAAGATCTAAACGATCCAGAAGGCGAGATTGCACTATGCACTCTAAGTGCGATTAACTGGGGATTAATTCGCCGCCCAGAAGACTTTGCAAAGCCATGTGAACTTGCAGTACGCGGTCTTGATGCTTTGTTAAGTTATCAAAATTAGCCTGTTAAAGCGGCTCGTAACAGTACAATGAAAAGACGTCCACTGGGTATTGGTATTATTAACCTTGCATATTTTCTTGCTAGGAACGACACAACATATAGTGAACCAAACTTAGAACTTGTAGATCAATTTGCAGAAGCATGGAGTTACTATTTAATTAAAGCAAGTGCTGATTTAGCAGTAGAGCAAGGCGCATGCCCAGGAACGCCTGAAACAAAATACAGTGATGGTATTACCCCTAACCAAACATACAAGAAAGATGTCGACGAACTCGTGCCGCATCAGGAACGCATGGATTGGACAGGATTACGCGAACAGTTAGCCAATACAGGTATCCGCAATAGTACATTAATGGCACTTATGCCAGCAGAAACAAGTGCGCAGATTAGCAACTCAACTAATGGCATTGAGCCACCTCGTAGTTTTGTTAGTGTGAAGCAAAGCAAAGACGGAGTATTAAAGCAAGTTGTTCCAGGGTTCCCTTACTACAAGAACAAGTATGAACTACTATGGGATCAACGTTCTCCCGAGGGCTACATTAAGATCATGGCAGTCCTGCAAAAATACATTGATCAAGGGATTAGTGTAAATACAAGTTATAACCCACAGTTCTTTGAAGACGAGAAGATACCAATGAGTGTGATGCTCAAAGATTTGATCACTTGCTACAAGTATGGTATGAAACAATTATATTATTTCCAAACATATGATGGTGCTGGAGACGATATTAATGAAAAGCAAATTATTCAACTTGAAGTTCCAGAAATGCAAGAAGAAAACTGCGACAGTTGTACAATATAAGAGGTAAAAATAAATGGCGGTATTAAACACAAGTAAACATGATCATACAAAGACAACGGCATTCTTTGGCGGTGATATTGGTATGCAACGATACGACACAGTGAAGTATCGTCAGTTCGATAAACTTACTGACAAGCAACTAGGTTTTTTCTGGAGACCTGAAGAGGTAGATATTCTCAAGGACAGTAAAGACTTTAAAGAACTATTGGATCATGAAAAGCATATCTTTACTAGTAATTTAAAACGTCAAATTTTACTTGATAGTGTACAAGGACGCTCGCCTAACCTTGCATTCTTGCCTTGCGTCAGTTTGCCTGAACTGGAGACTTGGATTGAAACTTGGGCCTTTAGTGAGACAATCCATAGTCGCAGTTACACACATATTATCCGTAATGTGTATGCAGATCCAAGCAAGATATTTGATGAGATGATGGATATTAAAGAGATTGTTGATTGTGCAGACGACATTACCAAACACTATGATGATCTTGTGCGCATGGTAGGTTGGTATAACCTTCTTGGGGAAGGCCGCCATCTTGTTGTTAGCGGTAAAGAGCACGACACTACAAAGGTTAATGGAAACTTTAGCAATGTTGCCACTGAAATCAACGTTGACTTATATGAATTAAAGAGGAAGTTATGGCTAACACTAATGAGTGTAAACATCTTAGAAGGTGTTCGTTTTTACGTTAGTTTTGCATGTAGTTGGGCATTTGCTGAACTCAAGAAGATGGAAGGCAATGCTAAGATTATCAAGTTTATTGCCCGTGATGAAAATGTACACCTAGCAAGCACACAACAGTTAATTAAGATACTTGTTAAGGAAGACTCAGATTTTGCTAAGATTGCTCAGGAAACAGAACAGCAATGCATTGATATGTTTGTTAGTGCTGTTGAACAAGAGAAAGCCTGGGCAGAATACTTGTTTAAAGATGGATCAATTATTGGACTTAATACACGGTTACTGGGTGACTACATTGAATGGATTGCCAACAAGCGTATGATTGCTATTGGGTTAGCCAGCCCATTTAAAACACCAGCAGCCAATCCGTTGCCATGGACACAAAAATGGATCAGCGGTGGTGATGTACAGGTGGCTCCTCAGGAAACAGAAATAAGTTCATATATCATTGGTGGAACAAAGCAGGATGTAGATGACAAAACATTTGGTGGACTCAGTCTCTAAGGATATAGAGGACTGGATATTAAATTTTTTAAGTAAACCCAATGAAGTTTTTTCGGGCATTCCTCCTTGTCCGTATGCAAAGAAAGCATGGGTAGACGGCAAGGTAGTTGTTCAACACTTGGATAACAGGTTCGATATCAAACAGTGGATCAGTGCAGAACTTGAAAAATATACGTACCAATGGCCCAAGGGCAAAGAAGTCGTTGTGCTAGGATTTGATCCACTAAGCATTCTTCCTCATCAACTCAGTGAAATCTTAGAACATGCTAAACCCATGCTAAGTAAGCGTGGGTACACTGCACTTGAGGATCATCCCTTTGAACGTGAAGAAGTAGCAGGTGTACACCTTAATCAAGGCACATGGGCACTGGTTTTATTACAACCAACTGAAAAACTTACGGAAGCTCGTGCTTGGTTAGAAAGCAAAGACTATTATAAAAATTGGGATCCGGATTACAAGCAAGAAGTTATTAATCGTTAATGTCATATACAAGAATAAATCTATCAAAAACCAACTACAACAAAAGCAAACTTAAAATAGATGCTAGATTAATCACTAATCCTGATCCTGTTGAACTTGAAAAAATATATGATACATATGTAAAGTATAAAAAGTTTAGCAGTGTTATGCCATTATTTGCTGAAGAATACTTATACCCACAAGCAGAAGTTTTCGGATATTACGATGAGGATAAACTAATTGCATTTAGTCTAATGTTTCGCTATAATAGTAAAAATGTAGCAGCATTACAGTTTGCTTGGGATTACGGAAATCCTAAACTGCGCATAGGTATTAACAGTTTAAAGTGGGAATGTGCGCATTACAAAGAACTAGGATACGATTACATATACCTAGGAGATGCTGACCCATATAAATATCAGTTTGATGGATTTGAAATATTAGGACCACGAGAATGATTACAGTATATACAAAAGATTTTTGTCCGTTTTGCGTACAAGCGAAAACCCAACTACAAGATATGAATATTACCTTTAACGAGATTAACATCGATCTAGACAAGGATGCCAAAGCCTTTATTAAAGATCAAGGGTTTAAGACTGTCCCGCAAATTTTTCATAATGGAGAGTTGTTTGTGGAAGGTGGTGCGAGTGGTCTTGCTAAATTATCTCTAGTAGAAATTAAAGAAAAGCTAAACGGCTTTGGACTAAGTGGTCTCAGTCTGTGAAATACCGTGTCATAACAATGTTGAAACAAGGAATACTTGATAACGCTGGTAAAGCAACAACACGAGCATTGACAAACATGGGGTTCGATACCATCATGGATGTTAAGATTGGTAAAACCTTTGAAATAGAATGTGATCCCAGTAACATTGAAAAAGTTGCACAATCTCTGAGAAATCAGGTTATGGAAGACTATTTTATAGAAGAATTAAAATAGCATATATTTTAAGCAATAAATAATAGTATGACTAATCCAATAGTAAGAGTGGGAGATCCAAACTCAGGTGGCGGTGCTGCTTTAACTCCCCACACAAATATAACAGTAAACGGTAAGCCGCTGGCAAAGTTTATGTCAGCAGTGTCTGCCCATGCTCCATGTCCTGAGCCGCCTATCCATTGTTCGGCAAAAGCAGCATTTCCTGGGAGTAAAAAAGTAATTGCTAATGGTGTTCCTGTGATACGTCGTGGTGATACAGATACTTGTGGACATTCGAGAATCAAAGGTAGTATGAATACGGTGTGTGGATAAAATAGATGGCATGTATAGTAGCGGCAATTAAGAGTGGTGGATTTGGTTTCAGTGCCATGGGTGGCATAGCCGGTGGAATGGGTGGCCTGGCAAATGCTGCTGGACCAATCTCATCAGCTATTAGTAGTGTTGCTCCAGTAGCCGCACAAGTAGCCAGCGTTAGTTCTTTGGCAAGTGTGACAACGGCACTCCCCACAGTAGCAGCTATTGTTAGTGACGGTGGTAACCCACTAGCATCAGTAACATCAGGATTATCTGGTGCTATGAATTCAATAGGTGCAGCAATATCACAGGGAACAGGTAGTATTACTGGTGTGTTAGGGTCTGGATTTGATAGCATTGGCGGAACCAGTTTTGCAGCAGGCCTTACTAGTCATGCTGGAGAATTATTTGGTTCTGGACCGTTGCAGATGATCCAAACTCTAGGAGGCGCTGAGGCATTTTCAGCTATATCTACAGACATAGCCGGTCCAATGGCCAACGCATTAACAGGGCAGCTTGGTGGTGCTATTAGTAGTATTTCCAAAGCATTGCCCTTAGATGGTAATTTTGGTAACTTCTTGGGAAGTGCTATTCCTGATATGAATTCACTAGTAACCAACGGCTTAACAAACTTTATGCCTAATCTTGCTATTCCAGGGTTTGCGGGAGATCTAGTTAATCTAGGTTCATCATTTGATCTTAGTGACTTAACAAACTTTGGTAACCCTGGACAACTTGTAGGTAAACTGTTAAATCAAGGCGCGGGCGGCATTACTGGATTAACATCAGCCCTTGGTGAAGTGGGTCTTGACACTAATTTAATAGCCAACCTTGCGAGCAGTGAATATAACGATATATTGAATGATGCTATGTCTAGGATCACCAATCCTGAGATGATTGCAAATGCACAAGCAATGCTAGGTTCAAACATTCCTGGGTTAAAAAGCATGGCAGACTTTACTGATTTATCTAAAATATTGCCTACAAGTTTTAATGATATTATCCCAGATACAATTGATCAATTCAGAGAGGAAATACAAGCGGTTGATATTGGCAGTATTTCTATACCCAAAGATCTAGGCAATTTAGTAGGAAGTCTTCAAACAGTTAGCTTTGATGCTATTAAAGATTTTACAGATTTAGTTGATCCTGAAGCAGCCGTACAAATAGCATCAGATTTCCTGGGAGGTACTGGCACAAACAATGCTGTGACTGTTACTGATATCATGGGCAGTGTTGGCGGTGTTGGCATTAAAGCAGCCAACACTGCTTACCAAACAGCAATGGCTGAAATGGATGATCTTGGTGCATTTGGCAATTATAATACATTGCAATCACAGATGCAAGCAGGCATTGCTGGTAGTTACACCACTGGCAGCGGTACATACGGCGTTGATACAATTGAGGATCCTGAAGGCGGTAGTTACGATGACTTAGATGCCTTTGTCGCTGCCAAAAAATCCCAGATTGAAGCAGAGGTTTCTAATATTGCAAATAACAGCACCTGGAGTGGTGCATTTGGTGCAGCAAAATCAAACTTCACTACAATGCAAAATAAAATTTTAACAGAAGATATTAATCAGGCAAAAACAGACTTGCATCTAGCATACAGAAATAATGCACCTGACAATGCATATTCATTTATAGCAGGACTAACTGATAAAGTTGCAGATCCAGATAAACTAGCTCTTATTCAAGGCATGACTGATGCCAATCCTGACAACAAATGGAAAGAATACATGCAAGGTGCTACAGCAGAAGCACAAAATATTAACCAAATGGAAGCATACGGAATAATCCCCAGAGCCTCTAAAATAGCATAAGGATTTAGTCTATGCAAAAAATGTTGGAACCCTTCCAGTTATTTGATGCTGACCGGTGTAAAGAAATAATACGCCTAGCTCAACTTCAAAAGTTACAATCCGGACGTGTTGGAAATGGTGAAATTCCTCGTGAAGATACTCAGGTTCGAAAAAATAGTGTATCATTTATAGAATTTGACACTGAAACACGTGGTATCATGTGGGGTCTTCTTTTGCCCTATATTCAAGATTATGAAGTAAAATATCTCGAGCATCCGTATCAGGTTAGTTGTTATCAGCCAGGAGAGTTTTATAACTGGCACCAGGATTATACACAAAATACACGAAGACGAAAACGAATAGCTACGCTAACATGCACATTGCAAACAGCGCCTGGCGCTATCTTTGAAACAGAAAAAGGAAACTTTGATCTGGGTGTAGGTGAAGCAGTAATAATTCCTGCAGAACTTAGCCATCGAGCAACAGCGCCAACCAGTGGTGAACGCTGGTCTTTTACAGTTTGGAGTTGTGTTGCTAAAACTGATGCTGAACTAAATGAAGATATTATTGCTCTAAAAGTATAAATCGGTAAATCGGTTATAATAAATTGACAAAAAACTCTAAATGTAGTTAAATAGTACTTGTAACGTTGAAGCATTAACAACGGCGGTTAAGACCCGGGTGCGATTCCCGGCACCTCCACCATAAACACATTGCCTGAAGGGGGAAAGGCAGAGTTGAAACATACTCGGTAAGTCGAAAGACTGAAGTTGGGATC
>Ga0181607_10004677_pt1 | contig 11680 bp, 4 predicted proteins | sample 041ome_9_FD_132420 | JGI IMG/M metagenome (GOLD analysis project Ga0181607, IMG submission 132420) | Coastal salt marsh microbial communities from the Groves Creek Marsh, Skidaway Island, Georgia - 041413US metaG (megahit assembly) | ecosystem: Environmental > Aquatic > Marine > Intertidal zone...
AAAGATACGGCCCAAATGATCCCCGATGTGAGCGTGCCGTGAAAGAAATTGATGATCTTGCGGGATCCCTGATCGAATTTCTGTCTGACCGTGGCGTGCATTGTATTGTACTCTCCGAATATGGCATCACCGAAGTGAACCGTGTCATTTACCCAAATCGCATATTCCGCCACCAAGGATGGTTGAACATAAAGAATGAGTTCGGACTGGATACACTCGATTCGGGAGGTAGCCGTGCCTTTGCCCTAACAGATCATCAGGTCGCTCACATTTATCTGCAGGAAAAAAGTCCTGACTTTTCAGCCAAGGTCAAGGCAGCCATCGAATCGCTCGATGGGGTGGCTATGGTTTTGGAAGGAGACGCACGAAAGCAAGCCGGTCTGGATCACCCGAGAGCGGGAGATCTTGTTGCCTTGTCTGAAGAGGATGCCTGGTTCTCATATTATTTTTGGGATGAGGATGAAAAAGCCCCGGAATTTGCCCGCTGTATTGATATACACAGGAAGCATGGATATGATCCGGCTGAATTGTTTGTGGATCCCAAGATTCCATTCCCAAACATCAAAGCAGTCCGCAAACTTATCGCCAAAAAAATGGGCTTCCGGATCCACATGGATTTAATACCGCTTGATGCAAATTTAGTGAAGGGTAGTCATGGAATTATCCCCAGGGATCAGGCAGACTGGCCGGTTATTTTTGGAAATGGCACACCTGATTCTGAAGTTTTGGAATCAACGGAGATCCATAACCTGATACTGAATCAATTTTAGACCCCTTCACCTCCAAGAATATAGTTTAGGAATTGTAGGAATTTTTCTTGCTTTATTACTTTTGCTCCATTCTCAATGAGTTGCCCATAAAATATTATGCAAAAAAAATAAAATATTTTTTGCACCAACTAAATCATTCAGAAACACAAAAATGAGCTCTTCCAAAACTAGTCCCGATGACGAAGCCCTGGCCAAAGAACTGGTCGCCTCTTATGAAAAAATAAAGGAGCAAGTCCATCAGGTTATTGTCGGGCAGGAAAAGGTGCTTGAACAACTCCTGATTGCGATGCTAGCCAAAGGCCACTGCCTCCTTGAGGGCGTGCCCGGACTTGCCAAGACCCTCATGATCAGATCCTTGGCTCAGGCGATAGATCTCAGTTTCCGTCGAATCCAGTTTACCCCGGACCTGATGCCAGCAGACATAACCGGAACCGACATTATTCAGGAAGATAAAAAAACCGGTAGCCGGGAACTTGTTTTTGAAAAGGGACCGATTTTTAGTCAAATCATTCTCGCAGACGAGATCAACCGAACCCCTCCCAAAACCCAGGCTTCCCTACTGGAAGCAATGCAGGAACATTCCGTGACTATCGGTGGTACCACCTACTCCCTGGACGAGCCATTCTTCGTTCTGGCTACCCAAAATCCGATTGAACAGGAGGGCACCTACCCCTTACCCGAGGCTCAGAGGGATCGTTTTCTTTTTCAAGTGATTGTTGATTACCCAAGCAGGGAAGAAGAGAGGCAAATCATCGAGCAGACGACTTCCACTTTTGAATCAAAACTCGAGCCAGTAATCGACGGACCAACTTTACAGAAATGTCAGGAAACCGTACGGAAAGTTCCTGTGCCTGATCATGTCTATGACTATGTCCTCGACCTTGTACGTATGGCACGTCCCAAAGAAGAAAATGCTGCAAACTGGGTCAAAGATTTAATTGACTGGGGTCCCGGTCCAAGGGCATGCCAGCAATTAATTCTCGGAGCCAAGGTACGGGCACTGTTGAATGGTCGATTTGCCGCGAAGGTCGAGGATGTAAAGGCTCTGGCTCACCCGGTATTACGGCACCGGATTGTTCCCACTTTCAATGCCGAAGCGGAAGGGATTACGGTGGAATCAATTATCGACCGATGCATGGAAGCGGTACCGGGAAAAAAGGAAGCCATCCTTTAAAGAATAAATTCCGAATTTCGGATGGCTGCTGTTACTGATTACCTTGATCCCAAGGATTTGTCCCGACTGGCAAATCATCAGGTTCTTGCCAAGCGCGTGGTGGAAGGGTTCTGCTCTGGACTACACCGGTCTCCCCACAAAGGTTTCAGTGTAGAATTCAAACAGCACCGTCCCTACACGCAGGGAGATGAGATTCGCAGAATCGACTGGAAAGTGTTTGCAAAATCAGACCGGTTTTATGTTCGGGAATACGAAGAAGAAACCAACCTTCGATGCCACCTGCTTCTTGATGCAAGCGGCTCGATGGCCTACGGAGAAAATAAAGAAACTGAAAGTCTTAGTAAACTGGAGTACGCATCAAGACTGGCTGCATGCCTCGCCTATCTTTCCCTTCGCCAAACCGATAGCGTGGGCCTGACCACTTTTGATTCTCAAATTCGCTCGCAGGTTCCTCCTCGAGGTGGGGCTTCGCACACGCGACAAATCATTGATCTACTCGGCAGTACTTCCACAGGAGAAGAGACTGATTTGGGGAAAGTTTTTCATGAAATCGCCCCCAGGCTTAAAAAGAGAGGACTGGTGGTGATCATATCGGACTGCTTCGGAGATGTTCCCTCGATCCTGAAAGGATTGGCCCACTTCAATCACGCCAAACATGATGTGGTCATTTTTCAAATTTGGGACCGTGATGAACTGGAATTCCCTTTCCGTTCCTGGACGCGTTTTGATTGTCTCGAAAATTTGGGTCTTAAACATACGGTCGATCCTGCACATCTGAGGGATGCTTATCTTGAAAACCTTCGTGAATACCGAGAAGAGCTGGTCAAGGGCTGTCACAGGCACCGGGTACAACTTTTCCCTATGACCACAGATGAACCTTACTCGGTGGGTTTAGCTTCTTTTCTGGCAGCCCGTAGTAAAGCCGGAGTTCCCGTGCATCTGTGAATTTTTTAAATGGAGCTTTAGCACTCGGGGTTCTGACCGCACTGGTCCCTCTGGTTATTCATTTATTCAATCGGAGTCGTTTTAAGGTCATTAAGTGGGGGGCCACTCATTTACTGGAGTCCGTTCTTCGTAAGAACCGAAAACAAATCCAATTGGAACAATGGATCATTCTGATTATCCGATGCTTAATCCCAGCCCTTCTCGCCCTGGCACTCGCCCGACTGGTCGTGATGGACTGGAACTCTTTTCTTTTCTTTTTGCTCTTACCTCTCGCTGCCTTGATTTTTTTAATCATGGTTGCGTTTACCCGCAAAACAAGACTGCTCTGGGGACTGCTTTGTATCGCCTGCCTTCTAGGAACAGCCCTTGGTGCACTCGGCCTGCTTCCCCAATGGGGAAAAGAAAAAAAGCTCACTGCCGCTTCAGGAGATGTTCCTGCAAGTACCGTCATTTTATTGGATGACAGTCTTTCGATGAATGCAGTCGACAGTTTTTCCAAAGCCCAGTCTTTCATCGCTGGGTTCCTCGGGAATATGCATCAGCAGTCCGAAACAAGTATTATTCAATTGGGTGGAACCCCGATGCCTATTTTTGAAAAGCCCACTTCCGATTCTCATGCACTTGGTTCGAGAACGGAAAACCTCGATGCCGAAAGTGATCGGATTTCCCTACTCGCCGGATTGGATCAAGCGGTCTCTATCTCTGCAGAGGGAAAAAATCTTAAGCGTGAGATCATCCTGCTCTCTGACTTCAGAAAACAGGATTGGCAAAATTGGGATATCATTGCGACGCAATCCCTTCGCGAAAGATTGTTGGCTCTGCCAAACAATCCTGTATTCACCTGGATAGATCTGGGTAAGGAAGCCAAGAAAAACCTGACCGTCGAAAGCCTTGTACTTTCATCACACACGGTTGGGGTGGATCATCCAGTTGGGATTAGAGTAACCGTGCGAAACTTCAGCGAGGAATCCTTTGACGGAAACCTCCAAGTCCGTCTTTTTGGGGATCTTAATGAGACTGCAATCGATGAAGCCGTTCTTTCTGTCGGACCAAATGCATCCGCCCAGGTCGGTTTTACTCATCGTTTCAAAACCGCTGGACCCAAGGTATTACATGCAGAAATTCAGGTCGCCGATGACTTGCCCGAAGATAACCGAAGAAGTGCAGCCATCAATGTAATCGAACAAATTAATGTTCTGGTCGTGGATGGAGATCCCTCGCAAGAATGGCTTCGTGGAGAGACCGATTTTATTAAACTCGCCCTAACACCTTTTGAGGAGAGCGTGCCCAAAAACACTGTACCTAAATTAGGACAGATGAAAGATCTTATTCAAGCAGACATTGTTTCAATTGATCAAATCGATACGAAAAAATTCCTCGATAAATACAGTCTTGTGGTGCTTGCCAATCTTAAGAAGTTAACCACAAAGAAAGCCAAGGAAATAGAAATTTTTGCGGAGAATGGTGGCGGGGTATTAATCTGCTCAGGCAATCGAATGGACCTCGATTGGTATAATGAAGTTTGGGGACCGAAAGGTAGCAGTTTTCTCCCCATGCCCATCAGCGGCACCAAGGGTAATCCCCTCAATGAACTTTCCTTCACAAGAATTTCGAGTTCGTACTTCGACCACCCTGCCCTTTCAATGTTTAATGATCCACGCAACGGAAGCTTAGCGGAAGCTCAAATCAAAAGATGGATCCTGCTGGACGAATCCACCACCCGCAAAGATCCGTCCGTCACCATTCTGGCCAGGCTCACCAACAGTCAACCAATTCTGACGGAGAAAAAATTTGGTAAAGGAGTGGTGATGCTTTGGGGAACATCGATCGATACTGACTGGACGAACCTTCCTGCGAAGCCAAGCTACCTTCCTTTTGTGCAACAGCTTGCCTCTTATCTTTCTGAGAAGGTACTGCCTCCCCGCACCATAGATGCAGGGCGGACCATCACCCATTATGTTACGGAAGCCGATCAGGATTCAACTTTTATGCTAAAACTTCCCGATGGTACGGTTCGTAAGCTTACACCTTTTGAAAGAAAAGACCGATATGTCCTTGAGTTCATGGATACCCGACTTCCCGGGATTTATGAAATGAAAAATGAAAATAACATTGTCGCTAAGTTTGTGGTTATGCCCTCTTTACCTGAATCCGATTTGGAAAAAGCTCAGGAGGAGCAAATTATTTCCACTGCGGAAAGTTTGAGTGATCAGATCACCCACATAGACGGGACGGACGGAGAAGGCTGGAAATCATATCTGAAAATGGATGCAGAAAGAAAGTTTGGACGCGAAACCTGGCAAATTTTGCTACTGGTAGTGATCGGTCTAATCTTCGCAGAAATTGTACTTCTTCGAAAATTTGGGAGAATTGCACGTTGAATCCGACTCCTGAGAGCATAAGTATTTTATGGGCCGGAGAATGGTCCTTGTGGCAAACTCTACTCGTTGCCCTGACCTCGGCACTGCTTGCATTTTGGATGTATCGTACGGAAACCAAAAAAGGGACAAGCGGTCCACTCAGGTGGTTACTTCCCACCTTGCGATGCCTCGCTCTGATTGCCCTGGTTCTGACCTTCGCCGGACCAGTCCTTCAACTTCAAAGGGAGGAAGGTAACCGCGGAAAAATAACTGTGTTTCTTGATTCATCAGACAGTATGAATCTTAAAGATAAACACTACAGCCCCGGAAAAAAAATTCTTCTTGCACGCGAACATGGATTTCTTCCTGAAGAATCAAACTTGGTGGATTACCGAATAATCACGGCTAGCCACCAAATGAAAAAGGTCGCAGATCTACTACGAAAATTAGGAGATGAAGAACCCAAGAATGAAAATAACAGAATTGTTAGGAAAGAATTATCTTCCACACTGGAAATACTGACAGATATTCAATCTACCTTTTCAAAATTCACCAAGGAAAATGTTCTTCTTGAAGAAATTTGGTTTAATCTAGAGGGGATAAACTGGCGTGAGCCTGCAATTCTTAAAAAAATGAATTCCGAAAAGCCGGATCAGAAAAATTACCTCTCCAAATTAGAGACTCCGATCAATTTGGGTGACCGCTATATCAGGAAAATTAGTGCCTATCTTACTCCTCCGGAAGACGGAGAATATATATTCTGGCTCAAATCAGATGATTCTTCCGTATTACAAATCACGCAACCCGAAGCCAAAAACCAACGCATACTGGCAGAAGTAAAGTCAGCGACCGGTAATTCATGGAACACAGCGGTCAAAAGCGAAAAAATCTATCTCCAGAAAAGCACGGTCTACCCAATTGAGATTCTTCACAAAGAAGGTACAGGAGATGATTTTTGTGCGGTTGGCTGGTCGCGACCTTCAGGCGAAGATGAAAAACCAATTGCAGGCCAATTCTTTTCAGCTCCGGATCGATCTCAGAATGTTCCTTTTGCGCCAGGTTTACCAAACGAAATACGAAATAAATTTTCCAGTATTTTACGACCAGGCCTCCAAAACGCATCCCCTGATTTTGAAGACCTTTCTCTGGAAGCGATGAAAATTTCTGCGGGCCTGGAAGTTGCTTTCAATAACTACGCCCGATCTCTCATGGACCAAAACTTGGTAGCTTTAAATCAGGCAATCAGCGATTTTGAAAAGTTTTCCAGGATCGAGCGGGCAACCCGTCTCTTATCCCATCCTCAAAATGGTATTCTCAAAGAATTCGAGGATACTCATCTTCTTGAAATTCGAAACCTTTCAGCCAATGCAACGGAAATGCTTTGGAATAATTTCTCTGAACCAAATGCATTTGCTATTAAAGTTAAGCCCGAGGCTCCTCAAACAAACCTGACGAATGGTCTGCTTACCTCTTTACGGGTTGATCAGCAGGAGGAAGAAGGAACGCAAACTCGGGGAGCAGCCGTTTTGATTACGGACGGAGGTCATAATCAAGGAGGTTCTCCACTTGAAGCCGCAAAACTTCTTTCCATCCAAAATCTTCCCATCTACACGATCGGCTTAGGAAGCAACCAGAAACCACCTGATCTTGCCCTGATAAAGACAACGACACCGGATTCCGTTTACCAGGAGGATCGAATTCGTGGCACCCTGACACTTAAAGATAATCTTTATCCCGGAACTCCATATAAAATTAAAATTACTGACACCACCAATAAGCAGGTATGGGAAAAATCTTTAGTTGGAATGGAAAGAGGTATCAGCCAAGTTGACTTCGATTTCCCGGTTAAGGAAATAGTGGAAAGAATATTGTCTCAAATTCCTGAATCTGAAAAAAAAGCATTTAGGACCATTCCCCTTACTTTCAAGTTGTCAGTTGATCCCATCGAGGAGGAAGCCGAGACAAAAAACAATGAAGTGACTTTTTCAATAGATGCGAGCCGCCGAAAGAATCAATTGCTACTTATTGATAGCAGGCCCCGATGGGAAACCCGATATCTCAATAATCTTTTTGACAGGGATGAGCGCTGGGAGGTCTCATGTGTGTGGGGAAAACCAGAATCAGGTGGAAGAAAATTACCACGAGGTGATGAAAGCAATGAATGTCCCATCTCTAAAAAATCCCTTCTTGAATTTGATTTACTCATTTTTGGTGAAATTGAACCCGATGAATTTTCCAAAGAGGAGCAGAATTGGATCGTAGATTTTGTCACCCAGCGGGCAGGAGGAATTTTATTTATCGATGGTCCAAGACAAAAACTACGGACCTTTACCGGCAAAGAATCAACCCCAATTGCCAACCTATTGCCCGTGATATGGAAAACAGAAGGTTCTAGTTTGGTTAGCCCTCGCGCTTTTGTACGCCCCAAAGAAGGTAACCAGCTCAGTGCTCTCACCCTCGATCCGATCAAGGAACGGAATGAGGATGTTTGGAAACACCTCCCCCTGCCTGCGTGGGTATCACCTACAGAAGCATTACCTGGAACAGAAGTTTTTCTCGAAGTTGCAACCAACGACAACAACCAATCAGCAAACACCCTTGTGCCGGTGCTTGCCGGAAGATTGATAGGTGCAGGTAAATCCTTTTATCTCGGCTTTGATGAATCGTGGCGTTGGCGTTATGAAGTAGCCGATTTATATCACCAACGTTTTTGGAACCAACTCCTGTCCATCGTTATGGAAAAACCCTTTGCCTTAAACCAAGAGCAATTATCTATGGATGCTGGTGGAAGCATTCATGATCCCGGAAAAATGATTCCCCTGCGCGTTCGCTTACGCGATGGGCAAGGCAACGCCCCACCCCCAGAATACGCGGACGCCGACGCATTAATTTGGCAAGATCAGGAAGTTGTTGCGACCGTTCCCTTACAAGGAATGGAATCAACCAATGGTCTATTTGCCGGCGAAGTTTTTGGTCTTGAGCCCGGGGATTATCAAATGTCCGTGAGGGCCCCCGACATATTGGATGAAATGGAATTTGCTGAACAAAAGCTACCGTTGAAGGTCAAATCAGTCACCAACGAGGAAAGAAACTTCCTTACTTGCAATGAATCTCTGCTTACCGAAATGGCTGATCTCTCAGGTGGCGTATATTTTAACGAAGAGAATTTCCGTCATTTGAAAGAGGTGCTTCGCCCGATCAGCTCCGGTCGAATAATTATCACCGAAATTATCCTTTGGCAAAGCTTTGGCTGGCTTATTTTTGTTGTTTCCCTCTTAGCCCTGGAAATGTTTCTGCGAAAGCGAGCTGGCATGTTATAAATCATTGGAGAACTAAAAAATGAATCCTAAATTAGATCCGATTATTACCCGCAAACTGAATGATTTCAGATCACGCCGAAGAAATCTGATCCTCTTGCGTGGTCTTTGTTCGGGAACTCTTAGTTTTCTTGGCGTCTTTGTCTTGATCGCTCTTCTCGACTACTTGACACAAGGAAGAATATCCGGGGATTTTAGGAGCGGGCTTTCCATTATTGGTTATTGCATCGTTTTGGTCACAGTTTGGAAAACCTGCATAAACTCACTCTTTCAACTTCCCAGTGCTCAAAAATTAGCCCGACTGCTTGAACAAGCATCGCCTGAACTAAAAGAGGATCTACTCTCCGCTGTTGAACTTGGGATCTCAAGCCATGATTCTTCCGACTCGGATATTTTTAGAAATCTCGTTCAAAAGCAGGCATCCACCAAAGCAAGTAAGATTGATATTAAAAGTATTCTTCCTCTTGGAACTCTGAAGTATTGGTTACGCGGAACTGTTGCTCTCGTTGTTTGTACTCTTGCCCTCTTGCAAATCCCGGAATTTGGTAGCGACCTGAAGCTGCTTATGCAAAGAGCGATCCTGCCAGGTGCAAATCTACCACCAGTTACACTTTATGATGTGGTAATCCTGAGCCCTGATGAAAATGTTACTCATACACCAAGCAATGAACCGCTACGAGTTGTCGCCCGGATAACACCAAAAAGGGAAGGTATAACTTTCAAAAAAGTAAACCTGGAAACAAAGACAGCTCAAAAGATACGAAAGGTTGATCTATCTAAACGCAGCAATGAAAAGTATTTTGTTGATTACAATGTGGATGATCAAGCATTTGCATATCGAATCCTTGTGGATGATGCACCTCAGACTGAATGGAGAAACATGGGAGTAGCTGCCCGTCCTTTTATTGAAAGTTTTCAGAAGGACTTCATTTATCCGGACTACACTGAACTCAAACCCGTTAAGGCAATCGAAAACCAAGGGGACCTGAAAGCATGGGAAGGTACAATGATCAATCTATCGCTTTCGGCAAACCAGCCGATTCGATCCGGAAAAATTGAATTCAAGTGGTTGGAGAAAGCGGAAGAAGTGCGACAGCTAAAGCCCGATAATGAGAATAATATCCTACGCACTTCCATTCGCATGACTCACCCCGGTACATATCGGATAAAAAATCTGATTGGAAACCAATTGGGCTGGGAGGGTCGTCCCTCCTCTATTTTTGAAATTACTGTCATACCGGACCTAGCCCCATCTGTAAAATGGATCGAGCCCCAAGAACGGAAGCTATTGGTAGCTCCAAATGATCTCCTCAGCTTCTCGGCCCTTGCAGAGGACGATCTGGGCCTTGCCCGTGTCGAATACCTTATCAAGAAAAACCAAGGCAAATGGGAAGTGTTTCCAATCCCTGAACTCCTTGACCCGAGGGGGCACAAGAAGGCAGCACTTTCATTCAATCTTGATCTTTTGAAACATAAACTAAAACCCGGCACCCTTGCTCAGATAAAACTACGGGCACAGGATCTAAAAGGATCAAGAACTGAAACGGAAGCCATTGAGCTTTCCGTTATTTCCAGAGACTTCGATTTAAGCCAGCTACACCTTTTGGAAAAAAAATCCATGGTCCTCGATAACCTTGAAATGATTAGAACTCAAACCATGCTGATGCAGAAGAATTTTCAACCTTCACTCAAGGATTTTCAGCAAAACAAGCTTGATAGAAGTCTTTTTCTGGAAAAATCAAATCAGTTGGAAAATGAATTTCTACTCACGGCAGAGGAAGCTTATCGGGATAACCTCCGGGCATTAATTTCAATGCCCAGAGGAGCTGATTCATTTCAATTATCAATGCTTGCCCAAGCACATGGACAAATTTTTCATACCTTTGGCACGACCTGGGAGAAAATATGTTCACATGCCGAGAACAGTACTGAAGCGAATCAAGTTCGAGCAAAAGCTAATGAGCTTTCCCGGGAGGTTATTAATCGACGGATGTCAATATCCGGAAATTTTCGAAATGTAGCTCAGGATTTACTGAATCAGCATGCAGAAACGATTGCGGTCGCCTACCTAAGGTCTCTTCACAAAAGACAAAATGAATTACTAGACCATTCCGAGCAGGGAAAGGCCCTTCCCTTTCTGATTCGAAGGCAAGAAGTGGCACTAAGCCAATGGAACCCGATTGCCAAAACAATGAGCTACTCCCGTGATTGGCAGAGGTCATCAACTCTGAAAAGAATTCAATCGGAACAATTAAAATTGTTACAATCAATTGATGAATTAGGAGACGACAGAAAAAAACTCCAAATTCAGATAACTAAGTGGGGTCAAACGATTCAAAATATTCTTCGGGAGACACAACAAAAACTTGCCTCAAAGTCCCGCGAGTCCTTCCGCCAAAAACCAGAGGAGCTTTACTGGAATCTTCACCGTAATCACTTGCTCTGGCAAAATCTCGATGAAAAGTGGAAAAAAGCTGTGCAGGCTCAGAAGAAACCAGAAGCTTTAAGTCATGCAGTAAGAGTTGCATTGTCGCAGTCGGACATTGTTATTTCAGAGACAATGATGCTCTCGGAAGTTGAACAATCCAGAAAGGATCAAAACGCAATATTTGTTAAAGATGCAGGACAAACAGGAAGAGCTTTGATCAAAATTCAACAGGAATCCCGTGAGACTGACGATTACGCTGAACTTTCTGAAAAATCTTCAAAAATTGCCAGCTCCTTTGACCTATTGCTCTTACAACACCATCTGATTGGGTCAGCCAATCAAACGCTTTATTTTATAAGGAAAGAGAGTTCCACCTCTTCATCCTGGCAAGGGGCAGAGTGTGCAAGACAATGGGGTCGTGTGGAGTCCGTTTGGAAACCAATTCTAGATAGCATGTCACGGATGCGCTTATCCAATGACGTGATTGAAATTATGAAAAAACTTCCTAATCAGAATTACAGAAAAAATATTATACGGGAAATGCAAAACCGTCTGAAATTCGATCAGAAGGAGACTAAACTGATAGTCGAAGATGCTAATCTAGTTTTTCAGGATTTACAAAAGATTATCTCTTTATTGAAGGATGAAGTCCGAGAAGCTCGTTCATTTATCAATGAAAATGCCCC
>Ga0181607_10004681_pt1 | contig 11675 bp, 9 predicted proteins | sample 041ome_9_FD_132420 | JGI IMG/M metagenome (GOLD analysis project Ga0181607, IMG submission 132420) | Coastal salt marsh microbial communities from the Groves Creek Marsh, Skidaway Island, Georgia - 041413US metaG (megahit assembly) | ecosystem: Environmental > Aquatic > Marine > Intertidal zone...
AGCATAGGCATCGTTTGTTGGCTCCAGCGCACCAGTCATCAGAGCGTCTTCACTGATCGGCTGGTCTGCGAATTTTGGATAGATGCAGCTTGATCCGAGAAAGACAAGCCTATCGACATCAAACTCATGAGCCGCGTCCATGACATTGAGTTGAATCCTAAGGTTATCACTAAGGAAATCCGCTGGAAAGGTGTCGTTTGCCAGTATCCCGCCGACTTTTGCAGCTGCTAGAAATACGACAGCTGGTTGCTCTTGTTCAAAAAAAGCGAAGACCCTGCCCCAATCCCTCAGGTCCAATTCTTGCGAGGATCTTGTAACGATATTTTGGAAACCTTGGCTCTCCAACTGGCGGACAATTGCACTCCCCACCATTCCCCGGTGACCAGCTACAAAAATCTTTGACGCGCGATCTAGCGGAAATTTGCTCATCAGAAAGTTGGCGAGTCGATCCAGGGTAAGCCGGCATTTGCTTGTGCCTCGATGTCTGCATCTACCATTAGCCGAGCAAGCACATCTGGCATTGTCTTAGCCCTCCAGCCAAGCTCCCTTTCCGCCAATGAGGAATCGCCGATAAGCGCATCTACCTCCGTCGGTCGGAGATATCTTGGGTCAAATTCAACAAACTCTTGCCAGTCCAACCCTGCATGTGAGAACGCAGAGGTTAGGAAATCTCTGATTGTTGTTGCCGTGCCGGTCGCCAGAACGTAGTCCAGTGGTTCCTCATGCTGTAGCATTCTCCACATACCCTCAACGTATTCAGGTGCGTAACCCCAGTCCCTCACTGCGTCCAAATTACCGAGATACAGCTTGGACTGGAGCCCTGCCTTAATCTTTGCAACAGCGCGGGTAATTTTGCGAGTAACAAAAGTCTCACCTCGACGAGGCGATTCGTGATTAAACAGAATTCCATTAACCGCAAATAACCCGTAGGCCTCACGGTAATTCTTTGTCATCCAGTAGGCGTAGACCTTTGCCGCCCCATAGGGGGATCGGGGGTAGAAAGGTGTTGACTCACTTTGTGGCGGAGGGGTTGCGCCAAACATTTCAGAGGAAGAGGCCTGATAGAACTTACTTCCAGGCGCTGCCAAGCGAACCGCCTCAAGGACCCTGGACGTGCCTAGGCCTGTTACGTCTCCGGTGTACTCTGGTTCGTCAAAGCTCACTCGAACATGCGACTGCGCACCCAGGTTATAGATCTCGTCGGGCTTCAGGTCGCCAATAAGTGAAACAAGTCGCGAACCGTCTGAGAGGTCACCGTAATGAAGTAAAAGCTTGGGGGAGGAATCGTGACGGTCTTGATACAAGTGGTCGATCCGATTGGTATTGAAGCTAGAAGATCGTCGTACGATTCCATGCACTTCATAGCCCTTACTCAGCAAAAGCTCAGCCAGATATGAGCCATCCTGGCCAGTAATGCCTATAATCAGTGCTTTTTTCATCGAATGCTCACTTCCCCCTCAAGTTTAGGGCCTTCAATCCATTGAGTTTGCAGCCTTCTTGAATTTGTCAATTTCCCGCTTTGCATCCTTCTCTTTCAAGGTTTGGCGCTTATCAAAATCTTTCTTGCCACGAGCGAGACCAATCTGGACTTTGGCGTAGCCGTCCTTGAAATAAAGACTGATTGGGATGAGCGTGAAGCCAGTCTCCTTTGACTTTCCCGCCAACTTCGCTATGTCCTTCTTAGCAAGAAGCAACTTACGCCTTCTTCGCGGAGCATGGTTGGTCCAGGACCCTTGGGTGAGCTCAGGAATGTAAGCATTCTCAAGCCAAAGCTCTCCCGCATCAACAGCTGCGTATGAGTCCGTCAGCGATGCCTTTCCTTGACGGAGCGCTTTAACCTCTGTCCCATACAGAACAATCCCGGCCTCATAGACATCGTCAATGAAGTAGTCGTATCGGGCACGCCTATTGTTGGCAATTAGCTTTTGACCACGCTCGCGTGGCATGGTTTTCTCCTAAATCCTTAGGTGCCTAAAGGTAGAAATCCCCGAGGCTAGGACAGCGAGGATAGCACCGAGGCTCAAAACATAGGGAGCAACCGAAAACACGTCGGACACAGTTACAAGGCGAGCGAATTCGAGTTCGGTAGCGAGAGTATCTGTCAGGTAATTGGCTACCAAAAAGCCGCTCAACCCGATAGCTAGGCTGCCGCCGACTAGAGATGCAATCAGCCCTTCGAGAATGAAGGGTAGTTGGATAGAGGCCCTTGAAGCCCCAACCAGTCTCATGATCCCTATTTCACGTCTCCTGGAATAGGCGCTCAGCCGAATTGTGGTCGTGGTCAACAATGCTGAACTGAACAGCATTACGGCGGCGATTGACTCCGCCGCCAGTGTTGCGCCGTTTAGCAGACCAATGATTGGGTCAAAATAACTCCGCTGGTCGGCAACAGCCGCAACCCCGGGTTGGTTTTGGAACGCCTCAATTACTAATCCTGCTGTCTCTGGGTTTTTCAAAGAAACCCAGTAAATTGCATTCAGCTGCTCAGGTCTTAGGAATTGAGCTGGGCTGATGTCACCACTTTCATTCAATAAACGTTGAAATACCTCGTTTTGGTTCTCGAAATGGTAAGCATCGATATACGGCTGCAGGACAGGAGAATTTAGCTGGCTCGCGACGGCAGTTTGCTCAGTTTCCGTTATTCCCCCGCTAGGGCAAATCATTTCACTCTCGAAATCGTTGCAGAGGTAAATTGCAATCTGAGCCTTGTCAAACCAATAGTTCTTGAGATTTCCAATCTGAATCTGGAGGAGCGAGGCGACGGTGACAAAGCTAAGTGAGACGAAAGAAACTAGAACTATCGAGAGCACCATAGAGAGATTCCCCCGAATGCCTTCCCAAACTTGCCTGGCAATAAATGTGGGGGTCATCCTTGGTTTTCCGAAATCACTATAGGTCCGCTTGGCGCCTCACGGTAACTTGCAGTCTGCGCATCCCTGGTGATCCTGCCCTCTCTAATTTCGACAACTCTGCGCTGCATCTGATCTACGACTCCCCTGTCGTGAGTGGCCATGACAATCGTGGTACCTGACTGGTTGATTCGACTCAGTAGACCCATAATTTCTTTGCTGTTGTCGGGGTCTAGATTCCCGGTTGGCTCATCTGCCAAAAGGAGCTCGGGCCTGTTGACCAAAGCACGAGCTATGGCTATACGCTGCTGTTCGCCCCCTGACAAAACTGACGGGTAGCTACGAGATTTACCCTCAAGGCCAACAAGACGCAGTACATCCGGAATGCTCGTTTCTATAAATGCCCTGGACTTGCCAATAACCTGAAGCGCATATGCAATGTTTTGATAAACCGTCTTGTTTGGCAATAACCGAAAGTCCTGAAACACTACGCCTAGTTTTCTCCTGTATGAGGAGACGCGGCGTGGAGGCAGGGATCGTAGGTTCTCTCCCAGGACAAAAACATTTCCCGAATCGGCCTTTTCCTCTCTCAGCATCAGCCTAAGGAGCGTGGACTTACCAGATCCAGAAGAACCGACCAGGAAAACAAATTCGCCACGGTCGATTTCAAGGTCAATGTCAGCCAGAGCAATGGCACTGGCACCTCGGTAAGTCTTGCTTACATTCTCTAGACGAATCATCCTCCACTTAGCCTAGGTAAGGAGGTTGAAACAGCAGCGATACGTGAAGGGGTGTTAGCGGTTTTGCTGGTACCTCCACTTGATTCCAGCCGAGATAAATCCGCTTAGTTTTCCGTCAAAAACCTCATCTGGGTTACTCTCCTCGTGCTGAGTTCGAAGGTCCCTTACCATTCTGTACGGAGCAAGCACATACGACCTCATCTGTTCGCCCCAGCTGGCTTTTACGTCACCGGCCATTCTTTTCTTCTCAGCGTCCTCCTGCATACGCCGAAGCTCCAATAGCCTCGACTTTAGGACACGCATAGCTTGCTCTTTATTTTGAAGTTGTGACTTTTCGTTTTGGCAGGAGACGACAGTTCCAGTTGGAATGTGAGTGATTCGGACTGCAGAGTCGGTGGTGTTGACACTCTGGCCACCCGGTCCTGATGACCTAAAAACGTCTACTCGAATCTCACTCTCTGGGATCTGAACCTCATCGGAAGACTCAATCAGTGGAACTACCTCCACTGCAGCGAAGGAGGTTTGTCGCTTTCCAGCTGCATTGAATGGACTCATTCGCACGAGCCTGTGAGTACCCGACTCAATCGAAAGTTTTCCAAAAGCGTAAGGAGCATCAAACCGAATCGATGCCGACTTTATACCTGCTCCCTCGGCTGGGGACTTCTCAAGGACAGTCGACTTTATTGAGTCTCTCTCCGCATATCGAAGATACATTCGAAACAGCATCTCAGCAAAGTCTGTTGCGTCGTCTCCGCCAGCCCCACTCCGAATCACCATCACGGCGGAGCGGGCGTCGTATTCGCCAGCAAGCATCGTCGTTGCATGAAGTTTGTCGAGTCTCGACTCGAGAGCCAGCAGTTCCTCAGCCACCGAAGCTTGCTCACTTGAATCTTCGACCTCTTGAGCAAGCTGCCACAGAATCTTTAGGTCTTTCACCCCTTGTCCGAGACTTTCGATTTCTTCCAAGAACTTGCGCTTTGCAGAGAGCTCACTCAGCAACTTTTCCGTTACCTCCCTGTCAGACCAAGCTCCCGGGGCAGATACAAGACCATCGAGGCGCACAATGTCGGATATCAAATCATCCCGGTCTTTTGCTCCAAGCAAGTCCGCGATACGCCCCTCTAGGGTAGCGAGATATTCCAATGAGATTTCTGAACTCACGCGCTACAGCCTAGAGGCTTGCCAAGTGGTAGTGCCTTTGCTGCTGATAGCCTGTTGCAATGCGAATCTTAGTAACGGGCGCGGCTGGTTTTCTTGGCTCACACTTGGTTGACCGGCTTCTAGATAAGGGGCACGAGATACTTGCCGTCGATAACTTTTTTACTGGCTCAAAAAGAAATCTTGCCCACATTGCCGACAATAAAAACCTTGAAATTCTGAGACATGACATAACTTTTCCACTTTATGTTGAGGTGGATCAGATCTACAACCTGGCTTCTCCTGCAAGCCCCATCAACTATCAGCGAGATCCGGTACAAACCCTGAAAACAAATGTTGTCGGTGCCGTCAACATGTTGGGTTTAGCAAAAAGACTCAAAGCTCGAATTTTCCAGGCCTCGACATCTGAAGTTTATGGGGACCCTAAGATCTCTCCTCAAAGTGAGAGTTACTGGGGGAACGTCAACCCAATTGGCCTCAGATCTTGCTATGACGAGGGTAAGAGGGCGGCTGAGACGCTCTTCTTTGACTACCACCGTCAGCATGGCGTAGACGTGAGAGTCGCTCGAATTTTCAATACCTATGGGCCAAGAATGGCTGTCGATGACGGGAGGGTGGTAAGCAATTTCATTGTCCAAGCACTCCGTGGCGAGGAATTAACTATCTACGGCGATGGCAGCCAAACACGTTCCTTCTGCTTCCAGTCTGATCTGATTACGGCCATTGTGCGGCTAATGGAGCTTTCTGAGGACAGCTCACCCACAAATCTTGGCAATCCTAACGAAATAACAGTCGCGGAGCTGGCCGAAATCGTCTTGGAGGCAACAGGGTCGAAGTCTAAGGTGGTTAAGCGGCCGCTTCCCTCAGATGACCCCTTGCAACGACGTCCCGACATTTCAAAGGCGATGTCAAAGTTGAATTGGAAACCCGAAGTAACCCTTAGAGAAGGGATTGACGAAACGGTAGCTTACTTCAAGCGAGTCCTATGACCACTAGATTCACTGGCGGTGGCGGTGGGATTTGAACCCACGGTGGACTTTCACCCACACAACTTTTCGAGAGTTGCACCTTCGGCCGCTCGGACACGCCACCCCGAGAATCTTATCAGCGTGTCGACGAGCGGAGCTTGCTAAAGAAATTCTGAAGCTGGGCGCGACACTCCTCCTCCATGACGCCGCCATGAACCTCGACACTTCTAAGTGTTGGCCATCCTCTCAAGAGGTCTAGTGCACTCCCCGCGGATCCAACCTTTGGGTCATAGGCTCCAAAAATAAGCTTTGATACGCCTGACTCAGCGATTGCGTAGGCGCACATCGGACAGGGTTCTAAGGTCGAAACTAAAGTCGCGCCTTGGAGCCTCCAGGATCCCACTGTGTTTGAGGCGGCCCTCAAGGCATTAATCTCTGCATGGCCAGCGATATCGTTATTGTTTTGCCTGGTGTTCACGCCGACAAAATTTTTTCCGTCACCGGGTAGGATTACAACGGCCCCAACCGGCACCTCATTAGGGTGCGACTGTTTTGCTACCCTCATAGCAAATCTAATGAGGTCTGAAGGAATTGAATGCGTCGTCAAGGCTTCACTCATGGCAATAACTTTAATCGTCATTTGTTCGAATTGTGAGGCGCGCTGCCAGTAGTCTTGAGAAATGCCAGTCAGAGCAGTCTTCGTTCACCTCGGACAGCGCAACCCTCCCCATCTGTGGCCCAATATTAAGAGACATCTAAGGCTTTTCCCCAAAATTCCCGTGTCCCTGGTGCTTGGTGACAAACGGCACATCCGGCGAGTTCCTCCCGGGGTTGAAATCCTCCCGTACGACAGAAATGAGGAGACGAACATTGTTCTTCGAAATCTATCCAGAGATGAGAATTTTCGGCAGGGCTTCTGGCATCTGACTCTCGAGAGACTCATGGCATTAGAGGTCGCTCACAACGCACACGTTGGTGAGGCCATGCTGCACATTGAGTCGGATGTCATTTTGATGCCGTCTTTTCCCTGGGATTTATTCGAGAACAAACATCTCCTCATGTGGGGGGAGGCAAGTGCGGTTGAAGACATCGCTGCCCTAATCTTTTCACCCGAAGCTGGGCTGACTCGAAAGTTGGCTTCGTTTACAAGGGAGCAGGCTGCTCACATACACGATACAAACGACATGAGGACGCTCAGAGCCTTCTATGACCAAAACCTCGATCTTGTCGAGAAGCTTCCTATCGAAATCGGGGGGCGAGGCTCAACAGATGTCTTTGACGTGCTCGCTATTGGCATGTGGCTTGGAGGTATGGACCCAAGCAACGCGCGAGGCGTGAGAACGTACCACATCTCGATGCCACATCACACAGTGAACGCCTCAATGTACAAGTACTCAGTGGCTGAAGGTCAACTAACAATTGAGTCAGAAAGTCAGCGAGCGCTTATTCACTCCTTACATATTCACAGTAAAGACATGAGACTGTTCGGGCCTCAATGGGAAAAGAGATTGTCACAACTGGTAGAACTAGCCAATAGGAAACCCCACCCAGTTCGAAGATTTTCATTTGCTGGATTTCTCAGCTGGTTTCGCGAATTTGTTAGAGAAGTAACCTCCAAGAAGTTTGCTGTAGCGGTAATTAGACGTCTAGCTGGGCTACTACGAATATCTGGGTCAACCCCAAACTGAAATTCGCCTCTCCGTTGACGGCGCCAAGAGTTGATTAAATGGAGAGAGGCGGGCTAATGCCCGCCTCTCTCGGTTCTAGATTGTAATTACTTAGTAACTACTGTCTCGCTGCGAACAAATACGCCATCAACGTAGAGATCTACCTTGATTGTGTATCCCGCACCGGTGTTCCTCACTACTCGCTGGAACCTAGAGAGGTTCTCCTGGACTAGCCACTTGCCAGCCACCTTTGCAGATAGCTTCTGTCCGGTGTAGTTCAGGGCGTAAATAGCAACATATCCCTTGAACGAACCAACAGTCAGCTTCTGGTCAGACGCCTCAGCTGCGGCAGCACCGATAGTGATTGACTGCACCGTAGTTACCTTGTTTACAGCCGCAGAAGCAGCTCCATACTTTCGGTAAGTTGCGGTGATAGTAAACGTACCCTTGTCACCGGACGCAGTCAGAACAGCGACACGGAATTGTCCGTTCGCGTCGGTCTCCGTAGGTGTGGTTCCAACTGGAATTCCAGCATCGCCAGCAAAGGTGATCACTAGGTCCGCATTACCCTGGCTTGTGTCAACCGGGTTGCCGTTCTCATCGAGTACGGTTCCAGTTACAAACTTCGTCGAACCCGGTGTTAGCTGGGTTGTGTCGAATGTCAAGCTGGATCCTGCGTTGTCGAATACTGGCCTTACCACAATCAGCGAGGTTGTAGTTGCTGAACCAGCGGTTGCAGTCAGAGTGTAGGTGCCAGACTTCAAGGAGGTTACCTTGAACTTGACACTTCTATCTGCTGAACTCGACAGGATGGTAATGGTGTCACTCGCGGTCGCAAGAGTGGTGGTGTCCTGGAAAATCAGACCCGCACCTGACAGTACTACCGGCGAACCGGTAACTACTGCATCAAGAGTATTGATTTCTGCAGACCAGGAGTAAGAGCCCCAGTTGGTAACAGGATACGAAACTGTCGCACTGTAAGAAGATGCGAAACCGCTTGGGTAAGCGAATCCGTTGGCATCGTTCGTGATGTAGACAGTTACAGAGGTGTCTCCCGAAGCACTCTGGTCCTCCCAGCGGCTAACGGCCGTATTCCACTTCTCAACGCTGACTGTAACGGTCATCGATCCAGTCTTCGCGGTGGAGGTGACAGCACCAGTTGCTGCTGTTCCGGTCAGGGTCGCGTAAGAGTTCGTGCTTGAACCCCAATCAAAGCCAGAAGATGGCTTCGCGAACTTGACGCGATAGGTTCCAACAGGTGCCTCACCATACTGATCCTTCACAGCGACTGGAATGTTCAGCGTGCTGCTCGGTGCCATTGACAAAACTGTGTTGTCGATGGTGAGTGCTACGTCTCCCGAACCAACGTCGTTCATGGTCAAAGTGATTGCATTGCTGTAACCGCCTGAAGTCGCGGTAATTACAATGGTTTCGCCATTTGCATATCCGGTTGCGACGAGGTTAATAGTCGCAAAACCGTTAGCATCGGAATCCACTTCAACCACGTTGTGAGAAGTTGTTGCTGGGGTTCCACCATTTACTGCAAGCGTCTGGGTGGCGCTTAGCGCGCCAGTTCCGCTAAAGGAGAATTCCACAGCAACATCTGAAGCCGTGGCGCTCAGATTTCGAGTTCCCGCCCTCACGGTGTAAGAGCTGTTTGGTCGAGCTGCACCAGCAATTGTTAGGTTGGCGCTTGGTACGGCCTCGATGTTCAAGGTGTCAATACCTGGTGCGGCAACTGTTGAAGCTGCTCCCAGAGGCCAGAAGACATCCTTCAGCCCGTCAGTTGCGTTTGGCAGAGCCGCTGTTCCATCCTTGGAGTACGCGAGTTGCGCACTGAATGTATAGGAGACAGAAGCTGGGTGGATTTCCTTAGATGCGCTCAAGCGTCCAGCCGCAGCTGTTGCCTCAGTCAATGCAACTAGGGAAGAGAATGATGAAACAACATTCTGCGCCTCATCAACGTTGTGGTTCTCGTAACCAGAGCGGAAGTTCAGGAAGAACTTTCCATCCAGCTGATCGAAGTTAACTCCAGATACAGCTGCAGAAGCAGTTGCGTAAATGGTTCCTCGAGTAGGTGCTGGGTTGGTAACAGTCTGTGTCAGCGATCCGTAACTAATGAAGTTGATGGCCTGGGTCTTCGAGACCTCAGTTGCTGGCTGCCAGACGTTGTCACCGTTCAAGTCCAAGAACGCAGTCACTGTTACAGTGACAGAAGGTGACGTTGAAGTCAGTCCCGGAGCAGTCAACCTCAGAGTCAACTGGTTGTTGGTGGTTGCCGATCGGTCCGCTGGAACGATTGTGTAGGAATGCGTCGCAACGGCGCCAGCTTCCGCAGTGCCGAAGTCAGCGTTGTCTACAACAGTTGGAGAAATCGTTGTGCGATCTCCATTACCAATCATTATCGGGTTGTAGCCAACCTGGTCTGGGTTTCCACCGATTGCATAAGATGCAACATAGTAAATGTCCTGACCGTCATAGTTGGCATGATCCGAGGAGCTGGCTGCGACGGGAAGCGAACTTGCCGCGCTCTTGGCCAGTACCTGAATCGAGTAGGTGCTATTGTTCGCACCGCTTCGGTTCGTGGTGATGGAGTACTTCAAGTAGCTCGCAAGGTCGGTTCCGCTTACTTCGGAAGCAACTCTCGAAACATTAACTGTGAAGTCCTCATCCACAAACATGTTGAAGGATGTTCCCAGCGCTGGAGAGATAGTGAACGCACTAGTGCTTGCTGCCGCATTCGCCGGCGCAGCGCCGACGAACAAGGAAGCCACAAGTGCCACAATCGCACCGAGAGCTGAGCCCCTTCGGTTGTTCATGTTGTTAGACATGTGTCTCTTTCTTCTTGGTTTTCACACGTGTTCATACACGCATGAGCGAGACAATCGCTGGACCAACCAAGCAGGACCATCGATAGCCTCTTAACAAGTGTAGCTTGGCAACGATAAAAACGTTACGGAGTTGGTCAAAAAACTTAGGATTGAGAGCCTTTGGAAATTGAGACATTCCCCCCGACTAAGTCATCATTATTATCTAGGTCCAACTGGAGCTGAAAATAAGCCCCAAACCAAGAGGAATTCTCAGCCGTTGCACTAGTTATCTGGCCGCTCAAGTCTCCGGCTAAGAAATCTGTGCCAACAATGAAAATTCTTCGATTGCCATTGCCGAGTTGCTCTTCCAAAAGGGAAATACTCGTGGGAGCGAGGACGATTTCGGACTCTGTGTTCTCAATAAACAAAAAGCGCACGAATGACAGGTTGTCTTCAAGTCCAACATGCAATCTATTAGATGCGCTCTCCAATGAAACGAGTGCCGTGTTTCCGCTCGAAGGAACTATCTCTAATTGCCCGTCTCGCAGGTCAGAGGTAATGTCCTCGACATTCAAAAAGCTGACGGCGGTCTGAAATAAATCCAGAACCACTGGGATTTCCTCGATGCTCAAGACAGATCCCGACTCCAATGAATCTTTGCCCGAGTTGATCAAATCCTGCTTCGCAACTAAGTTTTCCGCACTCTCTTCGCTCAGATCGATGTCCCCATTAGGAAGAATTTCCCCCGCGGTGGCTGCGGGTAGGTTTGGCAAGGTTGACTCTTCTAAGGATCCAAACTGATCATTTGGCTCCCTAGCAATTTCCAGTTCGTCATTTGGAAGTACCATTCCGAAATCGGAAGACTCTTGCGTTCCGACAATAGTCTGCTCGGGCGATCCGAGCATTGATTCATTTGGCAACGACGCCGCGGCGCCGGCTACAAGAGCAATCAGAGCCAAAATAGGCAGCACGCCTCGTCCGGCATCTCTAGCCGCTTTTCTCGCAGCAACGGACAATATCTCTGAGGCAGTGAGCCCTGCAGTACTGGCTTCTCCTACAAGAGACTTCTTGAAGGCCGCTCTCGCTCTGAATAGCAACTGCCTAAAAGCATTTTCGCTGAGTCCCAACTGGTTCGCGACGGCTTCAGGTGTCTTCTCCTCATATAAAGTTGCAATAATTGCCTCGCGATGTCTCGGATTTATTCTTGCGAGTGCCATGGAAACAACGGCGGCCTCGTCTACGCGTTCCAAATGACTCGACACTTCGGGCTCGCTAGATTCAAGATCGAAAGCTTCCTCGATACTCGCGGCAGCAGTGCGGCCGTTGGCTCGTATCGTGTCGAGACAAAGTAGGCGGACTTTCCATTTGAGATATCTCAATACCCCTAGCTCAGAATCCAAGTCTGGAAGCGAGGTCATTAGATAGAGAAAAGCGTCCTGGACTACGTCATCCACCTGGGCTGCGTTGGTAAGAAAGCGCCTAG
>Ga0181607_10004684_pt1 | contig 11670 bp, 14 predicted proteins | sample 041ome_9_FD_132420 | JGI IMG/M metagenome (GOLD analysis project Ga0181607, IMG submission 132420) | Coastal salt marsh microbial communities from the Groves Creek Marsh, Skidaway Island, Georgia - 041413US metaG (megahit assembly) | ecosystem: Environmental > Aquatic > Marine > Intertidal zone...
GGTGCCGGAACAATTACATCATATGTGTAATTAAATTCTGGTACAAATAATTCATAAGTACCATAAGGATAATTTGTAATATTATTAAAAGGTATTGTTTGTGTACCTAAATTAACTGTACCCCCCGTTTGTGGGTTAAAAGTAACATTAGCGGTATCTCCCGATAAATTTTGACTTGTAATTCTTATCCCTTGTATCATATTTTGTTATTTATTTATAAATATCTTATAATTTTAAATTATTAACTCAAAGGTTAAATCACCTTCAGGTATGTCTATCGTATTTAAATTAGTCATAACTAAACCAAAGTTTAAATCGTCTTCAGGTATGTCTATTGTGTCTAAATTAGTTATGACTAAACCAAAGTTTAAATCACCTTCAGGTATGTCTATTGCATCTAAATTAGTTATAACTAAACCAAAATTTAACTCACCTTCAGGTATGTCTAAAACAATAAAATCATTAGGTGGTGGATTTGGAACAAAACGAGGTTGTTGTTTACAACAAGGGAAATCTACAATATAACAACTTTGGAATTCCATATCATCCAAAATAAAACTATCAGTTACATTAATATATATTTCTTGATTTAACGGTAAAGTTAAAATTCCTGTTTCATTTCTTATTAAGAATTGTGATTTATATCTACCCACATTTTTTGTGTCAAAAGGCGTAAATTGATAATAAACAAAATATAATGTATCGGCACTTGCTGAAAGTTGTGATTGTTCTATTACACCCGCAGGTCTTGATGTAATCTTTGGAATCCCATTTGCGGTATCGACCATAGAGAAAAAAATATCCGTCTGTTGTAAAAAACGCATACTCCTATCATAATCACTTCTACCATCTTTAATGACATTGATTTTTAAAACGGGTAATGTTGCATTTTTCTTAATGAAGAATTCCATTCAGTATTTTAACAATAAATACCTGTTAGAATTCTTTTCTTAAATTACTTGCGTAAAAATCAAAACGATCGTGTTCTGTTGGGGTCATTAACAATAATCCAGAATTTATTCTACCCTTAACCGTTTCTTTAAAACAATAAGACATTAAAGTTTGTTCGTAAGGGTAATGGAATTTTGTTTCAATATAACATTTATAATTTCCTTCTTTGGATAAAATTATTGGCCAGTTGGACAAATATATCTCCCCCGTAGCATAAGGTATGCCTTCATGGGATTTTATATGTTTATATTCTAAACATGGTGAGTTAGGATCTTGTCCTTGTACCGGTAACTGATTATAGTTTGGCCAATGATCTTTTCTAAAATCTTGATCCACATTATACCAAGACCATTGTTTTTCGTGACTTCCATAAAACTCAGAATAATTAAATTTAAAGAAATCAAAATCTTCTTTTTTAACAATCTGAAGAATCTTTTCGTATAAGTTATCCGCCTTTCTTGGGAAACCATTCCTACAAGTAGAATTTGAACCACAATAAAAGAACATATCATCTTCGAAGAACATATAGTAATCCATATCTGATTCTTGAAAATGTTCAGCGACAAATACTCTTCCACCTGTAATACCAATATTATCTTTTTTAATATGTTCAAAACCATATTTTTCACAAAGCTCCAAATATCTTGGTGTTGTTGACAAATCCGTTGAGTTGTCCAATAAGAACTTTCTTGTTTTTGTTAAGAAATTAGAATCGTATTTTTCCATAGACTCTAATAGTGTTGTAAATTGTTCAGGACTATTAAATGTAATTACATATAAACCCACATCACCATTTTTAGTTGTTACCACTTCTTGATTCTTTCTCAAACTTCTTAAAACAACTTGATCATTTTTTAAATCCTCAAAAAATTTATAAATCAAACCATTTGATTCAATTTCTACATAATCAACCATTGATGAATTTGTGTACATCAAAATAGAAAATAAACTTTCTTCTGTACCCATAAACCCTCTATCTATTGTAGATTTCATTAAATCGTAGTACAAACCATTCATTTTTCTAATAATACTTTTTTGACCACCAAAAAAACCACCTCTACAAACTTTGTCAACTCTTTCGCCCGCAAGTTTTGTCATCTCATTAATTTCAAAACCATGTATCTCATTTTCAGCTTCATAAGGAAAAGAAATAAATGTGAAGTTATTAGAAAGTTTTTCTACTTTATCTAAAACTTTATCGTGAGTAAAATATCCTGAATTTACGGTATTAGTTAATCCTGCATCAATCCAATATAATTTATCTGAATCAAATTTGTCAAAAATAACTGCGTCATGTAAAAGAAACATTTTAGACATAACAAGCGGGTTGTACATTTCTAACTTAGCTTGAGTTGAACTTGCTAACCACCCAGCTAAATTAAACCAATTTGGGTTATTTCTTATTGTTTGTATTTTATCGTAAAATTCATTTTGTTTAAACCAATCTAAATTTCGTAATATAAATTGAGTATTTGTTTCACTTCTAAATCTATAAACAAATTTTTGGAGTTCCTCATCACCATATATGATCATATTACAATCTATTTGAAGCAATTGCTCAAATTTTTCTAAATAATAATCAAAATTTCTTGACCATCCTTCTGAAAGGTTACCTCGACCAATATCCCATAATCCTGTAACTAATGTTAACTTACCCATTTAATTCTTCTAAAATTTTATAAAAACTTTTATTTTGTTCAAAAAATTCTTTAGTTCCTTCTTTGAAATTATCTTCGTGCCACCATATGTCAAAGTTTAAAGGTTTGAACCACTCTTTGTGGTTTTGATACATTAAAGACATAAAATGTTCTTCATAAAAAAACCTTTTCTGTACTGGTAAAATTAGTCTCACATATTGATCAAATGTTGGAACAACTTTTTCCCAAAGTTCTTTTTTACCACCAAAAAATCCACCAATAATATGAACACTATTATCGTAAACATTGTAATACTGATTATCTACCGTACCCTCCCAATAATTTCTTGAGTTCTCTTTTGCCACAATAACAAATTTATCTTCACAATAATTTAATAAATTGTTTAAAAAATTGTCATTGAATAATGAACTTTCAAAATACACCTGATAACCTTTACCTGAAAGGTATCTATCTGGTATTAAACCTGTGTGTGAAAGTCCTGCATCAAACCAAAAATAATAATCATAAAATTTATCTTCTTTATTATACCAAGAAAATTTAGAGTATTGGATTTCATACGATCTATCAGATACTGATTCGGAAGACGGACCTTTCATTGGATTTAAAACATCGGAATAATCACTATTTGTAAGATCATAAACTTCAAATTTTAATTTTTCCTCTGAAACATTATGCAAAATGTAAAAAAAGTTTTTTAAGTCTTCTATTTCTCTTTCTGATGTATAACATAGAAAATCCGCATTAGACATCTTCATAAGTGAAAGTAAACTAAATCTATAGTGGTCCTTTCTGTGTGATCTACCCCCCATGTTTAACGAAGAAAGATCTGAATATATACAAGTAATTATTTTAACCCTCATTTGAATTTCTTATTTGTACGCAATTATTGTGATCAAGATAAATATTCTCTAATTTATCAGGAAAGTAAACATTCCAATTGTAGGTCATCACATAATGGTTTGAGTCGTTTGTTTTATTTATATCTGAGTAATCGTTTCTTTGCACAACCAAAGGAAGTTTAGCGGAAAAAGATTGTATATTTGGGTACACACCTCTATCTAAAAATTCATCTATCGGAACCTGTTGATGACTGTTTTCTATTACATTATTTGTATTCCATTCTTTAATTAATTCACAAGATTTTTTAGTTAAAATAAAACCAGATGTTCCAAAAATACCACGATGTTTATTTGGGTCTTTTGGTGGTAATACAGTTAGGTCAACTAAATTATCTGAAAATTTATTTAACGGTCTGTGTATTGAAGGTGCGAAATGAAAGAAGTACCATTCGTTATTTGAAAGTTCTTCTTCTATTTGAGGTATTAATTCTTTAGCGTATGGCATAAAAAATATGTCGTCTTCAAATACCATAGCGTGTTCATATCCTCTTTCTAAAATAATTTCCGCAATTTTTTGGTGTGAGAATGCACATCCTTCATAACTGTTTGTGTCAACAGCATCAAATCTCTCAAAGGTCCAACCCATGTATTCAAACTCTTTAGTTACTTTTTCTAATCTGTCTGGTCTTCTTTCTAAATTTATAACAAACTTTGGAATGTCGTTGAAATTAATTTTCATATATTAAATAATTTTTATTGTCGTATCCTCGTCTATGTGCGAAAATTACTGAGTTTATTTCTCTTGCCTTTTCTAAATTTCTATTAACATCAGTCCAATAACCATATCTGTCAATATCATGTGTTGGCATGTTGTATCTAGATGATAAAATTGATAAGACACTTTGATCATGTCTGTGATCTTGCACATAACCATCAATACAACCTTCTACGGATGAGTATTCCCAACCTTCGTTAATTATGTTTATGTGTTTACCATTTGATTTGAATCCTACTAAACCGGACCAAAGTTGTTTATCGTCCAATTCACTTTCGGTAGCATTCATAATTGATCTACACAAATCGTGTGTATAATTCTTATTTAAGTGTATGTCACCAACTAAGAAGATATGATCTTCATCTATCTTGTTATAAATTTCTTGTAAGTTACTTAAAACACAAGCCCCACTATCTAACCAAAGAACATTTTCGCCGATTGATTTTGCATCAAATAATGTAAACATTTTTAAAAAATGACACTTAGTTTTGATTGAAGATATCGTATTGTAGATTGGAAAATTTTTATCAATCTCTTTTACTTGGACTTTTTGTAGAGATTTTAATCTGTCTATTTCAGATGTGTCTAAACCAAAATCGTAAACAATAATCTGATCAACAACATCAAAACTAGTTTCATGAATTGTGCTTATCAGAGTTAATAGAGATTCATAGTAAGGACTATTAGCTCCTGTTATTAAAATATTTTTATACATTGTCTTCTAAGTATTTTTGGATTATTTGTTCAGGAAACATATATTGTTTTGCAAGATCAAAGTTTTTCTTAACTGATTCAATTTTTGATTCGTACAACTCTTTAGAAAGGGAGTTAATAATATCCGGTAAATTTTCGTCTCCTTCAAAATATATGATACCTTCAGAATCAAAATAATTTTCGGTGTGTCTTGTTCCCATGTAGACAGGAATGGTTCCCGTTAAAAAACAATCCAATAACTTTTCTGTAAAATAATCAGGTTCAATATTGTTCTCCATTACAATAGAGAACATATAATCTTTAAGTCCGTCTATTTTAAAGTCTAACGGATTTTCACATCCTGTACCAAAACATGAAACTTTATTATCCTCTTTAACTCTATCATAAACTCTGAATCTCATTCTATGATAAGCATTCCAATTCTTCCAAGAAAAAATAAAACTAACCAATTTATTTTTTTCGTGGATTAAAATATCTTCTTCTCTCATCCATGTCCCACCGTGCGGAATAAAAACAGCATTATCGGCTCGAGATAAAACATTTTTATCGTGAGTAAAAATATATTTAAACTTGTCTTTTTTGTTTATTGTGTTTGTATAATTTTCACCGTTAATAATTGACGGTTCGATTATCCACGCACAATTTGTTTTTGTTTCGTCCAATTCAGATAAATAACCTAATCTATCGACATAAATTGCTATGTCATGATTATCAATGTCTCTTTCCCAATTAGTTGGTGGTGCGATGTATCTTGAAAGTCCAGGTTGACCAACTAAATTTTCATCAATTAATTTAATTTTCATTTTTTTATATTTTATTTTTTTATGTATTTTAATATTTTGTCCCCAATAAAGGTAACTTGACTTTCTGTAAGTTGGGGAAAAGATGGTAATATTAAACACTGATCGTTTAGTTGTTTAGCAACAAAATCTTCATTGTTTATATGAGATAGATAATTATGTTTTTTCATTTCATAAAACATTGGTCGGGTATCTATTCCCATTTTAAATAAGTGTAATTCTAAGTCTTTTTTTTGTTCTGATGTAAATTCGTTAAATCTCATACCAAACATCCATTCTGAGTGAGTTGTACCCTCCTCAATTTTTTGAATAGATATTGATTTTTCATTTTCAAAAATGGATTTATACTGTTGGAATATTCTATGTTTTTTTTCTTTAATTTTGTCAATACACTCTAACTGTCCTAAAAGAATTGCCGCCTGAACATTTGTCATTCTATAGTTGTAACCTAAAACATCATGAATAAATTTTTCATTTGATTGCCCTTGAGACTTTATTTTGTTAATGTATTCAAAAACATCACAGTCATTTGTTATAAAGGCACCACCTTCACCTGATGTTAAAGTCTTATTACCAAAAAAAGAAATTGAGGACGCAAACGAATCAGTTCCTGTGTATTTGTTGCCGTATTTACCTAAAAATCCTTCGCAGTTATCTTCTATAAAAATTGTGTTAGGAAATCTATTTTTTAACATAGGGACATCTATAACATTACCAATGTTATGAACAATCAAAACTGCCGAGTCCTCGTCTATAACCGATTCAAGCTTGTTTAAATCAAAATTCCAAGTATCTAAATCTGCGTCAATTGGTACTAACTCATATTCCTTATCGAATAGAAAAGAATTCCATGCGGCAACATAAACATTATTTGGTACAATAATTTTTTTTATGTGAGGATATTTGTATTTTAACGCCAAAGCAATTAAATGTGTTGCTGTAGTTCCGTTATTTGTGAGTATTAATTTTTTACAATTTAAAAACTCCTTTAATTTGTTTTTTACAATATCTAAGTATTCTCCTTGTGAAGACACCCAACCAGAACTCAATGCTTCGTGAGCGTATTTTAAATTATTTTTCGTAAAATACGGTTTATATATTGGTATCATTTTTTATAAAATATGCGTTATTATCTTTAAGTATGTCAAATTTATAATCCATGTTAGTTAATAAATTTTTTATATTTTCTAAACCAACATGAGGGTATTCCACGCACATAATTTTTGGTAAATATTTTGATCCTACCATACCTTTTATAGCTTCAATTTCAAACCCCTCAACATCCAACACAAATAAATCCACTTCTTGTTTTGGAAATTTGTCCTCCATTAAAGTGTCAATTAATTCTTTATATGTGGTTGTTTCAACCGAATGTTTTTCAAACTTACAATTTTCGGAAACTAAAATTTGTCTATGTGATGTTTTATGATTAAAAGACCCATTTCCAAATTTAACCCCATGATTAGGGTGGATAGCGTGTTCAAAAATTAACATATTGTTTTGATCACTAAGTCCCTTATTAATATTGATTGAGTTTTTTCTGTTTGTTTCCAACATATCAAAAATTGGGGGCGACGCTTCAATATTGATAGTAACCCATCCGAGTGTCTCCTCAAAAAAATATGTTGAGGATTCCATAACACCATCAAAAGCCCCACATTCAATAGAAATTCCTTTATTATAATTCTTAAAGTATCTGTCATATATGAATTTATCTTGTTCTAATTGACCGTAAAATTTTTCCATTTTTAATATGAATTGAATTCGTTTATATCTGAAAATATTCTTGGATTATTATCAGAGTAGAATATATTCTTATGACCATCATTTGTTAATGAAACAAGTTTATTTGTAAAGAGTGAAAGACAAAAAAACCCACCCCCACCAAAAACATAGGTTTCAGTTGAGTTGGAAATTATATTACAATCCTTTAATATGCTTGACAAAGAAAATTCACTAAAATTATATGAACTTGTGGTTAAGTCTATAATTTTTTCAGGTTTAATGTTTTTAACACAATGATCATATATTGAATAAATTAAATTTTTCCCGTGTATCGCATACTCACCAGTGTAATTAATCTCTTGTTCACCTAATAAAATTATATTACCTGAAAAATTATTAATTTTATTAAAAAAATCTTTTGATGAGCTTATAAAATTATCATAATTAAGGTCCCTTACTTTAGTGAAAATAACAATATAATTATCATATTTACTTTGAGTGTTATTTAATTTGTTTTGTATTATAATTCTAACTTCATTATTATTTATAACTTTCTGACAAATGTCACTACTAATTTCAAAAACATAATTAGTATCGGTAGGGTTACTTAAAAATTTTAAATTATAGTCTTCTAAAAAATATTTAATATACTCATAGCAAAATTTCTCATATTCCTTACTATTATCACGATACGAATTTAGTATATCCTTTGAAAGGTGAATTTCTATTGTTTCCCCTTTTTTATGGTTTAAAAGTATTGTACCACAAAAAAATATAAGATCCCCAATACCTAAGTTGTTGATTAAATATTTTTTCATTTAAAAAAATTAATATGTTTTGTGAGATCTTTGTAGGAACTTACCATTATCTAAATCCTCACCACTCAATTTAGCCTCCATAATCTCAATTATTTTTTGATCTACTTCATTAATTAATTGATTTCTTTGTACATTTAAGTCGCAAGCCTTTTTAAGAACCTCCCAAAGTTTTGTTGCTCCTTCCTCTGAATTAAAATACTTTTGTTTGTATTCGTCAAAAGTCATTCTTCTAATTTCATAAAGAAGTTCTTGATTATCCCACATTTTCATGTCTACTGTTACTAATTTATCAATAACATTTCCTAGCGTATCTGCCATAATTTATTTTTTTAATATCATTTTATACGAATATTCGTTTTCAGAAAAAATAACAAATTTGTATTTTTTGTATAGGTTAATTGCTTTAATGTTGGTTTTATCCACTGACAATGATATGTCACTATTGGTAGAGTTTATTAATGACTCAAATATTGTATTACCGTAACCCTTCCCAACATGTTCGTCTAAAACCATAATGCCCAACCAAATATTTTCACTATCACGATCTAAATGACCATAACCCACACAATCATTTTCTACATAATATAAATTTGTTAATAGATGGTTATCTAAACAACTAAATTCTCTTTTATCAAAATATCTAAAAGTTTTATTTCCTAAAACATTTTCTTTAATAATATGTTTTAAATCTTCAATATCTGATTCTACATTTTTTGATATATTTCTTATTATCATATTATAACATTACATTTATTCCATTCCTCAAAATCATTTTAGATAATTCGATTCTATCTAAATACATATGAGCAAAAATGTTTTTATTAATTTTTTTTACCATAAAAAAAGAAAGAAAACAACTACTAATTACATGGACCTCTTTTGCCATTTCAATAGTATATAACAGATCAAAAAAAGAATATTCAGGTTTTGCTAAAACTATTGGTAAATTATTTTTTATTTTATTTCTATCTATTATAATATTTTGTTCTGGTTTTTCGTGAATAAAATTATATTCATCACTACCAATTTCTTCTACAATTTCATTATATAATTTTTTTTCTCTATCCATATCTCTATCAATAAAAAAATGAGTTTTTTTTATTTTTGGGTCCATACCTACATTTAAATAAAAAGCATCGTCACCATAGTCATTATAATCATAGTTTGTACCCCTATCAAAATGTGAATGTACAATTTTATCATAGTGCGTTGTTTCTAAATGTACATTAGTTTCATTATCATCCATATTTAGAACAATAATATTTGGCGAATCTCTGTACATATATTTTATATTATCATAAAGATTATTTATACATGAACAATAAACTTTAGCGCCTTTATTATCTTCTAAAGTTTTTCTAACCATCCCATTGTGGATTATACAATCACCTAAACCTAAATGGTGTTTTACAAAAATCCTTTGTTCACTCATAGTCGTCCAGTTATTCTATCACACCATCCTTTAGATGTTGAGTATGGCCAAACAACCCAATATGTTGGTTTTTGTGTTGTGTTAAATTCCCTCCAAACTTTACAATATCCGTCAGGATCATTAAAGTATCCGTTAATTTCATTGATATCAGAATCTTTTCTATATAAAGTTTCATCTTTATCATTATGGAATGCAACAACCCAATATTCGTAATCTTTTTCAGGAACACTGTTGTAAGAAACATCAATACAATGTTTGAATATGGTTGAAAATGATTTTTTCCAATCTTCTTCGTTTTTAAAGTTGTTAGTATTTGGTGGATATTTTTTATCAATTGTTTCTTGTTGGATTCCTCTTGATTCAAAAATAAGACCTGCGTATTTTTCATAATCTCTAACGGTTCTTTCTGTACCAAACCATTCTGAATAATCACCCTCAAAAGTTTCACCATCAACACCAAGTAGTTGTCTGTTTTTAATATGACAAGCGGTGTTTCTTAAATGCCATTCTTTATCGTCATCCCACTGTTTTGTTCTTCCTTTACGAGTATATTCGTGCCAAATAAGAGTTTTATGTGAATGGAATAAATCATATCCATGAGTATAAGCTCTAACTGTGATAGAAATTTCTTCACCATGAAAATAAAATTCAGGATCGTGTTGTACCTCAGTTGAGAATTGTCCTAATGTGAAACAATAGTGGGCTGAATAAAATCTAGCAGGAATTGGTTCTTTCATTTCTCTCCACCCTGGAATTGTTTCAGGTAAAAAGAATACAACACCTTCAGGTGTAAACCTGTCAAAAACCATTCTCCATGGTTCATTTACACGACCTGCGGGATCATTATCAGGATCAAATGATGAAACATAACCTGTCAACAAAGGTTTTTTATATCCTTTCTTTTGAAGTTGTTTGATCATTTTAATCATCTCATCATCCCAATTCTTTTCGAATCTCATGTGTGAATCAATCTGAAGAGTATATTCTTCACCACCATATAATTGTTGAACTTGGTTTCTTGCCCAACACACTCCTTTAGATTCTGTGTAAGGGATATCTAAAATACGAAATCTTTTATCTTTTTTATATTTAGATAAATCATCAAAACCGTCTTCGGGATGAAATTGTCTTGCCACACCAATAACTATATTTTTTGGTCTTTTGGCATTTTCCAACATATTCTCAATTGTTGGTATAAGCTGAGGGTCGCGATACGCCGCTATTTGTACAAATATTTTCATGTAAAAAAAATATTATACTTGTTACAATAGTAAATTGTTAAGGACCCTCAAATAAATAAATGTCGTAATCTTGGAACATAAACACCTCAAAGTTTTCAAATTGTTTTCCATAAAGTACCCCACAAGTAAGATATACAAACTTTTCACAACCTAATGAGTCTATAATTTTTAAAATTAAAGAGGTAACATTATTTAATGGGGACGGAACTATAAATTGATATGGTGTTGTTATAGTTGTTGATCCGGAAACTAAATAACAATATGTTAATGTTATATCACAAACATATATGTCATAAGGTGAATTGCCCGAAATTGAACTTATCTGAATTACATTTGCCATGATAATTTAATTATATTTTATCTTACCCAATACCATATAATTCCTGGATTAGGCTTACAACCATCTAAACCACAATCAGCATTAATCCAAGGCGCAGGATCCCAACCACCATTAGTGATTAAAGTTCCCCACCATTCCCCTCCAGGGTTTGATGATGTGGTTAATAAACCACTACTAGTACTACGCCAAGGCATATATTGTTCAATACTACCATCATTATAATTCCAAGTACCAAATTTAGTATTAAGGGTAATACTTGTTTGTGTATTATCCGTTTTAAGGAATGTATAACCACTAGGTGCTGACCATATACCACCAAATTGATTTCTTTGGTAAGCATCTATCATATATTGAAATGTGGATCCTGAACTTTTTAA
>Ga0181607_10004686_pt1 | contig 11669 bp, 8 predicted proteins | sample 041ome_9_FD_132420 | JGI IMG/M metagenome (GOLD analysis project Ga0181607, IMG submission 132420) | Coastal salt marsh microbial communities from the Groves Creek Marsh, Skidaway Island, Georgia - 041413US metaG (megahit assembly) | ecosystem: Environmental > Aquatic > Marine > Intertidal zone...
ACCCCAACGCGCGCGCGCAACGCGCCTGCATCGCGCCTGCGTCACGTCGCCATCCCACGATGGCGCCATCATTCGATGATATGTTCACCGCATCTCCCGCGAGCTTATCCAAGCTTCGTACCGCGCGCGACGGCGTGTCCCCGGTGAAGTTTTCGTCGTTTGGCTCACCCGCCGCGGACGCCGTCACCGATGCGTTCGCGGACATGTTCACCGCGTCACCCATGGCGCTAAAGAAGCTCCGCGTGGGTAATGCGGGTGCGAGTACGCACAAATCATCCCCGAGCGCGGCGACGATGGCGCACCATGTCGCGAGCGGCGGGGACGGGAGCGATCGCGGCGCTGCGTTTGCAGCCATGTTCTCGGCGTCCCCGGGTGAGTTGGCAAAGATGCGTGCGCAGTCGACGACTACGACGAGCGGGATACGTTATGCGAATAAGGGCCAAGAGACGCGCACGTTAGCGGTGCCGGATTTCTCTGCGATGTTCTCGAGTTCGCCGGCGGATTTGAAAAAGATGGCGAGCGCAACGAAGCGGGCCACGCTCGGGAAAGAGACGGATAGGTTCGAGGTGACGTACCTCTTGCTCGCCGCGAACGAGTCCGCGGCGAGAGAAAAAGTTTTAGAAATTTGTTTGGAGCAGACTGTGGAGTTACCGGCGAGTTTGGTGCCGGAAGGTACCTGGATTCGCGAACACGTCGTCGGACGTTTGGAAAGTCTGCGTCATCCGCAAAGCGGACCGCACGCGCACAAATCGGATGCGTGGCACGCGGTGGTGAGTTATCACGCCGATACCGCAGGGGGCGAATTGACGCAATTGGTGAATGTCATTTTCGGTAACACGAGCATGAAGGAAAATGTCATGGTGGTGGATGTTGATTTACCAGAGTGCGTGCTTCGCGACTACCCTGGGCCTCGTTTCGGCGTCGCAGGTCTCAGACGTTTACTCCGCGTTCCGGAAGGACCGCTCGTGATGACGGCGCTCAAACCCATGGGATTATCGAGCGAAGAGCTAGCTGAGATCGCCTACGGCTTCGCCAAGGGTGGAATCGACATCATTAAAGACGACCACGGTCTTGCAGATCAACCGTACGCGCCGTTTGACGAACGCGTGCAACTGTGCGCCGCCGCGGTGGCCCGTGCCAACGCAGAAACCGGGCGAAACGTTTTGTATGCGCCATGCTTGAACGCCCCTGCGCATCTTATAATTTCACGTGCGCATACCGCACGTCAAGCCGGTGCGGGAGCGGTATTAATGATTCCCGGCATTACGGGCTTGGACGCGATGCGAGAGCTTGCAGGCGATGGTTCGTTCAACCTTCCCATCATCGCTCATCCCGCGTTGATTGGGTGCATGCTTGGCGGTGGGAGCACGAATAGAATAGCAGGGTTTAGTCACGAAGTATTACTCGGCATCTTGCCCCGACTCGCGGGTGCAGACGCCACGGTGTTCCCTTCGTTTGGTGGTCGATTTGGATTTAGCGTGGAGGAGTGCCAAGCGATTAACGCCGGGTGTACGCGACCGATGGGTAATTATCCCGCGATTTTGCCATCGCCAGGCGGCGGAATGACACTCGAACGCATCGCGCAAATGCGTGAGGTATATGGTCCGGATTTGTTGCTCCTCATTGGAGGTTCGTTGTACGCGCACAGCGAGAACTTGGTCGACGGCGCTCGACACTTCATGAAACTTGCGGGACGCAAAGCGCTCTACGGCCCGCTCGAGCACGCGCCGCATGGTTATAGATCGCACCACATGTGATGATGTAACACTGCTCTTATATTATCTGTCGTGTCTAAATAAATTCATTGCCAAACGTCGTCGCTCAGCAATTGCTTCTTTTTCGCCCAACCGATAGCGGGCGAAACCAACGTCGCCAACATGTGCACCCCTAACAACGGCTGAAACAAAAACGGCCACAAAAACAACCACGTTCCTAAAAACGGTTCATCAAACGATAACCCATTACCCTTACTCAACCTCACGCACACGCCAACGATTAACCACGCCAATATGAACAAAATCACAAAAAAGTCATACAACAAAAACGTATCAATCGCCTCCTTCACCCCGCCCATGGCTTTCTCCCCGGTGCTCTCCACGACCACGCTCGATGCGGCGTCATCTTCCGCCTTTTTCGCCGCGTATTTCGCGATATCCGCCTCGAGCTCGTCGTTCAAGTTGAACTCTAAGCGCTTGCTCAAATCATCGTCATCGTCACCTCTCGCGCTCGCGCGTCGGCGCGCGTCGCGTACAAGACGCCCCGTCGCGACGAGCGGCGTGGAGTTCGAACGCGAACGCGATCGCGCGCCACTCGATGGCGTCCGCGCGCGCGCGCGGGTGATGACGTTCGGTTTCACGAGCGACATGATGTGAAGGATATCGTTACTTCCACGCGCGTCGTCGTCGTCGCACGCGATGTTGACGACGACGACGACGGCGGTGGCGGCGGCCAGACTGAGGTCGAGGGCGAAACCCACGACGCCGGGTCGCACCATCGCATCACCACGGGCGTCGTCGTCGTCCGTCATCGCGCGGGGCGCGCGTCGCGGGGCACGCGCGAACGCCATCCGCAGCACCGAACGCATCGACATCGCCCTCGGTGGACGCCGCGCCGCGCGATATCCAGCGCGCGCGCCGCGCGCGATAGACCCAGCATTCGTAGACGCGTTTGGCGTGCGCGCGTCCGAGTGGGAACAAATCGAAGGCGCGCTATTCGGCGCGTCGTTGGCGCCGTATTTGGTGTTTCTTTACTTTTTGCAAAAGGATGCGAGCGCGGCGCCTCGAGGCGTGGTGTTCGGCTTTAAATTTCTATTGGCGTTTGTTTTTGGCACGATACCGTTCGCGATATATGCAAAAGTGGAGTATGATGAGATATTAGCGAATTGTGACGTGATACATGGGGTGGCGGAGAGTTTGTTGACGCTGACGAATGTGTTCATCGTGCTCGGATTTCGACAAGGCTTGCGGGAGGCGCACGGCGATTCTGGGCGGAAAATGAAGACTTCGATGGGGGATATTGGTGCGGCGTTGTTTTGTGCGCTCATGGTGTCGAATGCGGTGTTTGGAGGTGCGAGTGAGGTGATGGCGGCGAACCCAGACGGCGTCGTCGCGGCGTGGGATTCGCAGTGGCCGCGTCTGGAGCCGGCGAATGCGCTCAGTCTGCCGACGTGGGTGATTCACGTCTCGAGCTTGGTTGAATGGCTCATTGCTATGGGATTAGCGTGGGAGTACGCCGAGGTAGTCAAGCGCCCGGCGTGGAAGGGGCTCACCTGGGGTATGGTTCCGTGCCACGCATCTGGCATCGCGGCTTGTACATTTCACTTATTCTACAACGCTCCGGCGTTGAACAGCGTCGTCGCCATGCAAGCGCTGTTAACAGTCATAGGCAACTCAACGTGTGCGATCGCAGCCTATCGCATCTGCAAGGAGGGAGAGCGCTTGCAAGGTGAAGTTGTGGCCGTCGACGAAGCCGACGACATCCAGTCCGCGCTAGACGAAACGTTGGAAATCTCCATGGGCTCAGAGTCCATGAAAGGTTGGGAAGACTTATCAGCCACGTGGGCATCAGATTCAGACGCCGTGCTCTTACTCAAGCTCGCGCTCGTGTCCACGGCGGTTTCGGCATTTGTAAAGTGGGGCTCGCTCGCCGTCGATTTCCCGTTCGAGCCAAACGTAGCGCTCGCGTTTGGCATCATTTTCATCCCGACATTATTGAATTGCGCCAAATGGGCCGAACTTTCGAAGAATGAGTCTGCGTAGCGCGAGTGATGTAGAGCCACCGCGCGCGTGCGCACGCGCGCGCATTGTAATATAAGCAGACGCATCACACGTCGACGCGCGTTGAATGTCACCAGAAGCTCGATCCACGAGCGCTATCGCTGATGAGCGATCGATCGACACTTTACTAGAATCCATAGGTGATGAATCACTCGATGCCGAAGAAGACTCCGTTGTCATTGCCCTTCGTTCGGCGCTCGGGGCTTGCGCGAACGATGCTCGACTGTCGCGCTGGCTCAACCTCATCGGCATTAACGACGTCGATTTCTCGAGCGCGAGCGATAGAAAACGATTCGAGCCGAACACCGAGTACGTCAATTACCGCCAGCACGGCGTGAGCTTGTGCTTTGAAGCTGGCGTGTTGGACACGGTGCACTTTTACGGCTCTGGCGTGGACGGTTACCAGAAGACATTCGCGAGCCCTCTGCCGCTCAAGTTATCCATGTCGCACAAAGGTGTGGACATCGTGCGCGCGCTCGGCGAGCCCACGTCTAAGGGTGGCGCTGGGCGCATGATTTGGTTGTCGTACGACCATCTCGGGTTGAAATTCGACTTGGCGAGCGCCACGTTTGACGAACCAGACTCATCCATCACGTGCGTCGCAGTTTGGAACGCCGGCGATTAGCCCGCTGTCGTTCGAATGATGCATAGTCTTGGTGTTGTACTAATATATCTACGTGTAGTCTTTACAATGTCCTCATCATTTCTTACGACGCTTACGCCCACCTTCAGAACGTTTGCGTTGCGGGAGGTTGTTACCATCCTTGTCCTTTTTCGGCTCCTCTTTTCGCTGCGCTCGCTCGACGAGCTTTTGCGCGTGATTCTTGATGTAAATTGGATCTTTCGATACGGGCATTTCTTTTTTGGGAATGTACACCGGCTCGCGCTCTTCGGACTCGGAATCATCGGAACTACTGCTACTGGAACTACTGCTGCTGGAATTCGACGACGAGCCGCCGTCGCCGTCTTTATCGTTGTCATCGAGGAAGAAGTCGTCGTCGTCGTCGCCTGCGCCATCTTCTGCACCAGCTGCGACGGCAGCGCCGCCTTCATTCTCATCGCCGAGCGCCGCCGCCGCGGCCAAGTTGGCCTTGACTAACTTGCGCAGTCGCGCGCGTTCCTTGGTCGCGTGCTCGGTATCGCCCTCCTTCACCAACACGCTCACATACTTTTCTCCACGCGGGAAGTTCATGACGTACTCTAAATCCTCCTTCAACGACGCCAATTCGTCTTGTTCTACGCCCGATAAATTGTCTGCATTCTTCTCCAACTGTTCGATGCGTCGCGTCAACTTGACCCGCTCGAAAAACTTCACCTTGTGATACTTTGTAGACAACCTTTTCTCGCGCTCGATGCGCTTGTTTTCCTTGCCCGCATCGGTGAGTTTTTCCAACTCGCGTTCTTTCTCTTCGCGTAACTTTGGCGGGATGTTCTCGCGCTTCAGTAACCGTTCGATGCTCCGTATTTGATTCTTTACGCTTTGCTTCTTGGCGCCGACAGGTTTGGCGTGCTTACCGCCTTGACGCTTGACCCATTTGCGTTTGATCCCACCCTCGGTGCGCGGATGTTCGGGTTTCATCGCCGTCGATCACTGTGTGGCGGCGTATGGCGGCGTGCGCGCGAGAGGGTCGAACGAGCGCGCGTGCGCGATTGTGTGGGAGCTTGCTTCTTCAGGCGGCGACGGCTGCTGCGTTGGCGAGGCGGCGAGTTCATATTGACAATCAAGGGTCTGTGAGGGAACTGGGGATGTGCTAAGTAATGTATAATACTATGTGTACTCGCGATGCGTGGTGTGTGCCACCGCGCACGCGTACGGGCGCGCGTACGTCGTTTATGTGTCTCAATCGAACAACGCTTGCGGCTTTAAGATTTGCGACGACTGCCGACTGCCCCGGGACATACGCGGCGAAGCGTTCATTTCCATGTGTAATCGCAACGCCAATGCCTCGTCGGACAACTCTTTGGGTTCACCTCGCGTGGAGTCATCGTCGTCATCGCTCGAGCGCGCATGCGACGTCTTTTTCTTCTTCTTATCCGTCGTTTGCGTCGTCAAGTCGCTCGCGCTCGCGTTGGAGTGCGTCCGCTTCTTCTTCTTCGCGTCGTCACCAGTGCCAGCGGTGGTGGTGTCATCGTACGAACCCGACCGACCAGACGTCGTCAGCCCCTCACTCACCGCGGTCGACCTTTCAGAAATCACGAGCGCCTTCCCGAGCAACCGCGGGTCCCGAAGCGCCAAGCGCACGTACGCCTCACCCGCGATGCGTCCCTTCTTACTCCCTAAATCCGTCGGCGAATGCGCCACGTCACGCATTATTGCCGCCAACCGCTTCCGCGGCGGAAGCGTGTGCACCTCTGCCGACGCATAATACATGAAATCCGTCATATTCACGATGTGTCCACGATGCGCACGCGCGTGAATCAATCAATCAATCGAACAATTCGAGAGAATTCTTCCCTCTGCAATGCGTCGATCGCGACACGCGCGCACGACGACGACGACGACGACGCTCGCGTGTGGGTACCCGTCGTCGAACGCGCGAAAACGTCGATGGTTGACGAATTCGAGATGCGAGATCTTCGATGCGAGATGTTCGACGCGCGACGCGGTGTGCCGCCGACTGCGCGCGCGCGCGATCGTCGGGGTGACGTCGCGCGCCGCCACGCGTCCGTGGATACCATTTCTACCCGTAACTTTTCACAAGTCACTCAGTCGCGTCGCAAGGCCATCAAGATTTACGCCCATCGGTATAATGCTCGATGCAACGCTATCACGCGGCACACGCGCCTATGGTTTAGTGGTAAAATATTCGTTTCCCATATATTATGATCATGCCCGTCCATGTAAGCGGCACTAACGAAAGTCCCGGGTTCGATTCCCGGTGGGCGCATATTTTACCTTTTTGAAGCGAATCATTTGTCTTTTTATTTTTCTATATAGTAATTCGAATATCTTCACTATGCGACCTTTCGCACCCGCGACCTTTTATGGGCCTTTTTTTTCGTCCCGGAGGGAGACGCTTGAGGTCGCGCGACACTTTTTCGCGGTCGTCAAACGACGACGACGACGACGACGACGATGATGATGACGACGACGACGACGACGATGAAAGGTGCGATGATGATGAAATCGCCGACCGTGCGCGCCCGCGCGCCGCGCGCGACGGCAGTGGCGGCAGCGACGACGACGACGACGACGGCGTCGCCGGTGACCCCGAGACCTTTTGCCGCGACGCGAGGAGGCGCGCGGCGCGGCGCGGTGTGCGTTCCGCGCTCGACCGCGGGCGATGCGTTGCCGCCGCCCGCGGTGTTCGATGCGGCGTGCGCGGCGAGCGAGAAGAAGAGCGCGCAGGCGCCGGTGACGACGCTTACGCTGTCGTTCACCGCGGGCGCGCTCATCGGGTTGGGCGCGATGCTCATGACGGCGGTCGGCGGGTCGTCGCCCGCGCTCGCGAGCGCCAATCCTGGGTTGAGTGCTTTTTTGAAGGGGGCTATTGGTTTACCTGCTGGATTGACGATGGTGATTCTCACCGGCGCGGAGTTGTTTACGGGGAACGTCTTCGTGATGACGAGCGGGTTGTTGAAGGGGGCGGTGGACGCGTCGGCGCTCGCGCGGTCGTGGGCGTTGTCATACGTGGGGAATTTTGCTGGTTCGGTGTTCATGGCGTGGTTGGCGTATACGGCGTTGACGGCGGCGGCACCGGCGACGACGGCGGCGGCGATTGGGATCGCCACGGCCAAGGCATCCTTGCCGTTTAGCGCGGCGTTCGCCAAGGGCGTGTTGTGCAACTGGCTCGTGTGCCTCGCCGTGTGGGGCACGATGGCGACGACGTCGGTGGCGGGGAAGATACTCGCCATCTTCTGGCCGATTACAATGTTTGTCACGCTCGGCTTTGAGCACAGCGTGGCGAACATGTTCTTGATTCCGCATGGGATGATGCTCGGTGCAAACGTCACGTGGGCGCAAATGATGACTGGGAACATCATCCCGGTGACGCTCGGGAACATTGTCGGCGCCGCGGTGTTCGTCGCCGGCGCGCACTACATCGCGTACGGGAAGAAGTAAAAGTGTTGTGTGTTTTGGCGTATTCGATGCATGCGTCGGGTGCCGGGTGTGAGCACCGTACTATTTGTCATTTTATTTATCAATATCAACTTGAGTTTCGCGCGTTCTTCGCCGGCGTCAACCCCACACCTTCACGCACGCATTCGTTCAATCCGTTACGACGAAACCACGCATACTCAGCTATGACATTCATCGACAAAATCGTGCAATTTTTCAAAACAGTGCACGAAGAGGCGCTCGTGACGGTACAAAAGCCCATCGGCGTCCTCGCCATGGTATTCAACTTTTTCGTCCCAGGAACGGGGACCCTCGTGGCTAGCGTCGTCGCCGGAAAAATCAAAGAGGGTATCGTGTGCTTTGCCATGATGTGGCTCATGACATTCGTCTTCCTAGTCGGCTGGGTGTGGTCCGTCGTTCACGGCGTCATGATTTTCCTGAAGTCAAATTCCACCGACTAATGATTTGACTCTACGATGTTTACGAAACGTGTTCACCGAAGTGTGTAATGAGGACAGTGATTAATTTACACTTGTTGTAGCTAGTTGTTAAGTGTGATGATTCGCGTTGTCGCGCTAAATTAATCTAGTATCGGATAATAGACTCTTTCGGATACCCGAGCTTTTCCAACGCTGGAATGCACGTGTCCTCCTCAAACGCGGGAGGACCGCACATGACGGCGACGTGAGATGAGCCATTGGACGCGAAACCATGCTTTTCGATGATGGGCAAGCTAATGCGCCCATATGTAATTCTATCCGAGCTCCATTCCGCGCCCGTTTTCTTCTCGGCTGGCCAAGTCTCTTTGGAAATCATGTAGTGCACCTTGAATCGTCCCGCGTGCTCGCGCTCGAGCCGATCGAGCGTGTATTTCAATAGCACATCATCCTCCGTTTTATTTGCATAAATGAATGAAAGCTCCGTGTCGTCCTTTTCATCGGCAAGAACAGCGACGATCAATTGCAGCATCGGTGCGACGCCGGTACCACCACCGAGAAGCGTCATCTTCTTGACGGGTGGCAAATCCCTCTTGTCGATGCTAAAGTTACCGCGGCCTAAATATTTTATGTGACCAACTGGACCCTTGACGTCAATCGCGTCGCCTTCGTTCAGGTGATGAAGGAATTGTGTCAACGATCCGCCTTCTGGGTACGCCTCATGAACATCGGAGTAGTAAATCTTGATGACGAGCTCCACCGCGCCGAGCGTGCCGTTTAAGCTCGAAGGCGTGTACGCGCGCATCACCTTTTTGCCATTCCATTCACCACGCAAATATACATGGTAACCCACGGGCATGCTGCATTGATGTTCATCGCTTTCGAGCTTCAAGCGAAGAAGAACGCTGTCGTGCGACAATGGAATTTTTTTCTCAATCTTCAGAGGCAACCACTTTTTGGGATTCAGACCCATCGGTGCATTTTCAGCGACGACATTCTTTGCGCCCGCCCACATGCGATCAAACGCCGCGGCTTCGGCGGCCTCGCCCACGAGAATATCACCATACGCTTCTTTGTGCTCTTGGTAAAACTTGACCAAATCCACTGCACCACGCTTAGGCATCGCCGGGAACTCGCGCTTTGGCTCGGCGTCCGCGGCGGTGGAAGCGGCAACATCTGCCGTCGCCGTGCTCGCCGCAGCTTGATCAGCGCTACCCAACTCTCCAATATAAAACGGTTCGAGTTGTTTCCACGCTTTGGAACTGTGCACGGCTTCGAAATCTTCAGTCGTGTCTTCACCGGCATTCATGGTGATGGACGCGTTGCCGCCGGGATGCGAGCCCGCCTTCAAGTACGCGTTGACGTCGTACACTTTACCCTTGATGATAATCCAGCAATCATCTTCAGTGTTGTGCTTTTCAACTTCCTCAGCGGTGATGTATCGCACGTTCGCCTTGGGCGCTTCGGGCGCGATATCGACTGCGACAATCTTGTCGTCTGCCGGCTCTTTCTTTGCCTTTTCGGCGACGATGGCGTCAGTCGCCAAGATGGACACCGATACCTCAGACACGTGCTCCTCGCGCGTTACGCCCGCGCGCGCGGCTTCGAGGCTTTCAATGATGGGCTTCCATCCGCCAGATTCGTTGCCCATCCAACCACCCTTGAGTGCGCCGGGCTCGGTCGGGTGCTCGCATTGAATGTACGTCGGCGACGTAGCGCTCATCGCCGTGGGGACGAGCTTGACGCGGAAGTAACAGTTGTTACCCATACCCATCAAATTCCACGTGAAATCACGCGGTTGTGTATTGTTCGCTTCATCCCATGCGCGGCACATCACCTCCTTTGCCCGCGCAAGCTGGCTCGTCTCGACGTCGAGCTCCCAAAACGACCAGCACCAATGCTTCCCGTACATCGTTGGCTTGCACGGCCGTTTCACGGTTGCCAGTCTCCACACGTACCCACCATCTAAGCTCACCTCCACGCGCGTAATAGCGCGCCCGCCACCAGTGTACGCATAGCCTTTCACCGTGTACGTCGGACTGTCCATCGGAATGCACTCGTCGTGCGCCGGGGACGAAATGGCGCTGTTAATGTTCAACTCGTTGAAAATGTACTCGGGTTTCTCCCACCAGTTCTCCTTATCCGCCATCGCAGCATCGACGCCCGGCGGCATGATGCGGTTATCACGGAAGTGATAGAAATTATCGCTCGGTTCCTTCGTGACGCGAATCGTGGTCAAATATTTGATCATTCGACCGCCGATGTACCCTGGAATCAACAAGCGCACGGGAAACCCGTGATCCGGCCGCAACGCCTCTCCGTTCTGCGCGTAGCACACCATAACGTCCTCCGCCGGATCAAGCGCTTTACTCAACGGAATAGACGTGCCGTACGTCCCGTGTTCGCCCTTGGGAAGCTCTCCTTTCGGCCCTTCAAAGCACACGAACCGACGATTCTCCGTGACTTCGCGCACGCCGCATTCGCGCAACAACACCCGCAGCGGCACGCCAGTCCACAACGAGTTACTTAATCCCGCCGCACCCCACCCAAAACCAATCGTCTTCTCATACATATTTTGCTCCTTACGACGATTCCCCGCGCACACCAACAAACACGGCATCGTCATCGCGGGCTTTCGCAACAACTCATCCATCGTATACGCTCGGGACGCCCTCGGCGCGTCCTCGCAGCTCACCGTCACCCTATGCGCATCCCACGAAATCTCCTGCGCCGCGCCATGATTCCTCACAAAATGCAACTCGGCTGGCGTTATCGCCCCGCACTTCATCAGCATCGACAGTGGCGGCTCGACGTTAAACGGATGCGTCCCCGTGAGCCGCACGAGCGCCTCGTGTCGCGGCACCCAGTGGTCCGGCGTGTTCAAGTCCCGTCGGTCCACGCTCGCCCCCTCGCGCTTCGCCCGCTCCAGCGCCCCGCGCTCGCCTCGGCACTCAAGCAACGCGCGTTCGACGACGTCCATGGCCATCGGAAGCGCGCGCGTCACGCCACCTTCGACGCATCGCCCGTCGTCGTTCCCAGCGCTCATCGTCCCGGACGACCCGCCCCAGCGCATCGCGAAGAATCCCATTCGCTGTACGCGTCGCCGTCGACGTCGGTCCCAGTCCGTCGATGCGATATCGATGCGCGCGCGCACGACTGGCGCACCGCACCGCGAAAGACGACCGACAGACGTCGTCGTCCGTCGACGGGCCACCTGAAGCGCCGCTCGACGTGAAGCGTCGCGCGCGCCATAAAACACCCGCGCATGGCACGAAACCATACTCGTATACGACGTCGATGCGCGCATACGTAGTGTATAAATCAATCGTCTATGCACCACGCACTCCCTCCCGCGACCTTTTGATGTGTCCGTGCCATACACACGTGACCATGCAT
>Ga0181607_10004688_pt1 | contig 11666 bp, 9 predicted proteins | sample 041ome_9_FD_132420 | JGI IMG/M metagenome (GOLD analysis project Ga0181607, IMG submission 132420) | Coastal salt marsh microbial communities from the Groves Creek Marsh, Skidaway Island, Georgia - 041413US metaG (megahit assembly) | ecosystem: Environmental > Aquatic > Marine > Intertidal zone...
AAAGCCTGTTGCTAAAAAGCCCGTTGCTAAAAAGCCCGTCGCTAAAAAGCCCGTTGCTAAAAAGCCCGTTGCTAAAAAGCCTGTTGCTAAAAAGCCCGTTGCTAAAAAGCCTGTTGCTAAAAAGCCAGCGGCTAAAAAGCCAGCGGCGCGCAAGTAAGGCTGTAAGAAAGAATGGCGGCACGGCTCACGCCATCGCAAAATAAAATGGTTCGCGAGGTGGTGGAGCGGGACATCTCCGCCCTCACCGAGCGCCTTTCCCATCGAGAGCAGCAAGAGCGTGCCCTGCTGTTCAAATTGAAAGTCGAGAACTATCTCACTCTCGCCAAGTCCATTGCTCTAATTGCTCTGGGGTTTTCGGGTGGTTGTGTCTTACTCGCCGTCGCATTGTGGCTGATTGCGGGTTCATTTTCTTAAAATGATCAATGTGAAGATTAGGTTCTAAGGGGGGACTATGGATCGTCGGAATTTTTTAACGTCGCTTATGGCGGGTAGCTTCTTTGCTGGACTGAGTGTGTCTCGGTCTGCGGCGAGGGCCCAAGATCTTCGAAACCTCGACATGATGGATCTCGCCAAACAAATTTATCGCGGTGAGATCAGCCCCGCAGAATCATTGGCCTTGTATCAAGAGCGCATCGACCTTTTGAACCCCCACATCAATGCAGTTGTGACAAAGTCCTATGATTATGCTGAACGGCAATTGGCTGCAGGTCTATCGGGTCCGCTTCGCGGCGTTCCTTATCTCTTCAAGGATCTCTCGAATGTGAAAGGCATACGCACCAGTTACGGGTGTCGTGCCTTTGAAAATAATATTGCCCAGAGCCAAGCGCCTTACGTTGATAAGGTGCTGGGGACGGGAATTGGCGTGTTGGGCAAGACCAATACTCCGGAGTTTGGATTACTTGCCACCACAGAGTCCGTTTATCTGGGGGCGACGCGAAACCCATGGAATACAGCGTTCAGTGCGGGGGGCTCATCCGGTGGGGCGACAGCCGCCGTTGCTGCCCGAATGGTGCCCGTTGCTCAATCCAGCGATGGCGGTGGCTCGATCCGCATTCCATCAGCGGCTTGCGGTGTGTTTGGCATGAAACCCAGTCGAGGTCGGTTTCCCGAACAGGGAAGCCCAAATTTGCCTTTTCTTTTGGCGATCAAACATTGCAGCAGCGTGACGGTGCGCGATTCTGCGTTCATGTTGGCGTTGACGGAAACAGGTGAACATTTGCGCCCGGTGGGTTTTGTGGAAGGCCCATCACAAAAAAGACGACGCTTCGCTTTATGTCTGACCGCACCGAATGTCGTCGTCGATGAAGATACCAAAAAAGCTGTTCTGGAAACGGCATCCGCGCTGCAAGGCGCGGGGCATGATGTCGAAGAAGTTTCAGACTCGCCCCTGTTCCACCCCAACTATGTTGATGATTTTCTTGTCCTGTGGGCGATGAGCGCGTCACGAACCTATGGCCGCATTTCCGAAATGATTGGAAAAGATGCCTTTAAAGCGGGCATGGTCGAACCTTGGACGGCTGGGTTACACCAACTTTTTAAAGCCTTACCCGAGGGCCGCGTCGATGAGATGATCACCGGCCTGACCGCCCTCTCGCAGCGGGTCGATGCGTTTTTGAATACCTATGATGCGGTGATCAGTCCCGTGACCTCTCATGTGGCACCGCGCCTCGGCTATTTCGGCGCCGATCTCGATTTTGAAACACAGTATCAGCGCACAACACAATATGCGACTTTTACGCCCCTTCATAACGTGGCTGGAACACCGTCCATGTCGGTGCCAGGTTATTTCACCGAGGATGGGCGTCCGGTTGGCGTGCAGATCGCCGCAGGTTTAGGCAAAGAGCGTATGCTATTTGAGATCGCCTATGAGCTTGAGGAAATGCGTCCGTGGCGCGACCGCTTGCCAGAAATTTCATAAGATCGACGCGATGATTTAGCTCTCGACGGACAGGAGCTGTGTCGCTATTCTTTACCGAGTTTTAAGGGAGGGCGTAATGTCAGATCATGGTGATGGCCGTCAGGCACAATTTCGGCGGATGACTGAGGGAACACAAGAAGATTGGCAAATTATTTATGAATCCGCTCAAGGGTTTAATAAAGGCTTGCCGCACCGGGTTATCGACCATCTTAAAATTCTCGATGGCGATTTTGGTGGTTTCCCCGTGGATCGTTTGGAACATTCGCTGCAAACGGCATCGCGCGCCTGGCGGGATGGACGCGACGAAGAATATACGGTCTGCGCACTGCTTCATGATATTGGAGACACTTTGGGTAGTATGAACCATCCTGACATTGCCGCCGCAATTTTGAAACCATTTGTCTCAGACGCCAATCATTGGATGGTCGCCAATCATGGTGTGTTTCAGGGGTATTATTTCTTTCATTATCTGGGCCTCGATCGGAATATGCGCGACCAGTTTGCGGATCACGACTATTATGACCACTGCGAGGAATTTTGTCGGAAATACGATCAAGAGGCATTTGATCCCGATTATAAGAGTGAGCCATTGGAATTTTTCATTCCGATGATGGAAAAGGTCTTCAGCGCGCCGAAAAAGTCGATTTATTTGCGCAATGACGTGGCGGCTGAGTAATTTCGTACCTCATTAAATAATCCTAATGTCGATCGCGTGCTCCCGCATGGTCCCATGCGGGCGATGGGCGCTCGGCCATCAGCTCCGGCATCACCGTTTATCTCGAGCTGAAAGCCACAGCGACAGCTGGAGCATAAAGGTGAAGCGACAGCCGGATCATAAAGGTAAAGCGACAGCCGGAGCATAAAGTTAAAGCGACAGCCGGCGATTTGATGCGGGTCTGATGTGCCGCGTCTCTATGGGGTCGTAGGGTCGTGTTGAGCGGCGTCTGCGCGCTCTTCCCACTCTTAATTTTCTAAACGATCACGATTTTCTGAAGGATCACGCATGCGTGCCGCATTGACCCGTGGCCCCATTTGAGACTAAGTTTTGCCATCGTTTTAGGAGTATACAAATGCGAGAAATTCATCATTTCGTCGATGGTCAGGGTGTGACGGGAACGTCGCATCGTTTTTCGGATATTTACAATCCGAACACCGGTGCCGTGCAAGCCCGCGTGAATTTAGCGACATCCGACGTATTGGCCTCGGCGGTACAGATTGCTCAAAAAGCACAGTTTGATTGGGCTGCCACTAATCCTCAGCGCCGAGCGCGCGTTTTGTTTAACTTCAAAACCCTGCTCGAAGACAATATGGATGAGTTGGCTGAATTATTGTCGTCGGAACACGGCAAAGTGGTCGCCGACTCGAAAGGCGATATTCAGCGTGGTTTGGAAGTCATCGAGTTTGCGTGTGGCATTCCGCATCTCTTAAAAGGTGAATATACGGAAGGGGCTGGACCCGGCATCGACATTTACGCCATGCGCCAGCCTTTGGGTGTGGTTGCTGGTATCACACCGTTTAACTTTCCGGCCATGATCCCGATGTGGATGTTTGGCGTGGCCATTGCGTGTGGCAACACTTTTATTCTCAAGCCCTCCGAGAAAGATCCGAGCGTGCCGATGCGGCTTGCCGAATTGATGATGGAGGCCGGAGCGCCGAAAGGTGTTTTAAATGTTGTGAATGGCGATAAGGAAGTGGTCGACGCCATCCTCACGCATCTTGATATTAAAGCGGTCAGCTTTGTTGGTTCGTCCGATATTGCGCATTACGTTTATCAAACCGGAACAGCCCATGGCAAACGTGTTCAGGCCATGGGGGGCGCAAAAAATCATGGCATTATTTTACCCGATGCCGATATGGATCAGGTGATCGCCGATTTTGCGGGCGCTGCTTTTGGGTCAGCCGGCGAACGGTGCATGGCTCTGCCGGTGGCGGTACCCGTTGGTCAAGCGACAGCTGATCTGTTTGTCGATCGGATGACCTCTGAAATCAGTAAGCTGAAAGTAGGCACATCAAACGACACCGATGCGCATTTTGGGCCGGTCGTGACCGCCGCTCATCGCCAACGCATCGAGGACTATATTCAGATGGGTGTCCAAGAAGGGGCTGAGCTGGTGGTTGATGGCCGTGGATTGGTTTTGCAAGGTCATGAAGAAGGATTTTTTATTGGCCCTAGTCTCTTCGATCATGTCACGCCAAACATGAAATCCTACCAAGAAGAAATATTTGGCCCTGTTCTTCAAGTTGTTCGGGCGGAAAGTTTGGAAGAAGCAGCGCGGCTTCCAAGTCAGCACCAATATGGAAATGGGGTTGCTCTGTTTACGCGCAGTGGACTGGCGGCGCGCGAATTTGCGCAAAAAGTAAATGTAGGGATGGTCGGTATTAATGTGCCGATACCCGTTCCCGTCGCTTATCATACCTTTGGCGGATGGAAGCGCTCCGCCTTTGGCGATACTAATCAGCATGGGCCAGAGGGTATTCGTTTTTACACGAAAGTGAAAACTGTCACTCAACGTTGGCCTTCTGGCGATGTCGATGATCAATCTTTCATCATTCCAACGATGCAATAGGCGATCACTCTCGCGAGCGCCAAGATAGAGGGTTTTAATATGTCTAATGATTATGATGTCGTCATTGTGGGCGCCGGTATTTCGGGGATCAGCGCGGCCTATCATTTACGCAAATCGATGCCGCATAAGCGTATTTGTATTTTGGAAGGACGCGAGGCGATTGGGGGCACGTGGGATTTGTTCCGCTATCCAGGCATCCGCTCCGATAGTGACATGTATACGCTTGGCTTTCAGTTTCGCCCGTGGACACATCCAAAGGCGATCGCCGATGCGCCGGCTATTTTGGAGTATTTAAACGAGACGGCGGATGTTTTTGACCTTCGAAAATTGATTCAATTTCAGACGAAAGTCACGCAAGCCAGATGGAATAGCGGTCGTTCGGCCTGGACGTTGAACGTTCAGCGCAATGGAAACGACGAGAAGGTTACGACACAGTTTTTGTTTCTCTGCACGGGCTATTACAATTATGAGGCGGGATACCGGCCCGAGTTTAAAGATGAGAAGAAATTTGCCGGTCAAATTGTGCATCCGCAGCATTGGCCAGAAAATCTAAATTATGATGGTAAAAAAGTGGTGGTCATTGGCAGTGGCGCCACCGCCATCACCATTGTGCCGGAAATGGCCAAACGTGCAGAGCGTGTGACCATGGTTCAACGGTCGCCGACCTATATTGTCGCGATGCCGGGTGAGAGCAAATTCGCTCATTTTATGCATCGTAACTTACCCGATATGGTGGCCTATCGGTTGGTGCGACTGGTTAAAATTCTTCTCCAACGTTTTTCTTTCTGGTACTGCCGGACTTTCCCTGAAAAGGCCAAACAAAAAATCATTGAGGGCGCACGAGAAGCGCTCGGGCCGGGGTTCGAAGTCGATAAGCACTTCACCCCTCCTTATAATCCTTGGGAACAACGGATGTGCCTGGCACCCGATGGCGATTTTTTTCAGGCCCTTAAATCGGGTAAAGCTGATGTGGTGACCGACCATATTGAGGGGTTCGATAAAAAAGGCATTCGCCTCGTTTCCGGCGAGCATGTGGATGCCGATATTATTGTGACAGCCACAGGTTTAAATCTGCAATTTCTGGGCGGTATGGATATCTATGTCGATCGGAAAAAAATTAAGGCGCATGACACCTATAATTATAAAGGTCTGATGTTCAGCGGCATCCCTAATCTGGCGCAATCTTTTGGCTATACTAATGCTTCCTGGACCTTGAAATGCGATCTCACAAGCGCCTATGTCTGCCGCCTGATTGCGCATATGGACAAGCACAACTACACCGCTGCATGTCCCCAAGTTGACGCCGGTTCGGTTGATGAAGAGCCCTTGCTTGATTTCTCGTCGGGCTATGTCCAACGTGCATTAACCGAATTGCCCAAGCAGGGATCGGTGCGACCATGGAAGTTGCACCAAAATTATCTGTTAGACCTCGCAATGCTGGGCTATGGCAGCGTCGATGATGAGGCTATTTCTTTCTCACGGTCGTGAGGGTAAGCCGTGTGAGGGCCTGAACCTGCCGCGCTTAAAAATGTGCATGCGAGTACACGCTTTTATGATACAAAAATAACAATAGAATTTCTATTCGGTGATGTTGTGGAGAAGGAGGGGATGTCATGGTCTTACGGTTTGCAATCGCGGTTTTAACAGTTTTAGGGGTCTCGGTTTCGGCTCAGGCCGAGCCAGCATCGCGCCAGGCTTTGTTTGGCGAGACCCATCTGCACACAACGTTTTCATTCGACGCTTATATTTTTGGAAATCGGAATGATCCCGAAGCGGCCTATCGTTTTGCGAAAGGGGAGGCGATCGACCATCCGGGCGGGTTTAAAATGCAATTGCAAAAGCCGCTCGATTTTCAGGCCGTAACCGACCATGCGATGTATTTGGGCATGGTGCCGGCAATGTTCGACACCAGCACGCAAGTGAGCAATCACCCCGTGGCGCAGGCGCTCCGTGAAGCACAATCACCAATTGAGCGCCGCGATGCCTTCCAACAACTCTTTCCTTATATAGGCCAGCTGGTCGAGGATGATTTGCTGGACATGAATATTGTCCGCTCCGCATGGAGCGAAATCATTGATGCCGCCGAGCGCCACAATGAGCCTGGAAAATTCACCACCTTTATCGGCTATGAATACACGTCATCGCAAACTCAGTTTGAGAATCTGCACCGCAATGTGCTGTTCCGGGGCAACAAGGTTCCCGATGAACCCTTTAGCCGTCTCGTGTCGCGTAACCCCGAAGATCTCTGGCGCTGGATGGATGGCCTACGTGCGGAAGGGATCGACAGTATCGCAATTCCGCATAACTCCAATGGTTCGGACGGCTTTATGTTCCGCACCTCCACCTTTGAGGGCGCCCCTTTGACGAAAGCCTATTCGGAGATGCGCATGCGCAACGAGCCGATTGTGGAGATTTCGCAAATTAAGGGGACATCGGAAACACATCCATTGCTTTCACCCAATGATGAGTTCGCTGATTTTGAGATAATGCCTTACCAAATTGCCACTTGGCGGCCCAGCCAAGCTGAAGGGTCTTATGTGCGCGACGCTTATCTGACCGGTCTGAAGCTGAACCAGCAGGGCGTCGGTAATCCGTTTAAGTTTGGCCTCATTTCAGCGTCCGACACGCATGTGGGTGCCGGCAGCTTTGACGAGTCGAATTATTGGTCGAAAATCGGCGTGGTCGACTCGACCGCCAAATTGCGTGGCTCTGTTCCCTTGAGTTGGAGCGAGCGGTTGTTGGCATTTGCAATGGGTATCCGCTCGAAGATCGCGAATAGGAACATTCCGGAGGCAATGCACCCGGGTGATCCTGGCGAAAATCCTGCTCCGGGCTACCGCCATATGCAGTGGTCGAGCTGGGGTGCGTCTGGCTTGGCGGGCGTTTGGGCCGAGGAAAATACGCGCCAATCTATTTTTGACGCCATGCGTCGCAAGGAAACATTCGCGACATCCGGCCCGCGCTTACAAGTTCGCTTTTTCGCGGGATCCAATTATTCCAACACAATGCTAAGCCGCTCGGATATGGTGCGCCAAGCCTATGCGGGCGGTGTGCCCATGGGCGGCGAGATGAAAGCATCGGCACAATCACCCGACTTTCTGGTGTGGGTGATGCGAGATCCCGCAAGCGCGCCCTTGCAACGGGTGCAAATTGTCAAAGGCTGGATCGACAATGGTGAAGCGAAAGAGCAGGTTTATGACGTGGCTTGCGCGGGCGGGCGAGAAGTAGACCCCGCGACCAATCGCTGCCCTGATAATAATGCGACCGTTGATCTCTCCGACTGTTCGATCGCGGCAGATACAGGCGCCGATGAATTGAAAGCGTTGTGGAAAGATCCTGACTACCAAGCAAACCAAGACGCCTTTTATTATGTCCGCGGGATTGAAAACCCAACCTGTCGGTGGTCAACATGGGATGCGGTGCGCGCAGGTACGCCACCCAACCCCGCGCTGCACACAACCATCCAAGAGCGGGTGTGGTCATCGCCCATTTGGATTGATGGTCGGTCTTAATTCATGAAGCATTGGGTTGGACGTTTCCTTCGGGAGCGGTTGACGTGGTTTGTTCTGATAGGTGCGTTGCTGTTTGGTGTCGATCTGTGGCGCCAGCGACAGGCGGATCATGACATACAAATTTCGTTGCCGCTCGTCGAAAAATTGGTGGCGCAATGGACCGGCCAAACAAAACGGCCGCCGAGCCCTCAAGACCTCGACCTGCTGATTGAAGGCTATATCCGTGAGGAGATCCTTGTGCGGGAGGCACGACGTCTGGGGATGGATGTCGACGATGTCATTATTCGGCGACGACTGGCCCAAAAAATGGAGTTTGTGCTTGGTGAGGATCAGCTGGATGTCGACCAGCCCGATGACCAGGTGTTACGCGCCTATTATGAGGCCAATCCAACGCTGTTTAGGGTGCCTGCGCGACGAAGCTTCCGACATATATTTTTGGGTCCGCACGCTGAAAATGCGTCGGAGCTTATCATGCGCGCCCGCACCGCGCCGGATATGTGGCGCCAAATGGGTCAGCCTTTCATGCTTCAGCGCGAATATCTTGAACGAAGTTTTAACGATGTTGCCGAGACCTTCGGTGGCGAGTTTGCCCAGTCCGTGTTCGAGATCGCGGACGAGCAATGGCAAGGACCCATCGCTTCCGCCTATGGGCATCACTTGGTAAGCGTGACTGCCCAATCTCCCGAGATTATGCCGGAATTCGTAACCGTGATTGATCGCGTCGCTCAGACATGGCTCAAACAGCAAGAAATTCAGGCCGCTGAAGCTGCATGGCAAGCTCTGCGGGCCTCCTATCGTGTTACGTTTCTTCCTGTTGCGGATCTGGCAGAGCTAGATGAGCCAGCGGCGTCATCAGATTAAAATGGGTCGGATCCAATTGCGACATCGATGGGGATGGTTGGTCGTCGGGGCCCTTATTCTCGTGAGCCTATCGGTACAGGCCCATGAAGTTCGCCCAGGCTATATCGACATCACTGAAACAGCCCCCGAGCTTTTCGACATTAAATGGAAGCAGCCCGTCCGCGCCGGCCAAGAGGGCGTGCGCGGGCTGGGCCTGCGTCCTGTTTTTCCCACGAATTGCGCGCCGCATGGCGAAGCACGCATGGTTCGCCGCCCTGGCGTTTTGGTCGAACGATTTGAGCTTCAATGCGCCGGAGGGCTGGTGGGGCAGGTGCTGGGGATCGAGGGGCTGCGACGCACAATTACCGATGTCTTTGTCAGCCTCAAGCCCTTTGAAGGTGAGATGATAACAACGCGCCTCACGCCCGAGCAGCCGGCGATCACCCTTGGGGCTACGAACCAGTCAGTTTGGACCTATTTTTCCTTAGGCGTTGAGCATTTGCTGCTTGGAATAGACCATATCCTGTTCATTATTGGTTTGGCCCTTGTCGCCCATAATTTTCGTCGTCTGTTCTGGGTGGTGACGGCTTTTACGCTCGCGCATAGTATCACTCTTGCGCTTTCTGTGTTCGAGCTTGTTCGGGTTCCCGCTGCAGCCATTGAAGTGATTATCGCCTTGTCGATTATATATGTCGCTCTGGACATTGGTCGTGGCGATGATCGGTCGCTTTTAAGTCGGTATCCGCAATTAATTGCCTTCCTCTTTGGCTTGGTTCATGGCTTTGGATTTGCCGGTGTGCTCGCCGAAATTGGCTTGCCGCGCGGCGATGTGGCTCTGGCACTCGCTCTATTTAATATGGGTCTCGAGGTCGGTCAGCTCGGTGTTGTCTGCGCCATGGGGGCCGTCGCTTTTGTCAGCATTCGTCTCGGCGCCGCGCGCTATCGCGCGTCTTTTTACGAGGCCACGAGCATCGCCATGGGCGGCATCGCAACCTTTTGGGTTCTGTCACGAACGGCGACCATTTTATCTTAAGCGGATGGCCTATGCGAATTGAGCAGGGCGTTGCTCCAGCTCGGCGCGCACCGCCTCAACCTGATTAGGGAAGCCGATAATTTGATCTTGCAGCACGGATTCCTTCATCAGCATATTCGCCGCATAGCGGTCGGCTTCGCTGTTAAATAATTCCTTGGTCGCCCGGATCGCATCAGGGTTTTTCGAGGCGATGGTTTGAGCCGTTTCCAAGGCGGCGGCCAGCGGGTCGTCACAAATACGTGTTAAAAAGCCCGTTTCATAAGCCTCATCGCTCTCAAAAATGCGCCCTGTGAGAGCCAGTTCCTTAAGCTTGTCTTCGCGCGCAAGCCGCGCCATGACATGGGTCGTTCCCATATCGGGGATCAGCCCCCAGCGAATTTCCATAATCGAGAAGCGCGTCGCGGGCGCGGCGTAGCGAATATCAGCCCCTAAAAACAGCTGAAACCCGCCCCCCAAGGCGACGCCATGAGCGGCCGCAATAACTGGAACCGGCGCCTCGCGCCACACCCATGATGTATGTTGGGCGCGGTTAGTGATGCCATGTGTGCGATCGGCAAGTTTTTGCCCGGCATGACTGGTAACGCCACTATCGGATCCGCCATTGGCGCGCGGCCCTTCGGACATGCGCGCAAAATTGGCCATATCAAGGCCGGCGCAAAAGGCGCGGCCGTCTCCCGATAGGATGGCAACGCGCACCGAGCTATCTTTTTTCAAGCGTTCGCCTGCCTCAATAATGCCATCGATCATCGCACCATCTAGGGCGTTCATCTTCTCGGGCCGTGTGAGCTTAATCATGGCGATATGATCTTGCACTTCATAGCTAACGCGGTCAGACATGGTCATCTCCTCATTTATACTCTGATGAAAGGTTACCCATTTGGACGGGCCATGCCTAGTCTTTTTCAGTCGGATTTATCAGGCGCGGCATCCGGTCACTCTGTGCTTTATGCCAGAACTTCAGAAGGGGTGAGGATCAAAAGGGGCGAGTATTAAAAGAGGTGAGTATCAGAAGGGGCAAGCGAAGGGTAAAGCGCGCCTCGGCCCTGACGCCATGCGTGGTAACGCGCATCCATACCCGCCGAGGGGTTGGGTTCAAACCGGGTCATGGTCTCATCCTCGCTAATTGCCTGGGATGGGGTCAACACCGTCCACGCCAAGCGCGCCACCCCATAGGCGGCATCTGTTTGGCTCGGACGAAGAAGGGGCTGCCCTAAACAATCAGACAGGATCTGACACCAAACATTCTGGCGTGCCCCCCCGCCAATCATATAGATGGGGGGTGCGAGGGAAATGTTGAGGCCTTGATAGCTCTCATAAATTTCGCGTAAGGCAAAACAAATTCCCTCTGCGATGGCCCGCATGATACTTACGGAATGGCTGCTGCGGGTGAGGCCCACCAGCGATGCTGACAGATCGGGCTTCCATAAAGGGGCGCGTTCTCCCATTAAATAGGGATAGAAATTATGTGTGCCCGCATCAGCCTCACCAATGGCTGCCCACAAAGTTGACAGATCTTGCCCCTGAGCAAAAAGGGATTTGCCCCAGTCAAACGCACTCGCACATTGGTTCATGCCTGCCGCATAGTAAAATAAATTGTGCTCGGCGCTGTGCCCGAGCGCGGGATAGAGCGAAAGCGGGGGCTTGGGGGATGCATTCTCCTCGAGGCAAGCGACGACCCCAGCTGATGCGAGTTTGATGCTGGTGCAAAGCCGGTGCGAGGAATTAAAGCAATACCACTCTGTCGATGTGTCGATACTGCCGATAATCACCGCGACGGCATCCGGCAAACCCCAACG
>Ga0181607_10004695_pt1 | contig 11661 bp, 12 predicted proteins | sample 041ome_9_FD_132420 | JGI IMG/M metagenome (GOLD analysis project Ga0181607, IMG submission 132420) | Coastal salt marsh microbial communities from the Groves Creek Marsh, Skidaway Island, Georgia - 041413US metaG (megahit assembly) | ecosystem: Environmental > Aquatic > Marine > Intertidal zone...
AGGGCCGTGCCCACCACCATCAGCCGCAGGGCATAATCGGGCGGTGCCCCCAGCATCATTGAAATATTGGGGCTGCCCATGATCGAGGGGGCAGCACACATCAGCACCAATGCCAAGCTGGCAGGATGCGCCCCCAGCCCCAGCGCCTGTGCACCCGCCCAAACGCCCAAAGGCAACGCCAGTTGCAACACCGCTGCAATGGCGGCGGTTTGGGGCAGGGTGCGCAGCGCCATGGCCAAAGCCCCCGGTTTCAGCCGCAACAGCGACAAAAACACCAATAGCGCCACAAGAGCGGGCAGCCATGGCCGCAAAACATGCGCCAACCCCGGCAGTGCCAGCCCCGCCACCAGCCCCGCCACCAGCACCCATTGCCCGTGGCGGGCCGCCAAAACCAGCGGGTCGCGCAGCACGCCCTAGCCGCCGGGGCCTTGGCGGATATTGTCGGGCAGCCATGTCGCCAGTTCTGGCCAAACCACCAAGATGGCCACCATCAGCAGCATCAGCCCCACCATTGGAATGGCGGTTTTGGCGATATAGCCAATTTCATGGCGTGTCATGCCTTGCAGCACGAACAGGTTAAACCCGATGGGCGGCGTCACTTGCGCGGTTTCGATGACCACTACCAAGAAGATGCCAAACCAGATCACGTCGATACCCGCTTGGCGGATCATCGGCTCGACGATGGCCATGGTCAGCACCACCGAGGAAAGCCCATCCATGAACATGCCCAAAATCAGGTAAAACACCGTCAGCACCGCAATCAGCGCCACGGGCGACAGGCCCCAACTGTCGATCATTCCCGCCAGCGCCCGGGGCAGGCCGGTAAAGCCCATCGACAAAGACAAAAACGCAGCGCCCATCAAGATAAAGGCAATCATGGCCGAGGTTTTGGTGGCCCCCATCAAGCTTTGGCGAAATGTCTGCCAGTTCAACGAACCTTGCACCCCAGACAGGGCCAAGGCGCCCACCACGCCCACGGCGGCGGCCTCGGTTGCGGTGGCATAGCCCAGATACATCGACCCGATGACCACAAAAACCAGCCCAAAGAGGGGCAGCAAAAAGCGGCTTTCGGCCAGCATTTCGCGCATTGGCATACGCGGCTCGGGCTCGGGGCGCTGATCGGGGCGAATATAGTGCCATGCGATGATATACAGCATGAACAGCCCCGCCAGAACCAAGCCGGGAAACACGCCCGCCATGAACAGTTTTGTGATGCTTTCATTGATCGTCACGCCATAGACAATCAGCGTAAGCGAGGGGGGGATCATCAGCCCCAGCGTGGCGGCACCCGCCAAGGTGCCAATGATCATGAATTCAGGATAGCCCCGGCGCCGCAGCTCTGGGATCGACATTTTGCCCACCATGTTCAGCGTGGCAGCAGACGAGCCAGAAACAGCGGCGAAAATCGTGCACCCGGCAATATTGGTATGCAGCAGGCCGCCGGGCAAAAACCGCATCCAAGGGGCAAGCCCGCGGAACATATCCTCGGATAATCGCGTTCGATACAGGATCTCGCCCATCCAGATAAACAGCGGCAGTGCTGTCAACGTCCAGCTAGAGGCGCCGGTCCAAATGGTGGTGATCATTGCATCGCCCGCCGGGCGCGAGGTGAACAGCTCCATGCCCACCCATGCCACGCCCATCAGCGCCAGCCCAATCCAGACCGAGCCGCCCAAAAGCGCAAACAGAACGAAAAGAAAAATGATGGTTGCGTAAATCTCGCTCATTCCACCGCCTCCTGGTGTATTTGGCTTTTGCCCAAGCAAAGCAGGCGCAGCAGATAATCCCATATGGCCACAGCCAGCAGCACCGTGCCCACCGACATGGGCAGCTGCGGCAACCAAACGGGCGTATAGACCCAGCCAGCGCCAGTTTTGGCCCACATCTCGGCCCATGTGCTGGGGGAATTGGCAAACATGGCAAAAAAGGTCAGCAGCCATTCAGGCACAAAATCTTGGCCTTGGGTGCGGTCGTTCAGCATTTCTGACATGATGTTTGTTTTGATCGCGTAGCGGGCAAAATAGGTGGCTGTCAGCGCGGCAATCAGCATGGCCAGCGCATCAAGCCAGAATTTGGTGTGCTGGTTCATGTTTAGAAAAATAGAGACGCGGATATGCGCGCCTTGGGTCAGCGTGTAGGCCAGCGCGAAAAACGATGTCGCGGCCATGGCGTAGCCTGCATATTCGGTCGAGCCGGGAAAGGTAAGGCTGGCCCAGCGTGCCACCATTTGCCCGATGATCAGCGCCAAGATCAGCACCATAAAACAGGCCGCCACCACACCGGATGCCTTGTAAATGCTATCCAGCAGCCGCCAGATGGGGCGCAAAACCCGCGCGGCACGCGGCCCTTGCCACAGGCACACCAGCGTCAAAAGCGTTGGAAACACAAAAAGCCACACCCACAGGGGCAGCCCCAGAAACGGTTGCCAGTCTCGCATGGAACAATCCCTTCAAAGGCATCATGGCCCGGGGTGCGCGTGCGCGCGCATGTGCACGCACTGATCCCCGGGCCATGGCCTGTGGTGCTTATTTCGCGGCTGCGTAAGCGTCTAGAATGGCTTTTGCATCATCGCCAGCGGCTGCAATCCAGTCGTCTTTCATCTTGGCGCCAATGCGTTCCAATTCGGCCAAGAATTCGGGGCTTGCGTCTTCAACCTGCATGCCGTTGGCGGACAGTTGTTCGAAATACCAATCCGCTAGATCTGCCGATTTCTGGGCGCAGGCAGCGCCAGTTTCATCAGCGGCTTTCTGAATGGCGGTGCGGGTATCGTCTGACAGCCCTTCCCAGATGCCTTTGTTCACCATCACATAGTTGCGTGGATGCCATGCGTTTACTTTGTAATAGTGGCTCAGGTGTTCCCATACCTTGCGGTCATAGCCGGTCGAGCCAGAGGAGATAAACGCCTCGGCCACACCGGTGGCCAGCGCTTGGCTCAATTCGGCCGCTTCCACCTGCACGGGGATCATGCCCAGCTCTTCGGCAAAGGTGGCGGTGGCGGTGTTATACGAGCGGAATTTCACCCCTTGGGTGTCTTTCGACGAGGCCACAGCCTTGTTGAAATAAAAGCCTTGGCCGGGCCATGCGCAGGTATACAGCGTCACCAGGTTCTGATCGGCCAGCTGTGCGTTTACCTTGTCTTTGGCGGCTTGCCACAGCTTTTCGTTGGTCTCGTAGCTGGTGGCGATAAAGGGCACGTTGTCCCAGCCCAGCAGCGGCGCTTCGTTGGCATGCGCTGACATGAACCGTTCGCCAATCGGGGCTTGGCCGGTTTGAATGGCGCGCTTGATTTCGCCGCCTTTGAACAGCGAGCCACCGGGATGCACGGTGATGTCGATGGCGCCGGCCGTATAGTCGCGCACCTTATCGGCAAAAACCACGCCCATTTCCGAATGGAAGTTGCTGGCCGCATAGGCCATTGGCATATCCCACTTCTCGGCATGCGCTGCGGTGGCCATCACCGCGCTTAGGGCGGTTGCGGTCAGGATATTAGCAATCTTTGTCATCTGTCTTTCCCTGTTTTCGACTTAGTTTGGTTAAGGTTTCAGGCCGTTCTGTCGCGGCCCCCAGCGAAGCGTGCAGGCGAATAGGCCCCCACGTCAACATTCAGTGTCTTTCCCGAGATCATTTGCGCCAGCATTCGGCCGGTTTTGGGCCCGCCGGTCATGCCCACATGATGGTGGCCAAAGCCCAGCCAAGCGCCGGTTGCGCCGGGCACGGGGCCGATCAGCGGGATAGAATCGGCAGGGGCGGGGCGGTGGCCCAGCCATTCCACCTCGTGTTCCCATGTGATGCCGGGCATGGCGGCACGGATATTTTCGCGCAGCAAATCAAAGGGGCGCCGCGAGGGTGCGGCCTGCAGCCCCCCAAATTCGACAATGCCCGCCAGCCGCAAACGCCCCTCCATCGGGGTGGCCACGAATTTACCACTGGCCACCATGACGGGCGATTTTGGCATCACCGATGGGTTCCACAATTCCAGATGATAGCCGCGTTCGCTTTCCAATGGCACGTCCAGCCCCAAGGCCTGTGCCAGTGGCCCCGACCATGCGCCAAGCGCCAGAACGGCCTCATCGCAGGCGATGGTTTCACCACCAGCGCGCACGCCGGTGACACGCCCGTTTTCGCGCACCAAGCCGGTGACTTCGGCGCGCCGGATCTGTGCGCCTTGCGCCGCGGCATGGGCCGCCAGCGCCTTTACATAGGCGCCCGGGTCGCTGATGCGGCCATGATCGGCCAGTTTGGCGGCAAAACCCAAATGCGGGCCAAAGCCCGGGTCGTAGGTGTTGAAGGCCGCGCCCTCCAGCTCGTCCCAGGTGAAACCGGCATCGCGGCGCAACCCCCAGCCAAAGCTGTCGGCCTGAAAATCTGCGCGCGAATTATAGACATAAAGATAGTCGCTGGGCACGATATAGCGGGCGGCGGGGGTGCCCTGTGCCAGCGCTTGATGGTCGGCCAAACTGTCGCCTACAATCGGAAACATCGCCTGTGCAATGCGGGTGGTATCGGCCACATTGGCATGGGCCAGATATTTGCGCAGCCAAGGCAGCAATTTTGGCAGATAGGCCCATTTCAGGAACAAAGGCTGGTTTTTGTCAAACAACATGCGCGGTGCCTTCGCCAGAAGGCCCGGCACCGTGACCGGCACAATCGAACAGGCCGCCAGCACCCCGCCATTGCCATGGCTGGCCCCTTCGCCCGGGTCTTGGCGATCGACCAAGATCACGCTGTGCCCCTCGCGCTGCAGCCATATCGCTGTTGCGACACCAACAATACCGGCGCCGATGATTACGATCGTCTTTTGGCTGTGCTGCATTGCGCGGTCCGACTCGGGCGTGAAGATTTGCCGTAGCGTGCCAAGGGCCATGTATCATTTCAAATACAATTATTTACATAGTGTATCATTAAATATTATATTTAGCCCATGTCGTTACGCTTTCGCCAATTACAGGCCTTTCATGCCACCGTGGAAACCGGCACCGTGACCGCGGCTGCCCAGCAATTGGGTATTTCGCAGCCGGGCCTGTCGAATTTGTTGACCCAGCTTGAACGCGAAGTGCGGTTTGCGCTGTTTCACCGCCGGCGTGGGCGGCTGGTGCCCACCCCCGAGGCCGATGTGCTGTTTCGCGAGGTGGATACCGTGGTGCGCGGGCTAGACCATGTGGCCCAAGCCGTGCGTGATTTGCAAAACAAGCAGGCGGGGCAGTTGCAGGTGGCCTCGCAGCATTCGATTTCCTTTGGCTTTTTGCCCAAGGTCATTGCCAAATTTGCCCGTACCCGCCCAGACATGGCGATTTCGTTTCAATCGCAATATTCCAGCAAGGTGCAGGAATGGGTGGCGGCGGGCCTGTTCGAAATTGGGATTTGCGAGCTGCCCTTGGTGCATGATGGGTTTGATGTGCACCCGCTGCATTTTGAAACAAAAATAGCCCTGCCTGCCGGGCACCCATTGGCGCGCCACAGCGTGCTTACCCCGCAGCTGTTGGAAAACCAGCCCTTTGTGATGATGGGGCAAGAACACATGACCCATCGCCGCCTGCGCGAGGCCTTTCAGCATGTGGGCATCCCCATTCGGGCGCGGGTGCATTCGCAGCTGTTTCGCAATTTGCTTAGCTTTGTGAAAGAGGGGATGGGCGTGGCGCTGGTAGACCCGTTCGCGTTGGAATTTGACACCGAAGGCGGGTTCGAGGCGCGGCCCTTTCAGCCGATGATTTTGATGGATATGGCCATTATCACCTCGCGGGTGCGCCCGCTTTCGGCGGTGGGGGCGGCGTTTCTTGCGCTGTTATTGGACGAGCTGCGCCCGTTTCAAGCCAGCCCCGCCAAAGACGAGCCGCGGCCCTAGCCGCTGCAAAAACTGCTTTTCTTGCGCCAAATTGCCGGGCAGTGTCTGCGCCAGACACAAGGGGGCAGCGATGATCGCGCAGGGTGGAAAATCGATTTACGGCGCAGCGGTGGGTATCTTGATGCTGGATGCCAAATTTCCGCGCATCCCCGGCGATATGGGCCATGCCGGCACTTGGCCATTTCCGGTTCTTTACCGGATTGTGCGCAATGCAACGCCCGATTTGGTGGTGCGCCGTGGCGCCGAAGGCATGTTGCCCGCCTTTATCGAGGCCGCCCAGCAACTGGTGGCCGATGGGGCCGATGGGATTACCACCAATTGCGGCTTTCTGGCGATGTTCCAAGATGAATTAACCCAAGCCCTGCCCGTGCCGGTGCTCAGCTCGTCTTTGTGCCAGCTCGATATGGTCAATCGCATGTTGCCCGCCGGGCGCCGCGCAGGCATTTTAACCATCTCGGCCAGCAGCCTAAGCGCGCGCCACCTGCAGGGCGCGCGCGTGCCCGAGGGCACGCCGGTTGGCACCACCGAGGGGCTGACGGAATTTACCCGCGCCATTTTAGACAACGAACCCCAGCTAGATGTTGAAAAGGCCCGGGCCGATAACGTGACCGCCGCGCTGGCGCTGCAGCGGGCGCATCCTGATCTGGGGGCGATCGTGTTGGAATGCACCAATATGGGGCCCTATGCCGCCGATATTACAGCCGCCACAGGGCTGCCCTGCTTTTCCATGCTGTCGCTGGTGGGCTGGTTTCAATCGGGGCTTGCCCCCCGGCGTTTTGCCTTGCCGGGGGCCTGACGCGGGCCTTTAGTTCACCGGAATGGACACGCGAAACTGCAGTGTTTCCAGCCCCGGGTTAACCGCGGCGATATCGGCGTTAGAGCGGTGATCATAGGAAAGACCATAGCGCCAGCCGTTGCGGGCCTGATAGCCCAGTTCGATGCCCGAGCGGAATTCCAGATCGTGGCCCAAGTTGGGGCCATCGCCCTTGGCATAAATACCGGGCATCAGATGCAGTTCGACATAGGCTTTGTCGCCCAAAAAGCTGGTGCTCCAGGTGGCGCCAAGGCCCAGCCAGCTGGCATTGTCATCGGTCATGGAAAAGCCAACCGCCGGCTGGAAGGGGCCAAAGCGGGTGTTCATGCTGTAGCGCCCATATATTTCGCTGCCGATGCTGCGATCTTGGAACTGCACATTGCCTGCCGACACGGCCATGCGGGCCTGCGTGGCGCTTTGGGCCAGACAGCCCGATTGGCAGTAATTGGCACTCATGTCAGTCAAACCTGCGACCAGAAACAGCACTGCAAAGGTTCCGTTCATGTCCATGTCCTTTGGTTGTTTGCCCCGGCCTAGAGCAGTTTGCCAGCTTTGTCAGCAGCTGCAATGATTTCATTCCTTAATTTCATTCGGAAATGTCGTGCGCAACCGGGGCGGGCGCCCCGCCATTGGCCGGGCCCCAAGGGGGCTTGGGCTATACAGCGCGCTGCTTTGGGCTATCATCGGGCCAGCGACTTAGGAAAGCGAGGCAAAAGATGACCCCATTTTCGCTGGCAGGCCGGCGGGCCTTTGTCACGGGTGCCAATTCTGGCATTGGGCAGGCGATTGCGCAGGCGCTGGCCGCCATGGGCGCAGCGGTCACATGCGCGGGCCGCACCGAGGCCACACAAACCGTGGCCGCGATCAGGGACGCGGGCGGGCAGGCGGAAAGCTTGCATCTTGATCTGTCCAACCCGATGGCGGCGCAGGATCTGTTCGCGGGCCAAGACTATACGATCTTGGTGAACAACGCGGGCATCATTTTGCGCGAAGACAGTATGGACTACCCCGAAGACATGTGGGACCGGGTGATGGATGTGAACCTGAAGGCGGTGTTTTTCACCTCGCAGGCCTTTGCGCGGGCACTGCCGCAGGCCCCAGATGCAGCCAGTCGCGGCGCGATTGTGCATGTGGCCTCGGTTTTGTCGTTTCAGGGGGGCATCCGCGTGCCCAGCTATGCCGCGGCCAAGCATGGCGTGGCGGGGCTGGCAAAAAGCATGGCCAATGAATGGGCCAGCCAGCGCATCAACGTAAACGCCATTGCCCCCGGCTATGTGCACACGAAAAACACCGCCTCGCTGACACAGGACCCCAGCCGATACGAGGCGATCTTGCAGCGTATTCCCGCCGGCCGCTGGGGCGAGCCTGATGATATTGGCTGGACCGCTGCGTTTTTGTGCAGCCCGGCTGCGGCCTATATCAACGGGGCGGTGATTAATGTCGATGGTGGGTGGCTGGCGCGCTAAGGCGCCAGCCACAACGCCGGGTTAAGCCGCCGCCACAGCGGTTTGGCGCTGCTTGCCCAAGCCCTCTACTTCCAGTTCCATCACGTCGCCCGGGCGCAGGAAACGCTGCGGTTTCATCCCCATGCCCACACCCGAGGGCGTGCCGGTGGCAATCACATCGCCGGGCAGTAATTTCATGAAACGGCTCATATAGGCGATAATATGGGCCACGCCAAAAATCATGTCATCGGTGCTGCTGTCTTGAACAACCGTGCCATTCAGCGACAACCACAGCCGCAGGTTTTGCGGGTTTGGCACCTCGTCCGCGGTCACCAGATAAGGGCCGGTTGGGGCAAAGCTGGGGGCTGATTTGCCTTTGATCCACTGGCCGGCGTGTTCCATCTGAAACGCGCGTTCGGACACATCGTTTATGGTGCAATAGCCCGCCACATAAGACAGCGCCTGATCTTCGCTGACATAAAGCGCCTCGCGCCCAATGACGATGCCCAGCTCTACCTCCCAATCGGCCTTTTGTGACCCGCGCGGAATGATCACGGCATCATCCGGGCCCGACAGCGCCGAGCTGGCCTTGGAAAAGATGATCGGCTCTTTGGGGGGTTCTGCCCCGGCTTCGGCGGCGTGTTTGGCATAGTTTAGCCCGATGCAATAGTAGTTGGGCGCCCATGCCACGCATGGGCCGATGCGCCCGGGTGCGGCCACCACCGGCAGGCTGTCGATATCCATTTGGCGGATGGTATCCAGCGCCGCCAGCGACACGCCTTGGCCCGCAAAATCGGGCACGTTGCCCGATAGATCGCGCACCTGCCCATTGGCGTCTAACACGCCGGGCTTTTCTTGGCCTTCGGGGCCAAAACGCAATAGTTTCATACAGTCTCTCCTGTTGGGTTTTCGGGTGTGTCATTGGCGCCCGATTGCTGGGCGGCAATCTGGGCGTGGATATCGCTGGCCAATTGGCGCAGGTGGGTTTCTACCGCTTGCCCCGCGGCATGGGCGTTGCGCTGACAGATGGCGTGCAAGATATCGTCATGCTCGCCCAGCACGCGCTGCGCGCTACGGCGAATTTCGGCGGCGCGAAACCGGGGGTACCAAAGGCGCTGCAAATAGCGTTGGTGGGTTTGCGCCAGCGCGCGGTTTTGCGAGGCCTGCGCCAAGGCGCTGTGAAAGGCCATGTCGCGCTCGAAGATTTGCTGGGCCGAGCTGCTGGTGAATTCGCGCGCCATATCGTGGCACAGTTGCGTCAGATGCGCGATATCTGCGGGCGTTGCATGCTGGCAGGCCAGTTGCGCTGACAGCATCTCGAGTGCGATTAAAACCTGCGCTTGGTCTGCCACGGCCTTGGCATCAAGACGCGCCACAATGGGGCTGCGGGCCGGGCGCAGCAGCACCAGCCCCTCTTTGGCCAAAATGCGAATAGCCTCGCGCATGGGGGTGCGGCTGACACGCATTTCAGCTGCGGTGTCGCGCTCTTTTATCAAGGTGCCGGGGGGCAGGGTGCCGCGCAAAATATTGTGGCGCAGCTGGGCGGCGATATGTTCTGCCAATGTATCTTCGGGCATGGCGGATATCCGGTTGCACGGGGCGATAGAGGCGCGTTGCCATTTTGGTATACCACAGCCCTGATCTTGTCGAGCGCGGGCGCAGGCGCGGCGACGCAAGGTGGTTGACAAGCGGCGGCTGGCAGCATTTTGTGGGTTTGGTATACCATTTCCGGGCGCCGCGCCCAGCACAACGGACCACCCCCCATGCTGACCTTTGCGCTTGCTGTTATCTTGCTGATCATCACCCCCGGCCCGGGTGTTCTAAGCACCGCGGGCTTTGGTGCGGCCTATGGGTTTCGCCCTTCGCTGGCTTACGTGCTGGGGCTGTTTTTGGGCACGAATATGGTGATGCTTGCGGTGATATCCGGCTTGGCTGCGGTTGTGTTTTCGGTGCCTTGGTTGCGGATGGTGCTGATGGGCGCTTCGGTGGCGTATTTGCTGTATCTGGCGGCGCGCATTGGCTTTGCTGGGTCGCGTATTGCCTTTATCGAGGCAAAATCACCCCCCGGGGTTGGCGCGGGGCTGCTGTTGCAGGCCATCAACCCAAAGGCCTATGCGGTGAATACCTCGCTGATCACCGGCTTTGGGTTTGCACCCGAAAATCTGGCCTTTGAATTGACCGTCAAGCTGCTGATCGCCAATGCCATTTGGGTGCCCATTCATCTTGGGTGGCTGTGGGCTGGGGTGGCGCTGCACCGCTTGGATTTGCCCCATCACGTGCAGCGACGTATCAATATTGCCATGGCGCTGGCAATGTTGGCTGTGGTGGGCTTGGCGCTGTGGTCGGCGCTACGGGGCGCATAGGGGGCGGGCATGAATATTTTGATCATCGGCGGGGCCGGGTTTTTGGGGCAAAAGCTGGCCCATCAGTTGGCGCAGCGCGGGCAATTGCGCGGGCAATCGATTGCGCGGCTGATCTTGGCCGATATCCAGCCCCCCACCGTACCCAAAGCGCCCTTTCCCGTGGCCAGCATTGCCTGCGACATTGCCAACCCTGCCGATGTGGCGCAGGCCATGCCTGCCGATGTGGATGTGATCTTTTTACTGGCGGCCATTGTTTCAGCCCATGCCGAGCAAGATTTCGACGCCGGTTTGGCGATAAATCTGATGGGTGTGTTGAACGTGTTGCAACAGGCGCGCGCGCTGGCGCGGTGCCCGGTTGTGGTGTTCACCTCGTCGATCGCGGCCTATGGCGGCGAGGTGCCCGACCCTATTTTCGACCATAGTTTTTTGAACCCTCAAACCTCGTACGGCACTCAAAAGGCGATGGGCGAGCTGCTGATCAACGATTTCAGCCGCAAGGGCTTTGTCGATGGGCGCGGGCTGCGCCTGCCCACAATTACGGTGCGCCCGGGTGCGCCGAACCGGGCGGCATCTGGCTTTATGTCGGGCATCTTCCGCGAGCCTTTGGCGGGCGTGCCCGCAAATTGCCCCGTGGCGCCAGACTATCGCCATTATTACCTGTCGCCGCGCAAATGCGTGGAAAATTTGGTGAAGGGGGCAGAACTGCCCAGCGAGGCGCTGGGCCAAAACCGCTGCATGATGATGCCGGGCCGCGATTGGAGCATTGCCCAAATGATTGCGGCCATGACCGCGGTTGCAGGCCCCAAGCCTGCCCAGCTGATCAGTTGGCAACCCCAGCCCGAGGTGCAGGCCATCGTGGGGGGCTGGCGCCATGATATTCGGCCGCAAAAGGCCTTGGCGCTGGGCCTAGAGGCGGATGACAGTTTTGAGGACAACATCCGCCACTATCTGGCCGACGACGCCCCGCAGCCCTAGGCCCGCAGGCGGCGGCGCATTGGATAGCTTGGTGGGGGGCAAACCACGGGCGCAACCACAACACCGCCCATTTGATAAGGCGCGTTTGACAGGGCGCGTTTGACAAACAGCGCCCATTGCCGCCCCCCCGCTTTGCCCTAGCTCTGCGCCGACAAAGCGTGGTGTCTTCCATTCGTTGGATGCATTGGATATCACGCATTTGGTATACCATTCAGACAGCTG
>Ga0181607_10004700_pt1 | contig 11653 bp, 8 predicted proteins | sample 041ome_9_FD_132420 | JGI IMG/M metagenome (GOLD analysis project Ga0181607, IMG submission 132420) | Coastal salt marsh microbial communities from the Groves Creek Marsh, Skidaway Island, Georgia - 041413US metaG (megahit assembly) | ecosystem: Environmental > Aquatic > Marine > Intertidal zone...
GCGTCGGTTTCTGCCTCCCAGGCGACGCTGATGGCCTTTTTCATTTCCTTCGGCATCAGCCAGCTGGTTTATGGTCCGGCCACTGACGTCATGGGTCGCAAGCCGCCGCTGTATTTCGGCCTTGTGGTCTTTGCCTGTGCGTCAGTGGGCTGCGCGGTGGCGCCGACCATCGAACTCCCATTGGCATGCGCTTTTGCAGGGCATCGGCGCGGCTGCGGTGATGTCGATTCCGCGTGCCGTGATTCGCGACTGCTACACCGGCAACGATGCCACGCGGCTGATGTCGACCATCATGCTGATCATTGCCGTGTCGCCGATGTTCGCGCCGCTGCTGGGCAGTGCCGTGATCGTGCCATTCGGTTGGCGCGCCGTGTTCATTGCCGTGGCCCTGGCCAGCCTGCTGGGCTTCGCCATGACCCGCTTCGCGCTGCCGGAAACCCTAAAACCGGAAAACCGCTCGCCATTTAAAATGGGCAACATGCTGCGTGCGTTTGGTGTGCTGTTCCGGGATACTCATTTCATGGGGCTGACCCTCATCGGCGGCATGGGCATGGGCAGTTTCTTCTCCTTCCTGGCCACCAGTTCCTTCCTTTACATGAATTACTACGGCCTGACGGCATTCCAGTACAGCCTGGCCTTTGCCGTGAATGCCTTCGGCTTCTTTGCCGCCAGCCAGATGGCGGCTAACCTTGAGGCGAAATTTGGGGCACTGAAAGTCATACGCATGGCCGTGGCCGGCTACTGTACCGCGGCCTGCTCATTGTTCGTACTGGTGATGGCCGGGTTTGACCAGTTCCCGGTGCTGGTCGCAGGCCTGTTCTGTACGTATGGTTTTCTGGGTCTGGTGCTGCCGACCTCCATGGTGCTGGCGCTGGAAGATCATGGCCCAATTGCCGGTACCGCCGCCGCCCTGGGCGGTACCCTGCAGATGGTCGTTGGCGCCATTGCCATTGCCATCGTTAGTGCGGTGTTCAACAACACGCCGGTGCCGCTGGTGTTTGCGGTGGCCATCTGCGCACTCATTGCCGTGACGCTGTCGATTTTCGCCCTGCGCAAAACGCCGGTTGGCGAAGCCGCCTGACGGCAGTTCCCCGATATTTTCCCCTGAATGACAACGGGCCGGCCGGGTTAACCCGGCCGGCCCGTCAGCAGGAGTAAGTGGTTCTAGCTGCTGACCGCAGTAATCCTCAATTCCACGCGACGGTTCAGGGCGCGTCCTGATGACGAGTCGTTGTCGGCGATAGGCTGGTCTACCCCAAAGCCCTGGGTAATCAGGCGCTCCCGATCGACACCATGAGAGGCCAGGTAGTTCGCCACCGAGTTGGCGCGACGTTCCGACAGGCTGGAGTTGTAGGAGGCCTCGCCGGTTGAGTCGGTATGGCCTTCGACCACCAGGCGGGTATCGGTGAACTTGCAGAGCACCTCGGCTACGGAATCGAATATTGGCATGAAGTCATTGCGCAGCGCGTAGCCATCCGTCGGGAAGGTGATGTTGCCCGGCATGATCAGGTTCAGTTCATCACCATTGGGCTGCACGCTGAGACCGGTACCGGCCAGCTGTTCGCGCAATTCAGCTTCCTGCGAGTCCATGTAGGCACCGATCCCGGCCCCGATGGCACCACAACCGGCCGCTGCATTACGCGCACGCTTGCCGCTTTCTCCGGCACCGATCAGGCCGCAGATGACGGCGCCGGCAGCACCGAATTTGACGGCGTTGCTGGTCTGCTGTTCACCGGGGTAGGGGTTGGTGGTGGTCCAGGCCGCCAGCGTCATGGACATCGCTGTCACAGAATCGTTTTCTGCAGGTTCACTATCTGTGGGATAGTCATCAAGATTTTCATGTTGTCTCCTGTGTATGTTTGTCGCCTGCTGGCGACGAGTGGCTGTCGTCCTTTATAACGTGCAAAGCCTGTACCATACCGTTCCGTGGTTTATAGTTTTGGAAAAATCAGTATGTCAGCGGCTGCGCTGACACATGAGGGGATTCCAGCTGAACCTCTTACGAGGTCGGTTCTGTAATTTTTACCGGCAGCAGGGGGTAACAGGCCGGGGCGTCGGTGGTAACCGGATTGCGCCGTGTCTTGTCGGCACCTGGCCGGAGTGTCCGGCTCGGGATGAGCGGGGGCAATCCGGCCAGTGCGATCGATATTGTACTGCGGGTCAGGGAGCCCGGCAGGAAAAGCTGGCGGCCATCATGATATCTCCGCTGCCATTGTACTCAGGCACTTCAGGCCAGGCACAGATCGGGCGGGTAAATTCGCCCATAGCATTGTCTGTGCCAGGCATGCCGGCCGGCAAGGCGGGATGCAAACCGGCCAGCGTACCCGGCGCCTGTTCATTTTCGACCCACTCTTCCAGCGCCGACAGCCAGTCGATCGCATGGGCCCCTTCACCACCGGAGCAGTGGTCCATGCCCGGTACCAGATAAAACCGCAAGGCATCGTTCATCACACTATCACCCAGGGTATTCTGCACAGCCTCGACATAATTCATCGTGTTGCCGTACGAGATCAGTCCGTCAGTGGTACCGTGATAGGTGATGAGTTTACCGCCGTGGTTGATGAAATGACTGATATCTGGGTCCATGGCGATCAACTCAGCACTGTTTTCTACTGCCATCGACATGAGGCTGTCGGCATCAAAGCTGGCAGGATCCCAGTTCGGGTCTTCCAGCAGGATATCCCTGAAATAACCGGTACCCAGGCTGAAGGCTGGCGAGGCATAAGGTGCCCACAGCGGTTCACTGGCCGGGCCGGTGCCTGGGAACCAGACAGTGCCGTCACTGGAGACGACACCGGCATAAATGGTGTGCGCCGCGTTGACCTCTTCGGGCGTCAGGCACTGGGCAGACTCACTACCCAGGCACTGCAGTTGGGCCGGATCGAAATCGCATTGGGCGATATTTGTGATGACCCGATCCTCAACACCATCCAGGGCATCACAGGAGGCAATAGCAGCCTCCTTAAGCAACCCAAGTTTCGACACTGGCAGTTTTTCCTCGCCGAGGTTGACCTGGATGACAATGCTCAGTGCCATCAGAGGTGACCAGTTGGCAGCTGGGGCGCCCGCAATAATGCCGTCGTAGTCATCAGGAAAACGCTGGGCTTCCATGAGGCCCTGTCGGCCACCTGTTGAACAACCGACAAAATAGGATTTTTCAGGCTCATTGCCGTAATGCGTAGTAGTGATTTCCTTGCCGGTGATGGTGAGTTCATGAACAGCACGCCAGGCGTAATCGCGCAGTTTCTCCGGGTGGTCCACAGTCCAGCCCCATATGTCTGTGCCACCGGAGACATGGCCGGTATCGGTGTTGGTCACGGCATAGCCGCGCATCAGCGGGTCGACCATGGAACTGTGTACGATGCTGCCGGCGACACCGCCATTTCCGGTCTGCATAAAACGGCCATTCCAGTGTTGCGTTGGCAACCATAATTCAAAGCGGATGTCGGAATCATCCGTTGGATGCAGGGCGCCCACGATACGGCAGAATTCCGGCATGGCGGCATAATCCGGACCCATGCCGCCAAAAGCTAGAGTGGGTACTGAAAACTCCCCGGCGGCGACAGTCTCTGCCAAGGAGATGGTGGTGTTCATGAAGTCGTGGTCAGCCAGTGTTTCACAAGAGACAAGTTTCAGGTCGGCAGCCGCTGGACTGGTGCTGGCCATCCCGTCAGGCGCAGATGAGTCGGCAGGCTCGCCACAGGCGGCCAGGAAAAAAACGCAGGTGAGCGTAGCCGGAAGAGTTGGTCTCATGGTGATTTCCCCTTATGAATCAGTGCTGAAATTAGCTGATTTGAAGTGTAGCAGTCTATTGAGTAACTACCTGAGTGAGGGCTTATTCCCACCCGGTATCTGCATCGTAGGGCACGAAAATGCCCACGGCTTCCACTTCATGAATCAGGCCGTCGGTGATCTTGAAGATATGCGCGGCGGGCAGGTCATAGGCTTCGCGATCTTCATCCCACATCACTTCAGTGCCATCGGCCGCCATCATTCGATGCGGTCCCTTGGCCATGGACTGGCGAAAATGGGACAGGCTCATGACCAGTCCCTGCACCGGGTCGACGGCAAACACGCGACGGTTGTCGATGCTGTCGATGTAGGCAAAACGGCGTGAGTCCATCTGTCCTTTGCAGTCGGTAGCTACCGGCGGCGGCGGATTGCCGTTGACATCGACCTGGTCAAAGACTTCCGGGCCCAGGTAACTGGCGCCGGTGATCATGCCGTTTTCCTGGCGCTCGCAATCCTCGGCAAAGGGCACCAGGCTGCCGTCACTCAGATTGAGACCGTCATAGTAGGACGCCGCAATGGTGGCCAGCTCGAGGTAGGGCATACGCTCGGCGGGAGCGACTTCGGTGACCATGGCCGCGCGCGGTTTGCTGAGCCTGGCCATGTCGACGATGGGCGGGATGTCGCCGACCAGGTGTTCGGCTTCGATAATTTCCCGGCCGGCCAGTTTCAGGCGTGCCGCCAGCAGTTTGCTTGCCTCGTCGTTGTCGCTGCGATGCGTCACCACGGTCATGATGCCAATCGTGTGCTGGCGCGGATCGGGAATAAGAATGCGGTAACTGGCAGACACCGCCGTGGCGCTTGCCCATAAGCCTGCCCCGGGCTGCAGCCGGGTGATGTTTTCGACAAAGGCAACATCGTCAGCCAGTGGGGCGGCATCAGGATTGTTTTCTGCCAGAGCCCGCAGGTAGGTGTTAGCGGTGTTGAGCAGGCAGAGGCGATCGCAGTCCGGTGCCGCGCTGTAGACCGGCACAGACAGCAGCAGGGCTGTCAGGGCTGAGAGGGTAATGAGAGTAGTAGGCGGGCGTAGCATGAGGATCCCCGTGGTTATTCTTGTTTGCGGGCAGAATAGCACAATCACTTTGGCCGCCCCATCATGGTCAAAGCCGCAGGAATCGGGGAAAATGCGGTTAAAACAAGACCCGTTACAGGAACAGGGAAATCCCGCATGTCTCGTCTGCTTTGCTCGACGCTTGCCTTTGTCACCCTATCGTTGACAGCCACTGTAAACGCACAGCAGGCGTTTACCGCCGATGCGCTGCGGCAACTACCGCATGAAAACTGGGCCACCAACGGCGGCAACCTGTATAACCAGCGCTACTCGCCGCTCACTCAGATCAACCGCGTCACGGTCGCCAACCTCAGGGGCGTCTGGCAAATCAGTCTCGACGGTTCCGGGGCTGGCCCGCAGTATTCCGGTGAGGCCCAGCCCATCGTGGTCGATGGCGTTGCCTATGTCATTACCGGCGCGGACGATGTCTTTGCCATCGATGTCGATACCGGTGAAAAGCTGTGGCGCTACACCGCCAACCTGCCGGACACCATGCGCACGGTCTGCTGCGGCTGGACCAGTCGCGGCGTCGGCATCAGTGACGAGCATATCTACGTCGGGCAGCTGGACGGCCAGCTCAAGGCGCTCGATCGGGATACCGGGGAAGTGGTGTGGTCCATCCAGGCCGAGCGCTGGCAGGAAGGCCTCACCATCACCAGTGCACCGCTGTACATCAACGGCCTGGTCATCACCGGTTTTGCCGGCGGCGAAATGGCAGTGCGCGGACGTATCAAGGCCTATGATGCCGACACCGGTGCCCTGATCTGGACCTTCTATACCATTCCTGAACCCGGTGAATTCGGCAGTGACACCTGGCAGTCAGACAACGAATTGTGGAACCACGGCGGCGCCTCGGTGTGGAGCACGCCGGCTGTCGATCCCGAGCTGGGCATGCTCTATTTCGCTACCGGTAATGCTGCCGCCAACAACAACGGTGCGCATCGTGCAGGAGACAACCTGTTTACCGATTCCATCATTGCGCTGGACATTGCCACCGGGAAGTACCGCTGGCATTTCCAGGAAGTGCATCACGACCTGTGGGATTACGATGCGCCCAACCCGGTGATGCTGTTCGATCTCGAATATGACGGTGAGCTGCGCAAGGGCCTGGCCCAAGCAGGCAAGACCGGCTGGTTCTATATTCTCGACCGCGTCACCGGTGAACCGCTGGTCGGTATCGAGGAGCGACCCGTGCCGCAGGATGCGCGCCAGAAAACCTCGCCGACGCAGCCGTTCCCGGTCGGTGATGCCTTTGTGCCGCAGTCCATTCGCATTGCGCCGGAAGGCATGACCCTGGTGAACGAGGGCAAAATCTTCACGCCGTACTGGACCGAAACCATTCCTCTGGCACCGGGTGCCGGCGGTGGCGCCAACTGGCCGCCCAGTGCAGTTGATCCCACCACGGGTATCGCCTACGTGTGCGCGGCGGACCGGCCCTTCCTGTTTGCCACCCAGCGCATCACCGATGATGCGCCCGAGTCGGGCAACTACTACACCGCTGGCGCTTTCCAGGGCACAGCCTACGATCTCGGTGTGCTGGCCGCGGTGGATATGCACACCAATACCCTGGTGTGGCAGCAGCACCTGCAGGATTTCTGTCTCAGCGGGATGACCGCCACGGCGGGCGGCCTGGTCTTTGTCGGCCGCAATGATGGCCGCCTCACGGCACTGGATACGGATACCGGTTTCAAACTGTGGGAATTCCAGACCGGCTACGGCATGAACTCGCCGGTGACGATCTTCGAACGCGACGGTACCCAGTACGTGATGGCCTATGCCGCCGGCAATGCGCTGGCCGGGTCGCTGCACGGAGACAGCCTGTGGCTGTTCAGTCTCGATGGTGTGCTGGAACCGGCCAACGTTGGTGGCAACGAAGCCCTGTCACTGAATGCTGTGATGGAACTGGGCAACAACGCCGACATGGTCAATGGCCAGCAGATCTACGAAACCGCCTGCGTGGCCTGCCACGGCGCCGACGGTAAAACCGGTCATGGCGGTATCGATATTTCCGCCACCACCGACTACCCCCTGATCGTGAATACCATTCTCAACGGCCGCAACACCATGCCGCCGTTCGGCGCCACCTTCTCGGCGCGGCAGGTGCGCGATGTCGCGCGTTTTGTGCGTGAAAATATCGTGCAGGACTAGGTTGCTGGTCGGGGGTTAGTCAGGCCGATAAGACCTTCGCGGCTGAAGCCGCTCCTACACTGCAGTGTTAAACGTCGAAAAAGGTTAATCCCAGAGTAGCGGCTTCAGCCGCGAACAATCAAAAGACAACGCCAATCAACGAGCAATACGGCCAGATCAATTCGAATCCTGTTCCACCAGCATCGCCACCCCCATACCACCCCCGACACACAGGGACGCCAGGCCGACAGCAGCCTTCTGGCGCTGCATGCTGTGCAGCAGGGTCACGAGAATGCGGGCACCGCTGGCGCCGACTGGATGTCCGAGCGCAATGGCGCCACCATGTACATTCACCCGCTCGGTGTTCAGGTCCAGTGCCCTGCAGACGGCCAAGCTCTGTGCAGCAAAGGCTTCATTGAGTTCAATCAGGTTTACATCGGCCAGCGTCACCTTGCTCTGTGCCAGCACGCGCTCAATGGCGCTGACCGGGCCAATGCCCATCACTTTCGGATCGACGCCGGTGCTTGCTGCGGCCACGATCCTGGCCATGGGGGTGAGTCCGAGTTCCCTGGCCCGGGTTTCCGACATCAGTAAGACCGCCGCCGCACCGTCGTTGATCGTCGAGGCGTTACCAGCCGTTACCGTGCCGCTTGCGGCAAAGGCCGGCGCCAGTCCGGCGAGTTTGTCGATGCTGGTGTCAGGCCGAGGTCCCTCGTCGGCATCCATGATCTGCTCGCCTTTTTTTGACGCTACCGTGACCGGCACGATTTCCCCGGTAAACACTCCGGCCTGCATGGCAAGGACCGCATGGTGCTGGCTGCGACAGGCAAAGGCGTCCTGTTCCGTTCGAGTGATACGGTACTGCGCCGCTAGGGTTTCGGCGGTCACGCCCATGTGGCAACCGTCAAAGGCATCGATCAGGGCGTCGTTGAGCATGCTGTCGATCACTTCACCGTTGCCGATGCGCTGCCCCCAGCGATTGTGGGGCAGCAGGTAAGGGGCGGCACTCATGTTCTCCATGCCGCCGGCGATGACGATATCGGCCTGGCCGGTATCAATCAGCGCTGCACCCAGTTGCACGCTTTTCAGGCCCGAGCCACACAGCATGTTGATGGCCGTTGCCGGCACGCTGTGCGGCAGACCGGCCCGGATGGCGGCCTGACGCGCGGGACCCTGGCCGAGACCGGCCTGCAGCAGATTGCCCATGAGCACTTCATCGACAGCGTTGGCCTCGATACCGGTGCGGGCCAGCAGGGCCTGGATGACGACCGCGCCCAGGTCGGGTGCAGAGACGCCGGCCAACTGGCCGCCGAATTTACCGATGGGGGTGCGCAGAGCGGCAACGATAACCGTCATGGTCTGATTCCTCCTGTCATTTCCCTCACCCAGGGGCTCAGGATTTCAGTGCGTCTAGGTCCCGGAATGCCTCCAGGCAACCCGGGTTGGCGAGGGCGGCGGTATTGGCGAGGGGCCGGCCATGGATGGTGTCGCGCACGGCCACTTCGGAAATCTTGCCCGAGCGCGTGCGCGGGATATCGCTCACCGCAAGGATTTTTGCCGGCACATGCCGGGGCGTGGCACCGCTGCGGATCCGTTGTTTGATGGTGTCGGTCAAGGCAGCATCCAGCGTGATACCGGGGGCCAGGCGCACGAAGAGAATGATGCGCTGGTCACCCTGCCAGTCCTGGCCCACGGCAACGGCTTCCTCGATGACCGCCAGAGTTTCCACCTGGCGGTAGATTTCTGCGGTGCCGATACGCACGCCCCCGGGATTGAGGGTCGTGTCGGAGCGACCGTGAATGACATAGCCGCCGCCGGGGCGTTTTTCCACGTAGTCGCCATGGGCCCAGATGCCGGGAAAGCGGCTGAAATAGGCGGACTGGAAGCGGCTGCCATCGACATCGTCCCAGAAGCCCAGCGGCACGGACAGGTGGGGGCGGGTACACACGAGTTCACCGGACCGGCCTTCGGGCAAGGGCTTGCCATCGGCATCATAAACGTCGACTGCCATGCCCAGCAAACGGCACTGCAGCTCCCCGCGGTGCACCGGCAGCAGCGGATTGCCGCCCAGGAAACAGCCGCAGATGTCGGTACCACCGGAAATCGATGCCAGGTGCACATCGGCTTTCCAGTCGCGGTAAACGTAGTCAAAGCTCTCGGGCAGCAGGGGAGAACCGGTGGACAGCACCAGGCGCAGTGATGACAGGTCATGGCTGTTTGCCGGTGCCAGCCCGGCCTGCTCGCACGCGGCCAGGTACTTCGCCGATGTGCCAAAGACATTGATCTGTTCCTGCGCGATGAGATCGGGCAAATAGTCCGGTGCCGGGTGAAAGGGATTGCCGTCAAAGGTGACCAGGGTGGCGCCCACCGCCAGGCCGGATACCTGCCAGTTCCACATCATCCAGCCGCAGGTGGTGAAATAGAAAAAGCGTTCCCCCGGCCGCAGGTCACCATGCAGGATGAGTTCCTTTTTATGCTGCAACAGCAGGCCCATGGCGGAATGCACGATACCCTTGGGTTTGCCGGTGGTGCCGCTGGAAAAGAGGATGGCGAGCGGAGCGTCATAAGGCAGGCGTGTGAACCGGATGGGTCCCGGGGCATGGGATGCCAGCAGCGTTTGCCAGGGCACGCACGGCAGATCTGCCAGGGTGTCGGGGACGGTGTCTGACACCAGTACCACCTGCTCGGGGTGGCCGTGTTCAGCGACTGCGCGAATGGTCGCGCTGATGTCCAGATGCTTGCCGCCATACTGGTAGGCCGGTTTGGCGATCAGGACTTTGGGTGAGACCTGGCCCAGGCGATCGACGGCGGCGGTCGGGCCGAAGTCGGGCGAGCAGGAGCACCAGATAGCACCGATAGCTGCAGTAGCCAGGTATCCCACAATAGCTTCAATATCGTTGGTGATAATCGCGGCCACGCGGTCGCCGGTAGTTACCCCCCGATCGCGCAGGGCCTGTTCGCAGCGCGATACCTCTGCCGCCAGTTCGCGCCGACTCAGGGTGCGGCGCTGCCCGGTGTCGCCATGGGCGATGATGGCGGGGCGGTCATCAGCATCGCGCAACAGGTTCTCGGCGTAATTGAGGCGGGCGCCGGGATAAAAGCGGGCTGAGAGGAAGTCGTCGCCGCCCGCATACGCCGCTCCGGGCTTGTCGCCGATGATGTCGAGAAAATCCCAGAGCAGGGCATGAAAGGCCTCTGGCTGCGCCAGTGACCAGGCATGCAGGGCGTCGTAGTCGTCAGGGGCGACACCGGCCTGTAGCGCAAAGCGCCACAGGGCCGTGTCAGGTTGTCGGGATGCGGGAAGCGCCCATAGCGGGGAGCTGGCTGCAGACATTGTCGTAAACAAGCGCGTGTGCAGGGGCGGCTTCAGGCTTTGTCGGGGGGCGGGCCGCCGCCGGGCTGCCATTTCTCCCGGTACTGGAACAGGAACAGCTGGGAGGTGTCCGCGGTGCTCGGCGCATCCCGGGCTTCCCAGGCATCATCATGGATATCCATGTCGGCATCGTATTCCACGTGGCAGCCGAAGGGGCTGTTGAAATACCAGAACCAGTTGGAGCCGAACAGGTGCTTGCCGGGTCCCCAGAACGGTTCGTGGCCTTTCTCAACGAAACGGGAACCGGCCAGCAGGACCTCGCTGGGACCGCCCAGGTGGAAGGTGAAATGTTCACAGCCCTGCAGGAACGGCGGGGTCTGGATCATGAACAGGGTGTGATGGTCGGCGGTGCCCTGCGGGCGTAGGAAGGGCCCGACCCCGGTGAAGTTGTCGGTGCGGCGAAAACCCAGGCGCTCGACATAGAAGGCTTCGGCTTTGGCGGCATCCGGCACGAAATAGACCACGTGCGACAACGTACGCGGCTTGACGATCGCATCCGGATCGGCGCCGATGGCATTCATCGGCCGCTGCGGTTCATCCCCCGGGGCGTTCACCCGTTCGGCGGGCCGGCTGAAGGGCTGGCGCACGGAAATCTGGAAGCCCAGCGCAAAACCGAGGTCATCCACACTTTCCAGGGAGCCGTCATCGAGCGTCTTCACGTCCCGGTCCTTGCCCAGCTCACCGGCGATGGCGTCGAGCGTGGCCTGGTCGGCGACCCCGTAAATGGTTTTGCGCAGCATGCTGCCGGTAGGCAGTGGCGGCGGCAGGGTGGCATCGTCTTTGGCCAGAACCTGGATATAGGTGCCATCCATGGCGGCAAAGCATCCCGGCTTTGCCAGTTCCAAACCGTAATCGACCAGGTATTGTTCGCAGGCCGGCACATCGTCAACGCCGAAAACGAGGGCGTCAGGTCCGAGTATGTTCATGGGTTTCCTCTTTTTTGAATATGGTGTTAGAGACAGAAATCAGCAAGTCAGCATTAGCCATCAGGAAAGCGGTGGCGGCTTGAACAGCAGCCCCTCTTTGTCCAGCACGGCTTCGGCTTCGGCTTCCCGGGCCAGCGCCCGTTGCACCGCCGGGCGGGTCATTATGCGGGCCTGGTGATCGGCAAAGGCAGGAAAGCGGCTGACGTCGTAGCCGGCACCGGCCACACGCCAGAAAATCCACGACAGGTAGGCGTCCATGGCGCTCCAGTGGTCACCATACCACCAGGGGCCGGCTTCCAGGCGGGATTCAATCAAGGTGAAATGTTCGTCCATGGCCTCGCAGCCCTTGTCATAAATGATGCGGGCCTGTTCCGGCGTGGCGAAGAA
>Ga0181607_10004702_pt1 | contig 11651 bp, 8 predicted proteins | sample 041ome_9_FD_132420 | JGI IMG/M metagenome (GOLD analysis project Ga0181607, IMG submission 132420) | Coastal salt marsh microbial communities from the Groves Creek Marsh, Skidaway Island, Georgia - 041413US metaG (megahit assembly) | ecosystem: Environmental > Aquatic > Marine > Intertidal zone...
CAGTCTGAGGAACCGCCGCTTCCCCGGGTACTCGCGGTCGTTTTGAATCAGACTCGGGGATTTAGTCTCGTCCGAAGCGCGCTTCGTGACGTTGGCTTCCGGCACTACGAGACACGGTTTGCTTTCTGCGGCGCAGATGTCAATGACGAAGCAGCCTCGTTCGATTATTACTGGAATTTTTCAGAGCCCGATGACTGGCGATTGACACTTCAGCAGAATATGCCACGTGCGACATTTGATTTTTTCTTTACCTCTGACTCTGAATTTGCATCGCGCTGGTCCTTGAATCAGGAGCTCTGGACGTCGGGATTCATCCAAATGTACTTTCGAGATGAGGCAATGAAGCGAATTCTTGAGCTGGGGCTGGATAGTGAGTATGAATGGATTTTCTTTTTGAGAGCTGATTATTTGTTCGAGCAGCCAATCCCAGGGCTAACCTCATTGAATGATTCAGACGTGATTTCTCTGGATGGTGACTCATACGGCGGCGTCAATGACCGTTTTCTTGGCTTTTCGGCGGGTGTGTGCATACCGATCGCAAGTGCCTTCAGGATGGCCTCGTTGGACTCTGAGAAGGGGGGCCAGACGCTCACAGATTTTCTAGAAAACCAAGATTCACCGAATCCTGAACAGGCACTGTTATTTCTTCTAGAGCGGGAAAGCCTACTGAGCCGCACGGCGCTCGTTCCTCAGCATGGCTACTGTGTCAGGGGGCCCACAGAAAGTTCTAGGTGGTCGATGGGGTTTTGGTCGTCCAAGCGTGGACTTTTCGTCAAGTATCCAACTGAACTATTGGCCACCAAAATCAATAGGGTCTTGGGTTCGCTTGTTTCTCAAGTTAGGCCGCTTGCCAAAAGTGACCGAAAACCTACATTCTCTTCTACTGCCAAACTGGTCAGAGTTGCCGGCACCCAGCCACGCTTGTTCCTAGCCCCACTGCTAATTGTTTTTGGCGAAGCTGAACTTGCTCATGCAGTTTTTGCCGACGGGAGGAGGACAAAGGAGTCACTGGTGCTAGAGATTCTGTCGGATCTACGCAGGCTTCTTGATGACTTCGTGTGGGGGGTAACTGGTAAAAAGCGGTTTCATAATGCCCGTCTCTAGGAAAGATCAACCAGTTCCCAAATGAGTTTGTCGGCTGATCCAGGGGGCAGTTGGCGACTTGCGACGCAGGCTCCAATCATGAGAATTGGTCTAATTGAGTGCCTATTTCTCCGAGAACCTTCTGGCTGATCGACCCAAGGATCTGCCGCTTCCGGTTCACTCTATTCTGAGGATTATCTTTCGAATTGTCGTTAGCTATGCGAAACGGTTCTCCCATCCAGTAACCAAGTTTCAGAAGGTCAGAAATTCAATCTCGGAGGTTTTGGATTGCGCGAGTTTCGATGTATCTCTTGACTGGGGTGTCCGAGCTAGGAGAGCCTAGAAACGTGGGAACATTTCAGTGTGCCCTCTCCCCTTGTGTCGATAATAATGCCGGCCCGCAATTCAGCCCAGTTCTTAGGAGAGGCGATTGAGTCGGTCCTTAATCAATCCTTCGAATCGTGGGAACTTGTCGTATCTGATGATGCGTCAAGCGATGGCTCAAAGGATTTAGTGAACGAATTCTCTCGGCTTGACTCGCGAATTAGAATTGTAGAAAGCTTTGAGAGTGGTGGTCCCGCGGTGGCGAGGAATAAAGCGATAGCTTCTGCGGCGGGTAAGTGGTTGGCTTTTCTCGACAGCGATGACTTCTGGGGGCGGGACAAGCTCTCCAGAACGTTGGATTTTGCCCAATCCAGAGAACTTGCCTTGGCTTACACGTCTTACTATCGAATCTCTGCTGGAAAATTAGCCAAGCTATTTGAGGTTCCGGAGCAAGCTTCTTATCGAAAGTTGCTGAAGTCCAATTTCATTACTACCTCCACCGTGATAGTGAACCGTGAGATGGTCCCTAACTTCGCAATGAACGAAGACTTCAGGTTTGATGACTATGTGGCATGGTTAGAGATACTGAAAGCGGGACTCCCAGCTGGTGGTCTTCTCGAGCCCCTTAGTTTTTATCGCAAGCATCCAGGCTCCTTTTCTAGCAGCAAGATAGAGGCTGCAAATCATGTGTACAGGATCCTCTCCAAACACCAGGCCCTGCCGTCACTTGAGGTCGGCTGGTACTTCTTAAATTACCTAGCAAGGGGAGCGTACAAGCACTCAGTTTTTGCGGGGAAAACTGTGAAGCTTGGTGGACGTGAATGAAGCCACGAACAGTACTTTTTTTACTGGACTCACTTTGAGCGGGGGAGCCGAGCAGGCGATGGTGTCCCTCAGCAACTACTTCTCCCATTCGTCGCGAGATTGGGAGAGTAAGTTGGTCGTGCTCTTGAAGGAGAAAACGACATCCTCTGAATTGGAACAGTTCGCTGCAGATTCAGTTATCCGATTGAATGCTAGGCGGACAGTCAGTTCGGTTTTCCAAGTTGCACGAATCATAGCGCGAGAGAAGCCTTCAGTAATTGTTAGCTCGTTACCCCATGTGAGTGCAGTCGTCAGCCTTGCTCGCATCTTTTCATGGGCAAAAGTAAATCATGTGGTCCGCCTTGAAAGCGGATTTCATGACCTGCCAATGCAAGGCGCAAGTACTCGGCTCAAGGCAGCGATAGTAAGAAAATTCGTGTCTATGGCGGATCGCTTCATAGTTGTTGCGGAGGAAATGGCACCCTCGCTCGCAAGGGTCCTTGTTCGACGGTTTGAAGACTTCACATTCATTCCTAACCCAGTAGTTCTGCCGAACTAGGGCCTATTTCCGCTAGCAGCGCCCCACCGACAACGCTGTCCCCAACTACAACACAGATTTTTTCAACAATTCCATCGATCTCGGATAGCACCGGCTGCTCCATCTTCATTGCCTCTAACACGAAGAGAATATCGCCCTTCTGAATCGCTTCGCCAATAGTGACCGCAACCTTTATGACGGTGGATTGCATTGAAGCCCTAATTGTTCCTGAAGATTCTGCCTGCGAATCTGTTTTGCTAATTCTTCTTCTCGGAGCTTTTCCTGCCGCCTTCCGTGAGTTGTCTAATGAGAAAAGAGATGTTGGAACGCCTACCTTGAGCCTGCGCCCCTCAACTTCAACAACCACTGTTCGGTAAGTGTCTTCGATTAATTCGTTTTCACTGATTGAGCCAGACCATGGTTCGATAGTGTTTGCGAAATCCTGTTCGATCCAGGTGGTGTGGACATTGAAGCTGATGGGATCCTCGGTAACGAAGTCCTCTTCTTCGAGCACCGCCCTATGAAAAGGCAGAACTGTGGGGAGCCCGGCGATCTCGAACTCCTTGAGAGCCCGACGGGCACGATCAATAGCGTCTTGGCGGGTATTCCCCGTGACGATAAGCTTAGCCAGTAACGAATCGAAAGCCCCGGTTACGACGTCGCCGCTAGTCACACCAGAATCAATGCGAATTCCAGGTCCGCCAGGTAAACGTAACGCGTGGACAGGACCCGGCATCGGAAGAAAACCCTGGCCAGGGTCCTCACCATTGATACGAAACTCAATCGAGTGACCTTGCACTTCCGGATCCTCGTAGTCCAGTGTCTCGCCTTCAGCAAGACGGAACTGTTCGCGAACAAGGTCTATCCCGGTCACTTCTTCAGACACCGGGTGTTCCACTTGTAGACGCGTGTTGACCTCAAGAAATGAAATCGTTCCGTCCTGGCCAATCAAGAACTCACAGGTGCCGGCACCCGTATATTTGGCCGCCTTCAGAATAGCCTTGGAAGCAACATAAAGTTGGTTTTTTTGCTCGACGCTGAGGAACGGGGCAGGCGCCTCTTCAACAAGCTTTTGATGGCGGCGTTGGAGTGAACAGTCTCGTGTCGAAATGACCACAATTCTCCCTGTGTGGTCGGCTAAACATTGAGTTTCAACGTGGCGGGGACGCTCCAGAAACTTCTCGACAAAACATTCACCACGACCAAAAGCGGCAATAGCTTCTCTTTTGGCGGAGTCGAAAAGTTCTGGAATCTCCTCAATCGTTCGAGCTACCTTGAGCCCTCGCCCACCTCCACCGTAGGCAGCCTTGATTGCAACAGGAAGTCCGATTTTCTTTGCAAAAGCCATCACCTCTTGTGCTGAATCCACGGGTCCATCGGTTCCGGGCGCGAGTGGGGCGCCAGCCATTCGCGCAATTTCTCGGGCCGAGACTTTGTCGCCCAGAGCGTCGATTGCCTCCGGACTCGGACCGATCCAGATTAGACCCGCATCAATCACAGCTTGCGCAAAGCTGGAATTTTCTGCCAAAAAACCATATCCAGGGTGGATTGCGTTCGCGTTGGAACGTTTTGCGATGGCGAGAATTTTTTCCTGAACCAGGTAGGTGTCGGATGAGGTATTGCCATTCAGCGCATAGGCCTCATGAGCGAGTCTCGTGTGACGTGCGTTCCGGTCTTGATCTGCATAAACCGCTACCGTGCTAATTCCCGCATCCTTTGCAGCACGGATAATGCGAACTGCAATTTCTCCACGGTTCGCAATGAGGACCTTCGAAATCTTCGCCATAAAAAGACCGCCTTAGAGTGGAATATTCCCGTGTTTGCGGGCCGGCCCGGTAACCGACTTGGTCCTCAACGAGCGAAGAGCTCTAATTAGAGTGCTCCGCGTCGCCGCTGGTTCGATGACCCCATCTAGCTCACCGCGTTCTGCAGCCAAGAATGGGGAAGCCACGCCGTATGTATATTCGTTCGCGAGGTTCTCTCTAACCTGCTTGACATCGTCACCTTTTTTCTCGGCAGCTTTGATGTCTGAACGATAAAGAATATTCACGGCTGCTTGGCCGCCCATCACTGCAATCTCCGCGGTGGGCCACGCGAAGTTTAGGTCGGCACCTAGTTGCTTTGAGCCCATCACAATATATGCGCCCCCGTAGGCTTTGCGGGTGATTACCGTGATGAGGGGCACAGTTGCCTCTGCATATGCATAGAGAAGTTTGGCGCCTCGTCGGATTACCCCGGTCCACTCTTGGTCTGTTCCGGGTAAGTAACCGGGAACGTCGACGAGGGTGATGATGGGTAATCCGAACGAGTCGCAGAACCGAACAAAACGAGCAGCCTTTTCCCCAGCATCAATGTTGAGCGTTCCGGCGAGCGCTTGAGGTTGATTGGCAATTACGCCGACTGGTTGGCCATCAATTCGGGCAAAGCCAATGACGATGTTCGGAGCGAATAGCGGTTGGATCTCGAGGAAAGACCGAGGGTCCGTCACTTTCTCGATGACGCTGATGACGTCATAGGGCTGGTTCGAGCTATCAGGAATGACAGAATTGAGTGTCCGGTCCCGATCTGTGATTTCCAACTCTGCTTCGGAGAGGTAGAGAGGGGATTCTGCATCGTTGTTCTGGGGTAGGTAGGACAATAACACTCTGGCGTAATCGAATGCGTCTTCCTCATCTGAGGCAAGGAAGTGGGAAACTCCTGAGACTTTGTTGTGGGTGAGGCCGCCACCGAGGTCTTCCATCGAGACAGCTTCTCCTGTCACCGCTTTGATGACATCGGGACCCGTGACGAACATCTGACTCGTCTTGTCGACCATGATGACAAAGTCGGTCAGGGCAGGTGAGTACACAGCGCCACCAGCTGCCGGTCCGCACACGACTGAGATCTGGGGGATAACTCCAGAGGCTTTGGTATTGAGGCGGAAAATTTCTCCATACTTTCCCAGGGCAACAACGCCCTCTTGGATTCTTGCCCCGCCGGAATCAAGAATTCCTATAATCGGAACTCTGGTGCGAAGAGCCAGATTCATGATTTTGATAATCTTGTCACCAGCGACCTCACCGAGGGAGCCTCCAAAAATCGTGAAGTCTTGGCTGTAGACCACTACGGGTCTGCCATGAATTGTCCCCGTTCCCGTCACGACTGAGTCTCCGTAGGGCCTGGTCTTGTCCATGCCAAAAGCCGTTGTCCGGTGTCGAACGAATTCGTCGATTTCCACGAACGACCCTTGGTCGAGAAGCAGATCGATTCTCTCCCGCGCAGTAAGTTTTCCCTTTGCATGCTGTTTATCAACAGCAGCCTCACCATTGGCGGCAACGGCCTCGTGGTAGCGCTTCTTGAGGTCTTCAATGCGAGCCTGGGTCGTTGCCAACTCGACAGGGGGTTGTGTCTTCGTCATGGTTCCCTATCATAGGATGGCACCATAGGCTCCTGTTTGTCACTCGCACACAACAAGAGGTGCAATTCGATGGTTTGGCGTCACGAGCGCCCAGGTAGATCCTGTTCCATTGGAGATGTGAGTGATTGTGTGGCGGATCCTGCTGAGAGGAGAACCGCGATCGGCAACATCACATAGATGAACACGATCGGATTATCCGTAACAGCCATCAGTGCTACCACCACAATGGACAGCAGCCCGGCAAGTGTGAGCCCTGACTGGGACCTCTTCCAGTGCCAAAGGACAGCGATAAACATTGCAAGGCTCCCAGCAAGGAACAGCGTGAAACCAACCCAGCCAAAGTCGAAGTATATGCGGAGGTACTCGTTATGAGGGTGGTGGATTCCCAAGAGCTCATCGACGAGGAAGCTTGAGTGCCCGGCACCTTGCCCCCACCAATTTGTTCCTTCCGGCAAGTTGTCGAGTATGTGCGCCCAGGCTGCTCCTCGGTTAGTCGTTCCAATGCCAGCAAGAATGCTGTCCTCGCCAAAAAATTGGGCGAGACCGGAATCTCCGGAATCAGCTAGGCGGTCTCCCACTGCCCACCAGCCCATCACTCCAACGACGCCCGATATCACGAGAGTGACCGCGGTTTTGATTCGGGAAGTGATCGGCCACTGCCAGGAACTGACTACCATGAGGAGGGCTGCTACGACCGCAGCTGTGCGAACGTCACACAGCAGAATCGAGAACAGCAGGAGCCAAGGGGAGAAGTAATCGAACCATGCCTGAGGTCTTTGGGTAACAGCGAACGCGAGGAGACCGACAGCGACCAGGGCGTAGCTCGCTTCCCCGTAAACGTCGATATTTGCATAAAAAATGATGATTTTGACAAGGGGAACCACCATCACGGTAATGCGCATCGTCGACCGAATTCGGCGGGCGTCATCGGCGGTGATCCAGTAGGGCAAGGCAAACACGGTGAACGCGAAGGCAGCCCATGTCAGCGTGTTTTGAAAACCCTCTATCCGGAAATTTAGTCCCAGAGAACTAACAGAGTACAGAAGGAAAGGTATCCCTGACATTGACAAAAGCTTTTGCGAAAAAGGGATATCGCCAAAAGCATAACCACCGGAGAGGTACCTCTGAGCGAGCAGAATGATGGTTAGTAGCGATAGAAGTCCGGCTGAGAGTGCCGCAACTCCAGTAAGGTATGCGTTGAGCGTGAACCCGCCGATCCAGATACCGGTAGCAATACGAATAGTGAAGACCCAGAAAAGGCTGAGACCCAGGAGTCCCAGAGTAATCACCTTGCCAAGCCGCTCAATCATGGAACACCTTACCCTCGAACGAACTTGATGTTGGCGGCTCTAACGGGGTACTTATTCCTGGAAAGCGCTCGTTTGAGCGCCTCGCAAGTTCAATTCCAATCATATGAACTTTGTGACGCAACGGATTCCGAATCAGTAATTGTCCAACTCTTAGACTGGGAGGGGCGCGGAAGGAATCCCACGTAGACCAGGAATCCTCTCCCCAACAAAGCGGGTGATCTTGTATCGCCCAATAGGCAGTAAATCGCTGCGCTCCAAAGGGATCGACCTCCCACAAGGAGAGGTTCTCCATGGTTACTTCATCCTTGGAGAGAGCGTGTCTTATATCGGCAATCGCGTCGTAACGAGTGGCGGTAGTCACCCAGACGCATTTTCCCATCAGGGAGGACTCCAACCCAAGGGTCGATCTTCCGACGATTACGTAGTCGGATTCTCTTACCAACTGATAGGAATTCACCGGGTCGTTGTGCCACAGCACCCGAAGAGCAGGATGCCTCTTAGCGAGTATCGAAATGTCTTCGACCTCACGCCTAAAGAAACGGGGGCTTTTGTTGGTGAGGTTTGGGTGCACCCGAAGGGTGCAGGACACTCCTTTACTTTCCAGCACGGTCATGATGGCGTCAAACGCCTCGTATTGGCTTTCCCAGTGGTCGATTTTCCATGCGACACCATAGGAGGCGAACTCATCGACCGATGAGCTGAAGAAAACGGCACGTGAGCCATCGCCATCGCTGGTAGTTGTCGGTTCTTCCCAACCGGCAGAATATACGTTCAGAACGGACCCGATTGATGTTCGCTCTTCTAACCATTGAGTTGCGAGAGCTTCGATTTCTTCCGTTGACGTGCTGGCGAGCACGTCAGAAACTTCTGCTTGTGTTCCATCGCGATCATGAACCTGTGTTTTTCCAGCATAGAACGAGTGGGGCCTTGCCCGCCCAATTTCGTAGTATCTGATAGCGACACGTTCAGAATGGCAAGCTTCGATAGCCATACGTTGTTCTGGAACGCGACCGTTGGGAATATAGACCTGGTCGAAGTTCTTGTGTTTGAGGAAATCTCTAAGGGTGAAATAGAGTTCCGTCGCTTTCAGAGCCATAGTTCTCGAAACATGACGCGCATGACCCTTGTGTATGTCGATGACATCAGATCGAAAATAGGTCACAAGGTCCGAGAAAATGGCATCGGTCAGTTCGGATCTAACATTCTTAGGAAGGTCGCGCTGGCTGGCTCCTGTATAGCTAAGTGCTCGGTAGTGGACTCCCATGGTGTCGAGTGCGGAAAGAAATGCGCCTGGGTAGATCTCATGTCCCAGTAACCTCGCGAACCAGCGCGGCGGTAAGTCCTGGTTGGCATATGAGAAATCGCTGACATCGAGGACCGTAACCTCGTGACCGTGCTCTATCAGCCATTGCGCCAGGGACGCCGCGACCGATCGGGGGCGCTGGGTGCTGCTTCTCGAATACACCACCAATGTTTTCATAGTTCTGCCCCATAGAGCTCGATATATCGACTGGCGATGGTCCCCGGCTCTACAAGATCTCGAGCCCGTTTCTTGAGCTGTGCCCGCGCGGGCTTTGACAATTTGGCCCGAAGCCCCTGGGGACTGAGCGCGGCGTGCCAATCTCTGTCAGTCTCACACACAACCCCAAACCCAAGAGTGCTGACGATTTCGGGCAGACCACCTCCGGAGCTCACGATGGGTACCACTCCGCGACTCGCGGCCTCAAAGGCCACCGATGGAGCGTTTTCCGCAAGAGAGGTAATGAGGAGGGCATCTGCACGATCAAGAAGAGGAATGAGCTCGTGTGTCGTTAGTGAACCGGCGAGAATCACCCCGGGAACTCCGTTGTAGGCCGCACCCCCACTCCCCACAAGAACCAGGGACAGGCTGGAGTCGCGCTGCCTGGCAGCCTCGAAAACCCTGAGTGCGCCTTTCACGTTCTTGATCGGATCGTCGAGATTTGCTGCGACACACATCACAACAGTGTTGTCTTCTGGAATAGACATTTCGATTCCCGAGGAATTGGGGGAGGTTTGGAAAAAAAGCGGATCAATGGGGTTTGGGATTACTGTCATGGGTGTCTCGTGGAAGGCCGAGCTTCGAGCGGCCTCCTGGGCGAGCCATGCACTCGGGGTAACAACCCGAAGCTTCCTCCATGTCGAGTAGTCATCGATCTTCTGGCTCAGCCTTGCGGGAGGGAGTCTTGTTGCGAAAGACCGCACAGCTGGGCACTCTTCGCATGAGGCAGTAAACCCCTCGCACCCGAAGGAGTGGTGACATCCCCCGGTGAAGGGGTTCATGTCATGAAGAGTCCAGATAACGGGCGAGTTCTTAAGGAAGCTTGCTTTCGCAAGATCGAGGGTTCCGCTGACCCAGTGAAGGTGGAAAACGTCGGCAGAGAGTCCCGTTGCGTCCAGGACTGCGTTTCTCTCGCGAATTTCGGAGAAAAGAGAAGGGAATCCAGACTTCTTGATGACGTACTCATCCACAGCGGCTGAGATGGTGAGGGCTGGGTGTGCGAATGGCTCGGACGCTATATCTGAGGACGATGCAGTATGGAGGGCGGCATCCCAACCGCGGAGGCGTTGCGCGTTGGCCAGCCGTGTCGCAACCACGCCGGCTCCACCGGCTGAGGAGAAACTGAGATGAGCCACGCGCTTTGTCACTCGCTAACGCTATCGATAATTGGAACCTACTCGGGTGGTTTGGCGAGGTGGCGCCTAGTCGCTGAGGCGAACAAAGTAGGGTTCACCTATGGCGTTTGATACACCAGTGACCTTCATCGTTTTTAACCGTCCGGACAAAGCAGCAGCGGTGTTTGAGGAGATTAGGAAAGTTCAGCCCCGCACGTTGTTCATTATTGGTGATGGGCCTCGGGCTCACAAAGACGGCGAGAGCCTCGTTGTGGATAGAGGGCGAGGAATTGTCGAGAGTATTGACTGGACATGCGATGTCCACACTAATTTTGCAGCAAAGAACATGGGAGCTAGACGACGAGTTGCGAGTGGTCTTGATTGGGTCTTCTCCCACGTCAACGAAACAATCATCCTGGAAGACGATTGCCTCCCTGATCCGTCATTTTTCCCTTTCTGTGCCGAGCTCTTGGAGCGGTATCGGGATGACGAGCGAATATCGGTGATAAGTGGCAACAACCATCTCAAGGGAACTCGAGTTTCAGAGGACTCCTACACTTTTTCCGGAACAGGACACACGTGGGGCTGGGCTACCTGGAAACGAGTCTGGGACGGTTTTGGTGGCGAGCATGGGTTGAAAGATTCTTGGACCAAAGAAGAGCAGCGAGTAATCCTTTCGCGAATTCCCAGCCTCGCTTGGCGCATGAGTTTTGGTCGCATGCTCAAGAACGCAAAGAACCTTGATGCGTGGGATATTCCGTTTTCTGTTCACTGTCAGGAACGCGGGTACCTGAGCGTCGTCCCTGAAGAGAACCTTGTCACCAACATCGGTTTTGGTGAAGGTTCTACCCACACGAAGTTTGAAAGCCTCACCCTCCAAAGCCCCAAGAAATCTATTGAATTCCCCTTGCGTCATCCCGCCAAAGTTGAAGTGAATCACTACAGAGATAAAGTCGAAACTCGGTTGTTCCTGTGGCTCAGAGTTTCTTATCCTTTCCGCCACCCTGTTGATTTTGTAATGCGGTTTGTGCGCTATTTTCGGTTGGTGCTGACCTCCCGCAGGACTGGCGAAACGGGTGCGCTGCCACCACTCGAGCCTGACGATAAGCAGTAGGCTCGAGGGTATGTCAGAGAACTCTTCATCTCCGCGCCGATTTGCTGTCGGAGACACCGTCATCACAGACGACAGCCTCCCTTTTGTTATTGCCGAAATCGGCAACAACCACCAAGGCGACGTTGAAATTGCCAAGCAAATGATTAGGGCGGCAGCTTTCGCCGGAGCGAGCGCCGTCAAGTTCCAGAAACGCGACAACAAAGCTTTGTTTACCAAGGAAGCATTCGACGCTCCCTACGCGAGCGAAAACGCTTTCGGCCCCACATATGGTGCCCACCGTGAAGCGCTCGAATTTGGCAAAGATGAATATCTCGAGTGCATCGAGGAAGCGAAACGGAACAACGTGGTGTTCTTTGCTACCCCGTGGGATTTCCCGAGCGTTGACTTCCTCGCTGACCTCGACGTCCCGTTGTTCAAAATGTCGAGCTCTGACCTCAAGACTCTTCC
>Ga0181607_10004703_pt1 | contig 11648 bp, 8 predicted proteins | sample 041ome_9_FD_132420 | JGI IMG/M metagenome (GOLD analysis project Ga0181607, IMG submission 132420) | Coastal salt marsh microbial communities from the Groves Creek Marsh, Skidaway Island, Georgia - 041413US metaG (megahit assembly) | ecosystem: Environmental > Aquatic > Marine > Intertidal zone...
GCCTTGGCGTATTTTTCTTTGTAATCTTTCTCTTTTTCTTTCTCATCGTCGTCCCCGTCCAAATCTTTCGCGCTGCCGCTCAACGCTCCCGGCAGTGGAACCTGCGACGAAAAAATATACACACAGAGAGAAAGAGAGGGCGTGAGCGCGCGTTTCAAAGAGAGAAAGAACCGAAAAAGGGAACCCCCCCCCGCGCGCGTCAGAAAAGAAGCGCGTCGTTTTTTGCGCGAAAGAAAATTCGAACCGTTTCTGAAAGAAAAAAGTAACACCACAAAGCAAAAGAGAGAAAATAATAAAATCGCGCACCTCTTTCTCCGAAGAAGAAGAAGAAGAACCAGAGGAAGAGCGCGGAATCGTCGTCTCCTCCTCCTCCTCTTCCTCCTTCTCCTTCTCTTCCTCTCTTTTCGTCGTCGTCATGACGACGAGAGAGAGAAGAGAGAGAGAAGAGAGAAAAGAGAGCGATTTCAGAGCTCAATTTTTCTTATTTTTTATAACGAGAGTCGTGAAAAAGTTTTTCGAAAAAAAGAAAAAAAGGACGAGACGACCCCTCTGAGTTTCGGGAGAAAAATGAGAGACACTTTTCTCTTCGCAACAACGCTTTCGCATAAACGCACACACAGAGAGAGAGAGATAAAAAACGCGCGACGATACCATGAGAGAAAACGCCGCCACACACACCGCGGGGGGATACTTTTTGAGAGATTTTTCGCGGTTCCTCGCGTCGGCTCGAATGGAAGAAGCGAGCGCGAGCGGGAGGAAGACGAGAGACGATGATGTGGAGGCGAGGATGCGGACGCCGTCGTCCCGAAAAGAAGACGACGACGGCGCTGTTGGTAATAGCAACGACGGCAACAACAACAACGGCAACAACAACAACAACGGCAACAACAGCGCGGCGGATTCGCTGAAAGACGCGGCGGATTATCTGTTCAAGAAACCGAAAGAGCAGATAGAGGAGGAAGAAAAGAGGAAGAAGAAGAAGGAAAAGGAGAAGCCGAAAGTGTATAAACCGATACAGATTCCCACCGCGGAGGAGCAGATGCAAGGGGACGTGATGAATAACTGCGCGGTGAAGACGGTGTTGTCGGGAGTGATGGGGGGATTTTTAGGGATCGCGATGGGGATATTTTTCGGGGCGTTTGAAGCGCCGGATCACACGCTGACGCAGAAGAAAGTGTCGATCGCGGAGACGTTGAAACAAACGGCGCGGAATACGGCATCGAAATCTTGGTCGTACGCGAAAGGCTTCGCGGCGTTTGGCGCGCTGTACGCCGGGAGCGAGTGCGTCGTCGAACAAACGAGAGCGAGGCACGATATTTATAACAGCGCGTACGCGGGATGTTTTACCGGAGGAACCATGGCCGCTAGGGCTGGACCGAAGGCGGCGTGCATTGGATGCGGGACGATGGCCGCGTTGAGCGTCGCCATGGATCACTTTATGGGTTTGCATTGAGGCGTTGTACTTGGTAGTTTAGTATGAAATAATTAAAAAATTAACTCAGGAAAGAACCGCGGCTTCTCACGCGGTATTCGTCTCTTACTTTTACAAACTAATATTAAAAGTTTATGATTGAAAAAACACTCTCTCTTGGGTTTCGTCTTCTCTCGCCTGATGCTGCTCAGTACATATACAGTATTATATACACACACTCTCTTATACACTTCTTTGTTCTTCTTTTACACGCATCATCGACGAAACGACTTTATAAAACAAAATATAACGTACACTTCCCAAAAAATTTCTTCTTCTCTCTTCGTACAAATGATTTAATTTTAATGGTACACAAATAACACAGAAAGCAAACAGAGCCATCATCACTTGTTATTATTCACAGCGGTAGTAGGACTGGTTGTGGCGGTGGTATTCTTGTCGTTCTCACCGGCTAAGACCATCAGTAAAACCGCACCGTCGTAATCCGTGACGACAAAGGGAGAAGACACTCGCATCGGACCACCCATTTCTGGGCGCCAACCGCCAACAATTCCTCTCACTTTTGGCTCGATGCTTTTCTTCGTGTGGACGGTGTGACGAACTTTTAACGGTGCGTTGGCAAATCCAGTTCTCGCGGCGTTTGCCGCAGCGACTGCCGCAAATCGACCCGTCGCGGTCAGGTTGTCGGTGTTGGTCGTCATGGCCGTTTCGGTATTCGACGCGTCAACCACAGCCGCAGAAGCAGGCGCCGCCGCCGCTGCTGCTGCCGCCGCCGCTGTAGCTGCGGCGTGACTCGCTGTCCCAGCCGACCCGTTTTTTCTCCGCTTTTGTCGTGGTACGATTACACTCACCACGTGACCATCCTCGTCGCCGGCCAACTTACCGAGTTTGAACCTCACGCCGCACGCGTTACACAACGTCTTCGGACCAAACGGGCCGTTCCGCCACAGTGGCGTTTTCTGCGTCCTGCAAAACGCGCAAGTCTTGCTCGCGCACGGTTCTGGTAACGAATCGTCGATGATTGGTTTCGCCAGCTGTGGTTGTTGTTGTTGCTTTGAATCTTGTTCTTCTACTTTCTCTTCGTTTTTGTGCCGCCGTCTCTCCTTCTGAGGATGTTCAACCTCTTCGTCGGAAAGCGGAGACTCTTTATGACTCGTCGCCTCAGAAACATCTGAACGACTTTTCGCTGCGTGTTTCGTCATATCTCGGAGCCCCTTAGCAGTAGAAGTCTTCTTTGCCGCGCCGGCGCTCGGCGCCGCCTGCGATTGTTGTTGTTGGAACTGCGGCATCGCTCCCATCATCGCCCCCACGGGAAAGTTCCCCGTCGCCGCCGCCGCTACCGCCGCCGCGTTCAGGTTCATCATCGCCGCCGCGTTGTTCCACATCTGCGACATCAAAAAAGGGTTTCCAAAGTAGTTATTCGGCGGCGCCATCGCGGTATTTTGACCGCCCGCTACTCCAACCGGAAAGGTATTGCCGTCGTTGGCGTTGTCGCTCGACGGTTGACCGTACGCGTTCGCATACGCCGTCGGTCTCACCACCACGTCATTGTTCGCGTTGGTGTTCGAGTTGTTGTTCTTCGCGTGCATTGCGAGATAGCTGTTTATCACGAAGTAAGTAAAGTTGAAAAGAAGAAGAAGAAGAAGTCAATAAATACAGAGAGTCAACACTGACAAAAAAAAAACGAGGTCAAAAATCGAAACGTCGTCGGTGGGTTAACCAAACACACGTGTTTTCGTTTCTAACGAACTCTTTTTGCCCCCCTCTCAGAAAAAAAATCGGCTCGCGCGAAAAATCGGTCCCGCGCGCGTCGCGCGTCGCGGGTAAAAGTCGGCTTAAACCCGGCGTAAAAACGAACGCGTCAACTTTTTTACGACGCGAAACGACCGAAAAGCGGCGCTAAAAACGATCGCGCGTACCCTCGATTCGCCATCTTATTTTTTTGCTCGTTACTTTTTGGATTCAAATTTAAACGGCACCCTCGCGTTCTTTTCCGCGAGAGAGGAGGTTACACGAAAAAACGAATCGCGTCTTTTTCGCACGCGCGCGAAGAAATGCGCGCGCTTTTGCGCGCGACGTCGGGTGAAGAAACCTCTTTCGCGCGAGCTTCGAGACTTTTTTCTTCGCGCGCTCTTAAAATCAAATCGCGCTTTTTGTGTGAGTTTATAAACGCGGAACGCGCGCGCGAATTTTGTGCAGTTTTTTTTTTGTGTGTGCGCCGATGTTCAAATACGTGTAACTGTATTTTGCTTGGTTCTGCTTCGTCCTCCGGCTGGTTTCTTCCCGCGTGAACGGATGAGTTTTGCGATCTCGAAAAAAAAATTTTGGTTGCCCTAGCGCGAGAAATGAACCGACGCAATACTACGAAGCGGCATGTTAAGTGTGCTTTTTGCTGAAGAAAAAAATACGGCGAGTAAAAGTTATTCGTTTTTAATGTACACGCCGTCGTTTAAATGCGTTAATTTTTTAGACAGACTCTCTTCTACATGGTTTTCGGACACTCGACGACGTGCCTGAACGGCACCGCTCTTCTCGGCACGTCGCCGTCGTCCTCGAACTCTAACAAGAACTCGCCGTATTCGCCCGAAGGCGCCGTTCTCGCGGCGCTGCGAACGACTTTGGCTTTGTAAAAAGTGGTCGTTTGAGGGTAGACGGCGAGGACGTACGTGCCGTCGTCGAAAGTTGTAGCGCCGTGCGACGGATTCGCCGTTTTCGGGAGCGGAATGACGCACGTTTTCGCGGATAATCGGTACGTGGTTTCTTTCGACTCTTTGCCTCCGGTTTTCTTCATGTTTTTCGTTCCTTTTTTGTTTCCTCCGGCGTTGTTCTTGTTCGGGTTGTTTTTGTTCGTGTCGTCGTCTGCATCGACGATGTCATACTCATCCGTCGCGGGAATGTATCGAAGTACGGTTCCAACGATCCACTCGTGCGCGCCTGGGCCGATATTCAACTCGCCGATGTTAGCGGCGACTAAATCGCCAACCTGTGAATTTTTCTTCTGCCCTCCAGACGGTTGCTCGTTTCCTAGTCCCGGTAAGTTTTCGCTCGAATTGTTCCCACCTGCGCCACCCATTCTGGACCCTTGCCTACTAGGCCCTCTCGTCGGCGTCCCTATATCCATATCCATCGCTTTATTGCTACTCATGTACTTCTCCTCCTCTCCAAACTCCTGGTTCGCCTTCAACTCCTCCCGATACCGCTCCAAATCTTCGTCCAATTGTACCATCACGTTCTTCTCTAATATCTCCAACGCTAACGTCGCCAATCGCATCTTTTCTTTCGATAACATCTCCGCGTGTTCGTGTGATTCGTCTATATCTTTCCTCAGCTTTAAAATTTTCGTCTCGTTGTCTTTCGAAAGGCCTCGCGAGTGTAACCCAGGCAGCTCTAAGCACTCGTTCACTTTCTCTTGAATGTCGTCTCGAGTTTTCGAAACTCGGTGGTCTAAGTCAGCCATGGTGTTTAAAATGCGCTGGAATTCCGACGGGACGTCTTGATTGACTGCATTTTGAAAAGAATGTCGTCGTCGTCAGAAGAAGAACAAGACGAGAGAGAGAGAGAGAGAGAGAATACTCGTCAGTCTGCAACAATTCAGAGAGCTTTTCCCCGACAAAGGAGAGGGATCGGAGACGTTGGTGGACGGCCCACGAGAGCGCAGACGAGAACGCATAGATAAAAAAGAAGAAGAAAGACTCGAACGAAGAGATACGAGATGGAGATGACGATAAAAGAAGAAAGGCGATCACTTACCGTCCACGTACTTCTCCAGGTACGTCATCGCGCCGTCCATTTTTTCCCTTTCTTTTTTGGCGAGAATTCGCGTATTTCAAACTCCAATTCTAGGGCAAATTCAGCACACTTGATCACGGCAAAACGCGCGCGTTTATACCAAAGAGAGATAAAAAAGAACGAGAAAAACAGTCATGTCTGACTTCAAAGACATGCTGGGCATCCCTCGGGAGAACCCGAACGCCGGGTTGGCGAAGAAAGCTTCGTCTTTACAAAAGAAGGAAGTCAAGCCGAAAGGCATGAGCCGAGAGGTGTGGCAAATCGTTCGGGGAAACCAACAACAAGCGATGAAGAGCGGGATCATGGCGAACGCGGTGAACGGAGGAGGAGGAGGAGGAGGTGGAGGAAGTGGGGATCACGCGATGATGATGATGATGGGGGAGAAAGGAGTCGACGCTTTGGCTTCGCTGGTTCCGAGCCACGCCGGGTTGAAGACGAAGAGGAAAGTTTCCGCGAGGAAAGTCTCTTGGTCGTGGCAGCCGTTTAGGAATTCGGCTCGCACGGACGGGTTGATGTTGAAGCATTGGGTGAAGAAGAACATCGGCGCGGCGGCGGCGGTTGGAGGGAAAGACGGTGGTGGAGTCGCGGGTACTGGTGGGAAGCTTTTACCGGGAACGGGTTTAGAAGCGACCGGGTATGGGGTCGATATCGGCGGCGACTACGCGTTCGCAAAGTATAACAAGAAAGTAGAAGTGCCCGAGTTCAACGACAGAGAATACGAGAGATGGCTCGCGAATTTAGATTCGAACGAAGCGAAACCGAAAGCTTCCGATAACAAGAAAGAAAACGACGAAAATCAAGAAAATAAAGAGAGTTTAATGAACGACGACCGACTCGCGTTCAAGCCGTGGTCGAAAGAGGAGACGGAATATTTGTTCGAAATGTTGCGAAGATTTGATTTACGGTTTATAGTTGTTAAAGATCGATGGTCGTGCACGGCGAGTCCTTGCGAAAGGAGCATCGAAGATATGAAGACTCGATATTATCAGGTGTGCAGAGCGTTGGTGAGAGCGCGAGCGTCGAGTAAGGAAGAAGCGGAGGCGCATTTGATTTGTAAGACGCCGTTTGATCCGCAACACGAGTTAATGAGGAAAGAAGCGTTGGAGACGTTGTTGGCGAGGACGAACGCGGCACACAAGGAAGAGGCGGATATATTGGCTCAGGTGAAGAAAATCGAAGCTGATAGACGCGCGGAGACGCACGCGTTGTTGCAACGACAACAAGCGGTGTTCGCGCCGAATAGGTTTGCCGCGCACGAGAAGCGAGCGAAGATTGAGGAGATTAGAAGGGATTTCGAAAGCGACATGCCGCACCACGGCGTACCATGCACGACAACGCACACGAGTCGAGACGATGTGCAGCCGGGAGTATACCCGAGATCGCAGAGGGCGGTGGAAGTAGCGGCGGAAATAGCGGGGAGAGATGCGCCGAATTCGGGGTTGGGACCGAGGTATGCGAAACGGTTGGACCAATCGGTGGAGGAGTTGGGATGTCCGGAACCGAGAAATGGAACAAAAGCAGCCGTGGCTGGTTGGTTGCGTTTAAGAAAACAATGTGGCATATATTTGACGTTGAGAAAACAGTTAGCGTCGGCGCACGAGAAGTTAGTGCAAGCGGGTAAGTTGGCGGCGATTAAGTTACCTCCGGCGACGGCTTCAGGACCGGCGCACACGGGGAATATTCCGCAGACGCCGACGGCGGGAAATAGAGGAGGTTTTAGTAATAACGATGGAGTTCCAGCGGCAGAAGGGAACACGAAGCAGCAAACGATCACGGATAGAAAGCCACCCGGGCAGAAAACGGGCGGCTTAAACATTGGATTTAGAGATACCGAAGAGAAAGGCAAGAAGGAAAAAGAGAAGGCAAAACCGACCAAAGCGGAGAAGAGAAAAGCGGAGTCGAGCGGCGCAGGTACGCGCAAAAAGAGACGAGGATAACTCTCATACACAGAACAAAGAAACATACTATTTTTAATAACACGTTCAATTTTGTATAGATATTTAGCGGCAATTACAACACGAGCAAAACAAAACGTAGCGGCGTACGAATGAAAACTCACTTTTTCACGACACCGAATGAAATCAAAAGCGCCCAAAATTCTGTCGCTGCCGTCGCCACAAGCATCAACGACGTAAACGTTTCAAAACCGCCAAAGTTCACGCCAGGTAATTTTTCCAAGACGAATAACGCCGCAAACAATTTCACTCCGGGCTCTGAAATAGCTTGCAAAGCGCCGAAGCCGTCTCGCTGCGATAAAGCGAGCATGCCGAGTTCCCATTTATTTTCCGGCAGCTTAGAGGCAGGCACCAGAAGTTTCTTTAAGACCACCCACGGGTCAACATCCCACGCTTCGATGTGTTTTACAACCTTGTTCCCCTCTAAAACGTGTGTAGTGTTCCCGCTCGCGGCTAACTTTGGCCGCCACGGCAAAGCGTCCACGACAGCCGAAAACTTCCAATAAAACGTCACACCATCTTCGCCTCTGTCCACCATTCGCAACACCTTACATTCGACGTCCTTCAAAGACGTCCCTAAGTTTCCAACGTTTTGTTTAAATCGATCTAAACCGGTAAACGAGACGAACGGATCCGCGAACACGCACTCGCTCGAATACGCGCACATCTCGGACTGACCCCCGATGAAATAATTGCTCTCGTAGTCGCCGCGAAGCGATTCGATAATCTCCTCTCTCGTCGTCATCGTCTTCTCTCCCTGAGATTCCAACGCCTCGCCGACATCGCCGGTATTCTTCTCATTCTTACCCCCGATCGCTTTCCCGAACTGCTCCGACGCCAACCACGCCGCTTTCAACGCCGGATTACTGGACGTCGTCGTTTCCGCATCTCCGTTCGCCGCTCGAACGACGACGTCGATTCCCCGTCGACGACGACGAGAAGAAGAAGAAGAAGGCGCGTTGTCGCGCTCGCCGTTGGTGCTATTTTTCGTCCATCTCGATCGAAACGCGACGGAGGAGGTACTCGTCGCGGTGGAAACGCTTCTCATCTCTCTCTCGCGCGCGTGTGTTTAAGTGAAGATTGCATCTTCACTTCAACACACAAAACTTTTCCCGGGGAGAAAAGGGGCACACACGCAGGAGACGATATAGAAGATGTGGGGACCACTCTCCTCCTTCCCTTCCGGGTTCATCAGCGGGTCGAGCTTTAGCGGTGGTAAAGACGACGAGAAGAGCGGCGGGTCGTCGTCGTCGTCGTCGTCGTCGTCGCTCTTTCAGCGACAACGACAACTTCGGCAACAACCGCAGCGGAGAGAAAAAGGCGCAGAAACCGTTGTCGCGAATTCTTCTTCTTCTTCTTCTTCTTCGTCCGGGGCTCCGAACGGCGCCGCGAGGCCGCCTCCGACGACGACGACGAGCGCTCCATCTGCTCTCGTTTCGAAACACCAACCGTTCGTTTTCGCGGCGCGAGCGACGACGACGTTTCTCTCGATAAGTCTCGCGACGCGACGAGATGTGGCATCTCGTCGGCGGAACAGACAACAGAGCGCGAACGAACCGTTCTCGAACGACCCGAATCGACGCGCGACGGACGTGCTGCTTCTTTCGTTGATCTCTGGATATTCGTTGCAACTGCTGACGAGACAGAAGGCGACGGCGGCGTTCGCGAAGGTGAACGCGGACGTCGCGAACGGACAATATTATCGACTAATTACGTCTGCGTTTTTGCACGGCGGGTTGTTGCACTTGTTCGTGAACGCGTACAGTTTAAACGCGATCGGGAGCACGGTGGAGAGGATATTTGGGAGGTCGCACGTGTATGCCGCGTTCGCCGCGAGCGCGGTGAGCGGGAATATCATGAGTTATAAGATGAGTCAATATCCGGCGGTTGGCGCGTCTGGGGCGATTTTCGGGCTCGCGGGCGCGTTTGCGGTGTATTTATATAGACATAAGGACGTTTTAGGGGTTGGTGCGGAGGAACAGTTGAACGCGTTGGGGACTAGCTTGGCGATTAACGCCGTGTACGGCGCAACGAGCGCGAGGATCGATAATTGGGCGCATTTCGGCGGGTTAGTTGGAGGGTGCGTCTACTCGTATTTGTTCGGACCGAATTTCAAGAGGGATAACTTAGGTAGAATGAAGAATAGACCGATAATTGATTTGCGATGAAATTTTGTGCGTGCTGCATCGTCATCGCACACTTCTGGTTCATCTATACATGTACGCGCGCTTTTTGATTTCATCAAAACATGAGATTGTTCTTTTTACACTATCGCAGCTCTGACAGGAACGTTTCGAATAACTTGGAGTTTTCATCGCCGACCAAAGATTTAGCGGATTCGTGCAACTCACTCAATAACTCCTTCACTCGTTCGGCAGTGAATGGACCGCCGTAAATGTCTGGATTTTCGGAAGACGTGTCGTTGAGGAGGCGAGAAAACTCTTTGCCGAATGATTTTGATTTCATAAACGGCGCCGCTTGCGCGGACGCGATCGTTCCATAAATGAACATCCACGCCAGTTTTACCGTTTCGGTTGCTTTTTGCGTGCCTCCTCGAATGCGCACCTCCTCGAATATGACAAAGAAAGTGCCCTGTGGTTTTTCGGCGATCTTCTTGCCCCCGTCGCCGCTTCTGCCGCGAACGACGTTCGACATGAACTTTACCAACGGAACGATGAGCACAGATATGACCGCGTCTCTCACCTCGGAGTCTTCGCAAAGCACTTCACAACACCTCGCTAAAGTCGCGAATATTCGCCACCTCTTCGGATCACCGTTCCCATGCATACCAAAGCTTCCAAAAAACGCAGGTGCGTTATATTTTGGATACACCTCATCCAACGCTTGGACAAACGCCAACGCCGCGCACTCCGTGGCGAGTTTCAAGCAATCTCGAGCGACTACACTGGATGCTTTCTCGCTTTCGTTTGACGTTTCCACAGCTGCATCGTGTAAATACTTATCGTATAACGTCTCTCCGTTTCCATTATCTATATCTGCGGTACAAATAGTTCTCAAACATTGCGCACCTTTGGCCGCGTACCACAGTCTCGTCCAAAGTTCGGTGTCTCCGAGGTTACTCGTCTCCTTTGGCGCAAATTGTAACAACGCCAACGCTAATCTAACCATTCTCATCGTTTCTACTTTCCCGCCAGATTGGTGCGCGTACTCCACAATCTCCGTGTTAAACGCGAAAGATGCGAACGTATCTAAAAACGCGCGAAATTCTTCCGTCTGGCCATTCCACGCGTCGCTTTCTACAATCTCGTGCACTTCTCTCGTCATCGCGTACGCCGCGTCGTAAAATGCCATCAGCATATTCTCTTCGTGTTGTAGTTCTGTTCCATTCGTGTTGTTCTCTTTTTGCGCCGTCGTCAAGGGGACCGGATACGTCGCCAACTCCGCCGCGCACTTGGCCATATCCTGTTCCCACATCTCCGTTACGATGTCCGCGCACGTCTTCACGATCCCGCACTTCAGCTCGAGATTCGCGCCGCCATCACTACTCTTCCTCCCTAAAAAATACGCCTCATCCATCGTCGCAACTCTCCTCAACGCGCACGACACACAGTCCAACACCGCTGGCGTCGGATCGTACCCGATCCTCTCAAAATAGTGCTTCACGCTCCTCATCGACCGCAACGAAACCACTCTTCGCAAAAGGTCCAAACTATTCATCAAATACTCCCCGAAACTCACCTCTTCGTCGTCGTCGCCTCTCTTCCCCGCCTTACTATTGGCAGCATCAATCGCTTTTTCTTTCCATTGCATCGCCTCTCGCTCGTCTCCAGCCATCAACAGCGCGAGCGCGTGCCCGGGCAACTCCTTCAATATCACACCCACGTTCACCTCGTCCGTCCCTCGCTTTCCTTCGTGCACCAAAACCGACTCGCCGTCGATGACTTTCACCATGGCGTTTTGACCTCCTCTCGAAAAGGTTCCCTTGTCGTTGTTGTTCCCTTTGCCGATGTTGGTAGTGCTTGCAGAAATCGTCATTTTCTGTCTCTTGTTATTCGTGATAGCATTCACCGCGCTGTCGCCGGTTATTTGATTCCAATTGGCGACGAAATCGGCAATCAAACGCACGCTCTTCGATGGGACGACCGGGACGCGCGTCGACGCGAAACCGGCGCCGGATATCGGCGGAGCAAAGACAGCACCACCACCGCTATTACCACCACCACCACCATCGGAAGTGTGCGTTTTCATCGTCATCATCATCCGGACGGTTTTATGTGTGCGTTGTGTGTTGGGGAAAAATGGAGTTTTTGGAAAAAAAAAATGAATGGCTTTGTTCACTAATCTTCCACGCGCGCGCATAAAAAGAGCAAGTTTATACGTCATCATCATTCGCAGTCATGGCGATAGCAGAGGCGTACCAAGGGCGGAAACCGCAGTCAAAATCGGACGAAGAAAACGCTTCTTCGAGCAAGAAAGACGACGCGTCTTCGCCGTCGGCATTCGCGCCGATA
>Ga0181607_10004708_pt1 | contig 11637 bp, 8 predicted proteins | sample 041ome_9_FD_132420 | JGI IMG/M metagenome (GOLD analysis project Ga0181607, IMG submission 132420) | Coastal salt marsh microbial communities from the Groves Creek Marsh, Skidaway Island, Georgia - 041413US metaG (megahit assembly) | ecosystem: Environmental > Aquatic > Marine > Intertidal zone...
ATTTCCGTGGTGTTTGGAGAGAAGATGGAAAATTCAGAGACGATGACGGAAGGGATGGATGCGCAGACGTTTGAGAAGCGGTTTTATTGCACCAAGGAACAGTTTGCGAAAATATCTACTTTTGCGAGCGAGAGGAGCGCGTCGACCGTCTCGGCGTCCTCAACGACGACGACGTATATATTCTGCCACGAGTCCGGGGCGAAACAGATGAAAGCGATGAAAGATTTAAAAGCGATGAAGATTGTAAATAGCGGGGAAGTTGATGATAAGTGCGTTTTATTATCGAGAGTAGGGATCAATCGAAAAGAGAAAGCGCCGTTCAAGACGCAAAACGAACCGTATCAACAAAGAGAAACCGTGCAGATTGGACAAATCGCGTTACCAATTGGAAATGCGGTTGGGGAACCTATTATTGGGACTTTGGACGGCTACGAGCAAAGCGAAGAGTTCGCGAAGGAAATTTTCGGAGCGGAAAACGTAACCGTCGTGAGATCCGGGGAGTTACGAGGCAACGGGCCTCTACTTCTCGCGGATTTGTCCGCGCGACTCGTCGACAACATGTACGACGTGAAATTCCAAGACTTGTACGTGTTTCAAGGCGACAGTCAACAAGGGTACACGAAGAGGCTAAACTTGGCGCAAACCTTAGTTCGCGTCGCCGAAAATTTTTCATCATCCGCGAACCGAGATATCTCCGTGTTATCGGTTATCTGTAAAACCGTTCCCATCGTGGGTGAACAAACGCTTTCCCAGCCGACCGATCGAGAGAGAAGGAAAGGGTACGACATGAGTAAAGGTATCGCCCCTTCGCCCATCGATATCAACACCGTAGATTCTTTGCTCGCCAATCCTAAATAATAAAACTTTTGTCAAGTATGTAGTCCTTCATAGTAGTCGTTTTAGTCAAAAACCTCTGATATTTTTTTCTTTTTTCTCTTCATTTCTTTCGCACGAAAACAACAACCACTTTATTTCCATTGATGAGTATGTCTTCTTCTTTGTCTTCTTCTTCTCTCTTCGCGCGTGTTCCTTTAAAATGTCATAACAACGCGCTTTTAGGAGGACGAAAAGAAGGACGCAGAAGAGGTTCTCCTGTTGTGGTGACGAACATGGCGAAGAAAGATAAACGGAAGAAAGAACGCGCGGCGGCGAGGAAACAGGAGACGAAATCGAGACCGTCGTCTTTATCGTCGTCGTCGAATAAAGATGACGATGAAGACGAGGAGGAAAAGGAGGACGATGTAACAGGAGGAGTTCGAGATGGAAAAGAAGAAGCGAACGAGAACGATTCGAATCAAAGAATTTTGGACAATAAGGATGTGTTTTTTCAATCGATGACGTTAGCGTCCACGTACAAACAAAGAACAGATTTGCAACTTTTAGGCGACCGGAAAGTACCGGTCACGGAGGCGGTGAAAGCGTTGTTTTACGCGCCGTTCGTCTGTTGCTCGCACGACGAGAACGACACGTTTAATTACGCGAATCAAGCAGCGCTGAACTTGTGGGAGTTTGAATGGGACGATTTTATTGGCATGCCGAGCACGAAGAGCGCGGATGGCGAGGACGAAGAGATACAAAAAGAAAGACGACAGTTGTTGGACGACGCTTTGGAGAAAGGGGTCGTTTATAATTACAACGGCGTTCGAAAATCGAAAAATGGGAAAGAGTTCATGGTAAAAGACGCGACGTTGTGGACGTTAGTCGATCGAGACGGGGATAAATTAGGTCAAGCGGTGAAGTTTAGCAAAGTGGAGTACGTGGCGAGTAAAGAGGTTTGGAAAGTCTCGGAAGGCGGAGAGTGGGTGAAAGACGACGGCTCGGACGACGATAAAGGTAATGACGACGAGGACGAGGACGACGATGAATAAACAAGAGTACTTATTACGCATTCTTACTTATTGTTATTTTATACGCTATACAACATGTAATTACACTAAATCTGAATTTTGAATTTCTGACAAACAATCCAATTTTTGTTTCGATGTCCATTTGAACGCGTGCGCGACGTGCGATACCAAAACCAATTTTTGTTCACTCGTATACTCCGGGTGGATCATGGTCCATCGAACGAGCTCTGATTCTTGGGTATAGAACGCTTTAATATACGTTTCCACGTATCTAAAGTCTAAGTTTAACGGAGGAGGAACTTTCTCGAACGGGTAGTGCGTCTGAAAGTGTTGCTGCACCGTTTGGACGTCCATTTGCATAATTGCGCGTCCATCGACGCTACATTTTTTCACTTTCGCAAATCCTCTCACGATGGCATTGGACACGAGTTGCGCGCCGAGTTCCCACAAGATTTTTCCGTTCACCGCGGTCACTTCAGAGACGCGAAGTTTCGTCGCAAACTGTGCCAGCACTTGTCCGAGTTGCGTCGTCCATTCCGACGCCGACAACACCGACGGCATTTCTTTCTGATTGTACTTCCCGAGCGCAGCTTTCTTCATAGACTGCATGTCTGTGATTTTGAAATCCGAATCGCCAATCTCATCTGGCAACCACGAAAGATCGAGCAATAACTCAGCAACTCTACTCAAAATGTGTTCGCGCAAATCGTCCACCGCGTGCACAACTTTCGTAAAGAACTTATCGACGACGGAGGAGGAATCTTCTCCCACCCAACGCTCAAAAGTTGGTTTCAACTCTTCGTATATTGAAGCTACACACGCCAGAGACTCTAACGCGACCACGCGCTCTTTCAGTCCAAACATGTTCCCAGAACTCGCGATTTGTGCGCGTGCGTTTTGGGAACGTTTTCTGAAGGTTGCGCCGAGTTTTGAGACGACTGGCGTTGTCGTCGAGGCTGCAGCTGCAGATGACGCTGATGGCATCGCGGTACCGTTTGGGTTGTTACCACCACTACCATCACCAGGAGTATTCATGTGCTGATGTTGCTGTTGTTGCTGATGAATAATCGGCGGCGGTGGTTTCAATGCAAACAAACCTCCTCGCGATGCTAATTTTGTGAGCGTTTGTTTCAGTCTGTTTGTCAACGCATCTTTGTTATGATCATCCAAAAGCTGACCACTCGTGTGCACGAGCAATCTCGGGTTACCGAAAGAAACAAACACGTTGAATAACGCGAGTTCAAACATTTCTCTGCAAGCATCGAAAGCTTTGAGTTTACTTCTGCATTTGCTATTTGCGCTCATCGTCGGCGACTCCGCGGCGAGCGAGGCAAAGACGCGAACGCTCTCGAGTAAGTATGCAGTAGACGCCGTCACAGTCTTACTCGTCGACGCATCTTCTTCCTTTCCATGCTCTGCACTCAATTCGGCACCACCATTCAGTTTCGCCATAGCTGCAACCGCGCTCATTTGATTACCATCACTATCGTTCATCATCTTAGACGATTCTTGCGGCGAGAGCAGTAGATTTTCTTCATTCGTTGTCATTTTCAAGACCGCATCGTCGCTCCCGACGAAGCGTTCACCGGCAAACGGATGTTCGCGCCGCTCGACCCAATCTATCGCTCTCATCGCTTTTTCTTTGCTTTGATGATCGATATCATCAGCATTCATGATCAAACCATTCGTGCTCCCCACTCGCTCTTCAATCGACGACGCCATTCGCGCTTCCGCTCTCGCTTTCTTCGCGAGATCGTTCGATAGTTTCGTCCACGTCTCTCGCTCGAACGCTAGTTTTAACTCGCCGAGTCTCGGTTTCCTTTGCGCGTCGGATAAGACATCAATTGCGCAGTCCATTAAACTTTTCGTTCGCGAGTAGACGGTTTCAGCTCCGGCAAACTTTTCGCACATATCCGCGAACAAACGGCATTTTCGTAAAGTCATCCGGGCGACGTTCGGGTCGGCGTTAAAGGTCGCGCTGCTATTTTGACGTCCGGAATCTGTTCGGATAGCTATTTCGAGTGCATTCAGCGCGTGGTAAGCGGTATCTGTCGTTCGTGCTTCTAAATTTGACTTTGCGAGAGAATCCGCGAGAAGAGTTTCAAACGCGTCGTTCTTATTCGCCATTGCGATTTTCTTCTCGTGGTACGCCTTTGCAAAATGCAAGCGCTTAAACAACAGATGTGCAGCTCTTGAAACGCCGCCTACTGGATCTTCAGCTTGAGATTGAACGAGTAACGAATCTCTCGCAGTTGCAAAACATTCCGCGCTGAGTTCCGCCGCGCGTTCGTGTCCTAAAGCGAGCGCGCCTTGGAACGCTTTTTCGTACAAGGAGTCTCCATCTTCGTCGGTTGAGAACGCCTGCACGAAAGCATCTCTGGTGCCACGTTCGACTTCAAACTTCAACAGGTTCAAGTCTTCGATCGCTTGTTTTGTACAGTCTAATGCACTGAGTGCTTCTAACGCGTTCTTCGCATCACCATACTCGACTATGGCTGCCGAAATGTCGCCCTTCCCAATCTTCTCTCGAATTGAGATTTCCCGCTCGCCACATCTCCGCAACTCTTCTACGACGCGCAAAACGCGAACCATGTTTTCTTTCCTTTTATTCGTGTGCACGGCTCGAATTTTGACGTCGACGGCGTGTTGCGATCTTTCTAAAGCGCGTCGTCCATTTTTAAGCACCACATTTGCTCTCGTCAAAGAGTTTTGTATATCCAATATCTTCTGCGACGCGTGACCGACTTCGTTTCGTTTCTTATATATTTCCCCATTGATTCTAGTTTGTACGGTTTCTACGATTGCCATCAGTCGCTCTTCTTCGCGTCGCAGATCCTTCGGCGAAAAATCCCGCGGAATCTCTTTCAAAGACTCTCTCAAAGCGTCAAATTTAATGGAGTCGTTGTTTGACGATGATGACGACGGATCCGTCGACGCGTTTATTCTCTCTTCGCTCCTGTTCGTTTCATCTTCATCTTCATCTTTACGATACGGCTCGAAAAATCCGGGATGTAATTTGTCTACTTCTTTCGCGGCTTGCTCGGCGTTCATCGACGCCGCGTTCAACTCCAAACTGTCCATTCTGTTCACTAACTTGCCCGCAGATGACGAGGATACCGGAGTTTGTTTTTGCTCTAGATGTCGGCTCTCGGGACTACTCGCGCTCGGGCTCTGTTGAGTATTCATTCGGTTCGCTAACTTCCCAATCGGCGAACTCGCGTCTCGTTTTTGTTCTTCGATTTTGTCCTTTACCAGCTCAACTTTTTCCTTCGCGCGTTTTCTAAACTCCTCCGCTTTCTGCTTCCAGTTGTTTAGAAACATTTTCCCGCCCGCCGCGTCGTTCGACGAAGAGTTGTTGGAGTAAGCGCTCATACAGACAGACGACGGTGATACTATTTACGCCTATTATTATTCTCTTTCTCTCTCTTCCTTCCCAGTCGTGATCGTATCTAACACGTCCTCCGCAAACTTGCGAAAATCTGAATTCTTCAGCGCGTTTTCCAAAGCACTTTCTTCTCCTTTCTTCTCGCTTTCTTCGGCGCTGTTATCGATCGCTTTCAACGTTTCCAACAATCTCTCGCTTCGTAATTTCTCCAAAAGAGGTAAATTCAACGCCAACTTTGCGAAGTGTTCTCGTCGTAACCGGTGTCGATGACTGTCCTCGGAATCGGTTTCGAACGTCCTCGTCGGTTTTGGTTTTATACTCTTCTCCTTCAACGTATTATTATTAGTGGTATCAGTATCTTTCGTCGTCGCCAACAAAGCTTCCAATTCCAATTCTCCTTCAACCAATTCTTCTTTGTCTTCTTTCGTTCGTGCCTTCTTCGGTAAAACGACGACGCAAGACGAAGAAGCGTTTTCTCCTCCCCCCTTGTGTTCCTTGTTGCACTTCACGGAACAATACGGCTGACGACACTTGGGACACTTGTAATTCGAGTTTGGGCGAGCGCAAATCACGCACAAAGAGGACATTTTTGTGAGAACATTCAACGAACTGAAAAACGAAAAAATGAAAAAATATTTCCTTTTCGGGCGTAGTATTAATAACAACGATGACGACGATGATGATGATAAAATCGATCGTTACAAAATAAACGCATCCATCGCAAGATCGATTATACTTTAACGACGAACGCGCGCGTTTTGGCGATATCTTTAGGCGCCGTTGCAGTTTTTGGATCTAAGTACACGCGCTCGATCAAAAAGACGTTTCCAAAGTTTCTCTCGAGCATAACCGCGCACGGCGATTTTATCGAAGCGCTCTTCAGTTTAGAACAGGCTCGTTCGGACGTTGCAAACGCGGCAGAGTAATAGGAAGGAGACGAAGCGCTCTCGTCGAAAGAGCGGTCGTCTAACGAGGCGACGATGGACACGAAGAGCGCAGATCGGTCGGTCAGTCGGCTGGAAACGGGATCGCCCGTGGTGTACGCCGCGACGTTGAAAAAAGTCGCTCTTCCGTCGTGTACTGCGTTTTCGCCAAAAACGAGAACGATAAAGTCCTGCGACTCTTCGGTTAATACGCTGGCATCGGCGACGATGTTTCCATCCGAAAGCTCGCCCAAATTGTTCACGAGCTTTTCGCTCAAGCTGTAGGCGGCGTCCGCTGTGGAACCAAAACAACCCGAGCGCACGTTAACGCCAGGAAGAGAAAACGGCTGATAAGAAGGATCACTCAAGCATTTCGCGCCGTCGTTGACTACGACTCTTTCCAAAGCGAATTTATTCGCGTTACCGAACGCGTTCGTAAGTTTTGATTGAAACTCATCGGCGGCGGCATTTAACGAAGTTTTCTGTTTCATCGCGCGATGATGGATTTTTGATTGCGAATCTTTTTCTTCGTCGTTTAAAAACGACGATGGGAATAAAGCGTCGTTTGGCCCGCGCATCGGCAGATATTCTTTGGAGTAAAACACGTCTGGATGTTGTCTTTCATCTTCTTCTTCTTCTGGTTGTTGTTGCCTCGTCGTCGGTCGCGATATCGTTGCTAACGATAACAAATTCAAAAGAGAATTACCACCACTGTTCGCTGCGCGTGCCGGCTCGCGACCACGAACAATCATCGCCGGCCATTCGTATCTGGCGTACACGCCGAGTGCCTCGGCGCCTTTCAACGGCCAAATCCCGACTCGAAAGCTCGTCGTCAAATCATCCGCGATTATTGACGGAAGGAAATTCAATTCGTCGTATCGAAGCGCTTCGAGTTCAATGGACGTTGACGCAATGCCAGTATTTTCAAGCACTTCTTTCAAATCATGAAACGTCTTCGAGGAAGCCGTGCTTATAATAACGAGCGCGCGTCGAAACGCTCGCGACCCTCGAACATTCTTGTTATTCACCGGTGACGAACTCGCTTGCGCGGAGACGGTTTGTCGCAGCGAACGCAAACCCAAAGCACCAAAGGTCTTCCTCCAAACGTACGTCACGTACGAATAGTATTTCGCAGACGATGGTGGCGCGCACATGATACTCATCGTCGCGTCTCTTTTACCGAACTGAAAATACGGCCAATTTTGATTGTTCACGTTTACGTTTTCCACTCTCGCGTACATCACTCCTGGGTTCCCCGTATTCGCCGTGCGTTGCATCAAACTCTCGCTATTCATCGTCTCTTCTAAACCATGCTCAGAAGTATCGTGCGTAAATCTCAAGCGCCCGCTTTCTCGCGCGCGAACGTTATAAAAGTTGTTTCCTCTGTTTCCTCCTCGTTCGATGACTTCTCTCGCCAGTTTTCGTGCAACCTCGTTCGCTTTCTCGAAATCTTCCAACTCGCACAAAAGTTCGAACTCTTTTCCGATCGGTAAACGTAACTCCTGTTCGGCGAAAACCCCAACGAAGTTCGTCGTCGTCGCAGAAAGAAGACAACAAAGAAGAAGAAGAGAGAGTTTCGACAGAAGCAGAATTACTTTGTGTGATGATGCCATCAGAATCTTAGTAGCAGTAGTCATTCTTCTTAAAGTGGAGATGTGAATAATAAAAAGTGTCTATTATCTCTCGCGTATTTTTTAATTCTTCTTTTTCTGACTTGAAAAAAAAATTTCTTTCCCAGACTCGTTTTTTCTCTTTTTTCTTTTTTTTTCACTTTTTTCGTCTCTTCATTTTTTTCGTTTTCGTCAGAACAGAGGCACGGAAAAAAGAAGCGCCGTCGTCGAATGACGATGATGGGATCGTCGTCGAACACTACTAATCATCGCGAGGAACGCGTTCGCGCGAGGACGAAGAAGAAGAACAACAACAACAACAACATAAACGTAAACATAAACAAGAGGAAGATGAGTAAAGAAGACGAAGAAGAACCACGAAACGTCGAGTTCGTTTTGAAGAGTAACATCAGTAACAACAACAGAAAGGTAATTTTTCTTTTTTTCTTTCCCGCCGTTTTTTTCCTTTCTTCTCTCTGTGTGTTTGTTGTTTCCGAGATTAATCGTTAGAGAGGGATGATCAACAACTCACGCGCGCTAAACGACGCGTCTTCTTTTCTTAAAAACAGAGAACAACGACAACGACGACGAGAGGGCAACAACAAATTTCCACGCCTCCCGAAGGGAAGACGACGATAGAACAAAAACAACAAAGTAATACTAGAAAAAGAACGAAACAAAATCAAAATCAAAATCAAAATCGAACAGCCGATGTCACGTCATCGTCGTTTTCCTCTCTTCTCGAAGGAGAAGGAGAAGGAGAAGGAAAAGTCGAAAATTTTTCGGACCAAAAAAATCAACTGTTGTTACAGAAACAATTACATCATCATCATCATCGAGAGGTGGACGAGAGGTGCGATCGAGAACAACGAGAGAAACAGAAAGAAAAGAAGACGAGTAATAATAATAATAAGAAAGTAGCCGCCACCGCGGGAGGGGGCGAAGAAAAAGTTTCGACGAAGAAAGGTAAAGGAGAAGGCGAGGGGTGTCCGCCAACGACGACGAAAACGACCAACGAGGAAGGGCACTTTGAGTATACTTTAGGCGAGTCTCTCGGACCGAACGATCGATTTAAGATTTTAGCACCGTTAGGCGAGGGAACGTTCGGGAAGGTTTTGGAGTGTTACGATCGAGTGAAGCAAGAGTACTGCGCGGTGAAAGTGATCAGGAACGTGCCAAAGTACAAAGCGGCGGCGAAAATTGAAGTGGACGTTTTGAAAGAGATTGGGAGAAGAGACGAACGCGACGAGTTTCATTGCATCAGATTGAAAGAGTCGTTCGAGCACGAAGGGCACGCGTGTTTGATGTTTGACATGTACGGATTGTCTTTGTTTGATTTCATGAAGAAGAACCACTACAAACCGTTTTCTTTGGCGTTGGTTCAGAAGTTTGCCAAGCAGTTGATCAAGGCGGTGGCGTTTATGCACGAGTTGAAAATGACGCACACGGATTTGAAACCGGAAAACGTTTTACTGGAAGCTCCCGGGTACGTGCGAGTCGTCAGTGGTGATGTAAACAACGCCAACAACAACGCGACGAATATGGCGACGGCGGCAGCGGTGGCGACAACGACGACGACGACGAGTGCGTGCACAATCAAGGTGCCGGTTACGAGCGCGATCAAACTCATCGATTTCGGAAGCACGACGTTGGAAGATCAATACCATTCTACGATCGTGTCGACGAGACACTACCGCGCGCCAGAAATTATCCTCGGTACCGGCTGGTCCTATCCGTGCGACATGTGGTCGATCGGATGCATATTGATAGAACTTTTGACCGGAGACGCGCTCTTCCAAACGCACGAGAACATGGAGCATTTGGCGATGATGCGCAACGTGTTGGGTCACATGCACACGGATGTCATCAAACGAAGTTCCAAGGAAACTATCGAGAAATACTTTAATTCGGAGACGTACGAGTTGAGCTGGCCTGAAGGCGCTAAAGATATCGAGAGTGAACGCGCCGTACAAGCGGTGCAGCCGTTGGATATCATGATTCGAGAGCGTTTCGAGTGCGAAGAAACGGGCACCTTACTCCGACACTTGTTGAGTCGACTGTTAGAGTACGATCCGGACACGCGCATCACGGCGAAAGATGCTTTGAACCACGGATTTTTCCGTTTGGACATCAAAGAGAACGCGTACACTCCGACGACGGCGTTTGCGAGTAACCAAATCTCCGTCACGAACGCCGCGAAACCGGCGACTGATCGAACGGCGTCTTCGGTCGTGCGAAACGTGGGGCCGACGAACAGCAAGGCGAGATCGCAAACTACCGGCGGGATTCGAGGCGCGTGTTTGGACAAACCTTCCATGGCAACTGAAATCGTCTTGGGGGCTTAACATAATAATAATATCAAAGAATAATAAAGATACTAATAGAAGAAAGTAATAACTCGGATATACGATACGAAATGAGTACGAAGAAAAGAGAGAGAGACGCAGCAGCGCTACTAGAGTAGAGCACACGCTAGTTAGTTTTTAGAACGCATAAGAAAAAATTACACAATTGTAAAACAATAAACAAAACAACATTCAACGAACGAATGAAAATTATCACTCGTCGTAATCGTCCTCCTGTGCAGGTATTGCTACGCCGACTAAATCATCGTCGTCAAACGATCCTAAATTACCAGCGGCCGCATCCGCTTCTTCTTCTTCTTCTTCTTCTTCTTCTTTCCGCGGAGCGGGCGCTTTACTTTTCTTCGCTTTTTTTGTCACCGGCGATTTCTTCTTCTTCTTTTTCGCGTCGTCGTCTTCCGCGTAACTCTTGGGCCCAGAGATCTTTCTTCCGCTCCTGCTCGTCGTTGTTACCACCGGCTTCTCTTCTTCTTCCTCGGAGTCGTCGTCGCTTTCGTATTCGTCTTCTTCCTCGTCGGTATCTTCCTCGTCTTCGTCAAACTCTTCGTCGTCGTCCTCGGAGTCGTCGTCTTCCTCGTCGTTGTTCTTTCTCTTCTTTCCTCCATTTCCTCCTTTTCCTTTTCCTTTAGGATTTGTCGCGCTGCTCTTTTTCTCTTTCTTCTTCTTCTCTTTCTTCTTCGGGTTCCCGTCCTCGTCGACTCGTTCCAACAGTTTCGCCGCGAGTTCCGCAGGATCCGGCGGCGGTGGTAAATCCGGCACGCCTTTCACCACGTCTTCCAAGAAATCAAACTCATCGTTGTCACTGATCGCTCCTTTCAAGTGCACCGGGTTGATTATCCTCGCGCCGTGCGCTAACGCCGTATCCGCGGTCGCTTTAAACAGTTTCGTTAAAAACAGTTCCAAAGCTTTCGCCATCACCAACGGCGTCGTTTTGACGATTTTCCCAACCTCTTCGTCTTTTTGCATCATGCGTTTGATTCGTGCCGCTAAGTTGGCGTTTTTGTTGTTGTGTGAAAACGCGGTCGTTTGGTGGCCGCTCATTATTATTATTTTATTATTCGTTTCTTCTGTTGTTGTTACTGTTGTTTATGTTGTTGTGTTCTATTCTGTTACCAAAGTATGTTTTGTGTGTTTAATAAAAGTAATTTAGAGAGTATTTACTAACTACACTAATGGAGAGAGAGAGAGAGAGAGAGAGAGAGAGAGAGGATCTGTCCGCGAAGAGAGAGAAAAGTGTACTCGAGACGACCCTTTTTCCTTCCTTTTTTCACTCGTAGTGAAAACAACAACTTTTTAAAAAAGCTCCTCTCTCTGCTCTCTCATCATAATGTCTCTGAAATACTTCATATCATAACGAACTTTTTTCAATAATTTTTAGTAGTCTACGCAACAACAACAACAAAAAACGACGACGATGATGCTGATGACGACGCGTTCAAACAACTCTTATTGTTGTTGTTCTTCTTCTTGTTCTTCTTCTTCTTCTTCGAGTTTAGGAGGAGGAAAAGG
>Ga0181607_10004722_pt1 | contig 11620 bp, 8 predicted proteins | sample 041ome_9_FD_132420 | JGI IMG/M metagenome (GOLD analysis project Ga0181607, IMG submission 132420) | Coastal salt marsh microbial communities from the Groves Creek Marsh, Skidaway Island, Georgia - 041413US metaG (megahit assembly) | ecosystem: Environmental > Aquatic > Marine > Intertidal zone...
GCTGCCCAGTGCTTTGAGAGCTGCTGCTGTCACACCCCGGCGGAGCTGCTGGCCTGGGCGACGCAGCGAAGTCTCTCCATCGACGTTCTGCAGTCACTCCAGCGTCGAGTCGCGGGGGACGGTAGTGCACATGCCGCCACGCCGCCACTGGCTGCGTGTGGTGAGCTGTCAGCCGATGAGGCCGCCTGCAGAGCCTGTTGCTGTGAGCCGACGCCGGCACCCGAGACGGTTGCGTGCTGCAGTGAGAGGGATGCGGAGGCAGCGACCGGGAGTTGCTGTGAGGCGATGGTGATGGAGACTGGCTCGAGCGAAGTCGCGCCGCTCTCCGAACGCATGGTGGTCTTGCAGGCAATGCGTGCCTGCGGCGGCCTCGCCTCTGAGTGGCTGGCATGTGGGTGTGCACCGCTGCCGGAGCCGACCTGCGTTGAGCCACTGCGGCGGCAGGCCGAGCGAAGAATCTGCCTCGATGAATCTCCGATCCGTAGACCCCACTGTGTCGAGCCTCCGCCTCCTCGTGTCGGCTGAGTTGGTGTTTTTCTCCAACCCGGTGATGCGTCTTCCTCGACATGCAGATGCGGTGTGCAGTGTGCGTGCCCGGCATGGCTGGTGATGCGTCGTCGTCTCAGCCACGAGGACTCTTTTGATGGTTACGCGACAGAATCGTTCTGCATTCACCCTGGTGGAACTGCTGGTGGTGATTGCGATTATTGGTGTGTTGGTGGGGCTGTTGTTGCCTGCCGTGCAGTCGGCTCGGGAAGCCGCACGGCGAACAACCTGCAGCAACAACCTCAAGCAGCAGGGGCTGGCAATGCACATGCATCACGACAGCTATGGGCGGATGCCTGCAGGGTATGTCTCTCCCAACGTGGCTCCCAGCGATCCTGCCTCCGCAGAAACAAGCATGGGCTACGCCTGGGGCCTGGCGGTCCTTGCGTATCTGGAGGAGGGGGCCCTCGCCGACAGCATTGATCGTGAACTGGAGGCGACCGATCCTGCCAACACGGCTGTCGTTGAGCGAGCCTCAATCTCAGTCTTTCAGTGCCCGACGGACAGCCCGCCAACGCATTTTGATGTTTCGGGATCAGCCGGCACGCTGACCCTTCCGAGCTCCAACTACGCTGCCATCCTTGGCTACAACAACGTCACGATGACGCCGGGAAGGGGCACGGGGGTGTATTACCGCAACAGCCGGCATCGCTTTGCCGATATCAAGGACGGCACGTCGAAGACGATCTGTGTGGGAGAGCGAAAGCATCTGCATGATTTTGGGATCTCCCCTGGCATCGAAGCTAACACGACCTGGTATGCGGCTATTCCTGGCGTGTTTCGGCCAGCAGGGATGGCGATGATGCCGATGCACAAGGAAGGCCCTGGTTCCCTGGTGGTTGGGCATGTGGGGCAGCCTGGCATGGGCATGGGAAAGACGCCCAATCACACCAACCACATCGTGCACTACAGCAGCCAGCATCCAGGTGGCGTGATGTTTCTGCTGTGTGACGGTTCAACGCATTTTGTGCGAGATGACATCGACTATGCGACCTTCCGCAATCTGGGTGAGCGAGCGGATGGCAACCCACTCGGTGACTACTAGCGGCGAGGGCAGATGATGTACCCCATCGGAAAAACAGGGCTGCCGACACTGGCGGTAGCCCTGTGGTGGGCTTTTGCGGCTCTCGGGCAGACGGGTGTCGACACGATGCCAGACACCTGGGTTGCAACGGATGGCCTGGGCAGGTCAGTCGCAGGCTTTGCGGAATGTGGACCACCTCGCGAGGACCGGACGGTGGGCATGTTTTACTTCCTTTGGCTTGGAGAGCATGTCAAAGGTGGGCCGCACGACATCACGAAGATCCTCGCTCAAGATCCAGCTGCAATGCTCGATCCAGAGAACCCGCTCTGGGGACCTGCCGGCAGCATGCATCACTGGGGTGAATCGATCTTTGGCTACTACAACAGCGACGATCCCTACGTGCTCGCCAAGCATGCCCAGATGCTTGGGGATGCCGGCATTGACGTTGTGATCTTCGATGTGACCAACCAGTTCACCTACAGCAACAACGCCAGGGCACTGCTCGACGCATTTGCCAGGGTTCGCCAGTTGGGTGGCCGTACGCCACAGGTGGCCTTTCTGTGTCCGTTCTGGACGCCGTCGAAGGTGGTGCGTGAACTCGCCCACGAGTTCTACGATCCGGGGGTGCATCAGGATCTCTGGTTTCGCTGGGATGGAAAGCCGCTGCTGCTTGCCGATCCCGACAGGCTGGGAGAGACCACGATGGTTGACACCTCAGAGCAGGCCGTCGAACTGAAGCCAGGGCAGGCTTTGGGCCAGAGCTTCACTGCACCCGAGTCGATCGGCAGCGTTGAGATTCGCGTGCCCACGTGGACGAAGGATGACGGGGGAGCCACGCTCACGCTGCGTCGAGATGGCCCGGCCGGTGGGATCGTGATGCGGCGTGTTGTGACCTCCATTCATGACAACGAGTGGGTGTCGCTGCGGCCTGACGCCCCGCTGCCCGCAGGGGACTATTTTGTGGAGATATCCAATCCCCAGGGCACCGTTGGCTGGTGGACGGGCAGTGACGATGGCCTGCCGGGTGGCCAGGCGTTTGTGAATGGTGAGCCAGTCGGTGGTGATCGCTCGCTGCGGCTGGTCTTCCATGATCCGGAGGTGGAGCGACTGCGTTCGTTCTTCACCTTTCGATCGCCGCAGCCAGACTACTTCCTGGGACCTACGAAGCCGGAGATGTGGAGCTGGCTTGAAGTCTCACCGCAGCATGTGTACCGCAACAGCCGTGGCGAGAAGGAGCAGATGTCGGTGGGCGTGGCCCAGAATGCCGTCGGTAGCCGCTTAGGATCGATGAGTGAGCCCGCGGCCCGCGGGCGTAGTTTTCCGCAGGAAGTGTTTTCGACGACCGGGGTGAACTTTGCGGAGCAGTTTCGGAGGGCGCTCGCGGAAGATCCACGATTCCTCTTCGTCACGGGATGGAATGAGTGGACGGCGAGTCGCTATGGCGAGTTCAACGGGATCCGCTTGCCGGTGATGTTTGTCGATCAGTTTGATCAGGAGCACAGTCGCGACATCGAGCCCATGAAGCAGGGGCATGGCGATGCCTACTACTACCAGTTGGTGGACTTCATACGGCGGTATAAAGGGGTTCGCCCACACCCGGTCGCTGGGCCAGCACGTACGGTGCACGTGGAAGGTGACTTCGCCCAGTGGGAGGACGTGGTGCCGGTCTATCGCGACGACGCTGGCGACACGCTGCATCGCGACTGGCCTGGTTACAACAACCACACACGCTACATCAATACGACTGGTCGCAATGATTTCGTTCTGGCTCAGGTGGCGCATGATGGGGAGCAGATCGCGTTTCATGTGGCCTGTCATGAGCCGATTACAGAGCCTGAGGGATCTTCCTGGATGCTGCTTCTGCTCGACATCGACGGGCAGCGGAAGACCGGCTGGAATGGCTACGACATCTTGATCAACCGTACACGCGGGCGTCCTGGTCGTTGCACCGTCGAGCGTTTTTCCGGAATGCCGACGGAAAACGACTGGACATGGTCTCCGGTGGGGGAGGCGTCGTTTCGCTACGAAGGTCGCCAGCTACATCTCGCTGTCTCCAGGCGTCTGCTTGGTCTGGCGGAAGGGCGACTCCAGTTCGACTTCTGCTGGGCCGACAACACGATCGGGGAGGGGCAGGTCGATGGATGCCGGATTGATCGTTTCACGACCGATGGGGATGTCGCTCCAAACGGTCGCTTCAACTATCGCTACAGCGAGTAGTCGGAGGGAAGGGCGACCATGACCGCGGCTCGACGCCGGTTTACTGGTATGCTTTAGGGTGTTCACAGAAGGGGAGAAACCATGCGTCGTCGCGATTTTCTTGTTGCTTCAGGTGCCACTGTGTTGGCTGCGAGCGAGGCGGGGACGGCAGCCCTCTCTGCCGAGGCGGCTGCAGCGGCGGCATTGCCGCGAGGCACAGCTGAGCATGTGATCATGCTCTGGATGGGTGGCGGGCAGTCGCAGGTGGATACCTGGGATCAGAAACGGGTGACCAAGGACGGCCGCAAGGATCCCGGCTCAGCCTACCCCGGAATCTCCACCGCGATCCCAGAGGTGGAGATCTGCGAGCATCTTGCCGAGATGGCTCCACGGATGGACCGGTGTGTGCCGATCCGCTCAGTGCACCATGAGGTCATCGATGAGCATGGTGCTGCTGCCTACCGCATGCATGTGGGCCGGCCGGTGAGCGGCACGGTGGTGTATCCCTCGATCGCGTCCATCGTCTCAGCGATGAAGGGACCTGGAAGCGATCTGATGCCGTCGTATGTGTTGATGGGGCAGCCCTCAGCCGGACGAAATCCGGGCTTTCTTGGCGCCGAGCATGGACCGTTGGTGGTGACGAGCACGGCTGCCGGACCTCGCGGGCTCGTCCGTCCAGAACGGATCTCTGATGCCCGTGCAGCGAGGCGAGCTGCCATGCTGCAAGACACGCAGGATGCTTTTCTGGAAGCGAGTGGTGATGACCAGCGGGTGGCGGGTGATATTGCAGCCGCTCGTGCCGGCTTTCGGCTGGCTGGGCCAGACTTCCTCGGGAGCTTCGACCTGGAGCGTGAGCCTGCGGACCTGCGGGAGCGGTATGGCGATGAGTTCGGTCAGCGGTGTCTGCTGGCCCGGCGGCTGGTCGAGCGAGGATGCCGTTTTGTGGAAGTGTCCTACGACCTCAACTTCAAAAACGGCACCGGCTGGGACACCCACAACGAAGGCCAGCAGGGACAGCACCTCCTGATTCAGAGTGTCGATCGGGCGATGTCGACGCTGCTGGACGACCTGGAAGCGAAGCAGATTCTCGACAAGACCCTGATCGTGGTGTCGGGCGAGTTTGGCCGGCCATCCAGCTTCGACAGCCAGGGCGGTCGTGGACATCAAGGCAAGGCATTTTCCGTCGTTTTGGCGGGCGGTGGGCTTCGCACGGGCCAGGCAGTCGGCACGACTGACGAGCTCTGCAACGAGATCGTCGAGCAGCCCGTTTCGGTGCCTGATCTGTTTGCCACAATCCTGGCAGCCGTCGGCTGCGATCCAGCCGAAACGCTCTATGCGGGCAATCGCCCTGTGCCTGCCACCGATCGCGGCGTGCCGATTCCGCAGCTATTTGGTTAAGCGGCTTGAGGCATCGAGCGTAAAAGTCCGCCCAGCCCGTGAACCTTCTGTAATCCCGGTGCGTACAGTACCGCGACGCGGTTCTCCAGCTCGGAGCCGCAGGGAAGACACCGACGCATGGAGGATGCCATGACGCTGAGTGACTTTGTGTCGAGCCGTCGTTGGGCGGATGACATTGAGGCGGCGACGGGACTCGATGGACTCGTGCCAGATCGTCCTGGCTATATCTACGAAGGGGATGGAACGGCGTGGATCGCGAGCACAGACGTCGAAGGTGAGTTTGTGGCTGATCTGTTCGGCGGCGGACAGTGCCACGGCACGCTGGCGGAGTGTGAATACGCAGTCTTCGAATCGATGCGGTCGTTCTGGGAAGATGCTGAAGAGCCCTCGGAACTGGCCAGCTCTTTTCTCAACTGGGCCGAGCGGGAGCAGTTTGCCTCGCAGATTCGCGTTCGCTGGGGCTTTGACTCGTAGCCCGCCAGCCAACACGTGATGGCCGTTCCGCGTTTGGCAGGTGTGCCGATGCAGGCTGGGAAAAAATGTCGTAGCCTGCTGCCATGAGCAGACACCTTATTGCGGCATGCCTTGGCCTTCTCCTGGTTGCCGGCGGGACCGCCCTGGCCGAACCCTTCCCGGGAACGCCGGGCGACTTCCACGGCTTCAAGATGTACACCGATGCCGAGAGCGGTCGGCGGGTGGTTGTGCCTAAGCAGGCAGCCGAGGGAACGCCATGGGTGTGGCGGGCACGCTTCTGGGGACACGAGCCCCAGTTTGACATCGCCATGCTCGAGCGGGGCTTCCACATTGTCTCCTGCGATGTTGCGGGGCTCTTCGGGAGTCCGCGTGCGGTTGCGATTGGTGATGTCTTCTACGCCGACCTCGTCGAGCAGCATCATTTCTCGAGCAAGCCGGTCTTAGAGGGCATGAGCCGGGGTGGGCTCTTTATCTACAACTGGGCAGCCGCCAATCCTGAGAAGGTGACAGCGATCTACGGCGACGCTCCGGTGCTCGACTTCAAAAGCTGGCCGGGCGGGCCACGGGCGGCGGAAGAGGGAGCTCAGGCAGCTGCGTGGCAGGAGTGCCTCAAGGCGTATGGGCTCTCGGAAGAGGAAGCGTTGTCGTATCCCCGTAATCCCGTTGACAACCTGGAGCCGCTCGCCAAGGCCGGCATCCCGATTGTGCATGTGGTCGGTGATGCGGATGAGGTGGTGCCAGTCGCCGACAACACCGCCGTCGCTGAGGCACGCTATCGAAAGCTGGGCGGCACCTTCATCGTGATTCATAAGCCTGGGGTCGGCCATCATCCCCACTCGCTCGAAGACCCCTCGCCACTGGTGGAGTTTGTGATGGCGGCCTGGGAGCGTGCCCACTCGCCCTGACCCGCTCGCCCGACATGCTGGCACTGGATCAGGTCTGGCCTTGTTTTGCGGGTGGTCTGCGTCCTGGGGCCTTGCTTTGACCTCCGTGTCTCCTGCGTTCTGGGGTTTGCCCAACCTGCCTCCTTCTCTACCGTCCCGACAGCAGGGTGGCTGTGTGAGACTCGTGGAGGACGTACCGTGCGGACGCGTGTGGCTGGAGTCGGTGGCTGGCTGAGGAACTCGCTGGTCGTGACGGCGGTGGCGGTGGGTTCAGCCGCCTTTGGGCTTGAGATTGACGTCCGCGGTATTGCCTCACCTCGGCCGGAACTGCTCGCCCGTGCCCTCGAGGATGACGAGGAGGTCCTGAGGAGTTCCACGCCTGCTGTCACCGATGAGCGGATGGCCATGGCGGTCAGCAAACAGGCCCGACTCGCCCTGCAGAGGCAAGGGTATCCCGAGCCGCAGGTCTCCTCGACTGTGGAGGCGGCGGAGGGACTGCGGCGTGTTGTGGTGACCGTTGAACATGGCAGCCGTTTTGTCGCCGGTGGCATCGAGATCACAGGACTCCCCGAGCCGCTCGCTGAGAGACTCCGCGAGCGATTGACGACGCCACAGCCACCGGCGTCAGCGAAGCCGCGAGTTGTCGATGCCGGCAACGCGAAGACGCTGGTCTGGCTCAACGACCAGGGGCGGCCTGCCCGGCTGAATGCCCCGCTCTGGTCACCAGGCGAGCCGGCCGCTCTGGATGCTCCCTACACCGAAATGGTGCAAACGCTTGTGGCCCGGTTCCTCCGTGATGAGGGCTACTTGCACGCTGCGGAGCGACTCAAGCAGTCGCGATACGCCGACTGCGAGATTGCCGTGCACCTGCCCAAGACCGCCGAAGCCGATACGGCGACGTTGGCGATCCGTTTTGCTGCGCTTCCGCCAGCGTCGACGCTGCAGGCGGTCGAGGTGACCGGCGGAGAGTCGGTGGCTGCCGCAACGGTGCGGGAGTTTCTCGACATCACCAACGGAATGCCTGTCACGGAGATGGACCGTCAGCGGTGGGACGAGCAGCTGCGGCAGTCGGGACGGTTTGTTCGCCACGAGATCTCGCTGAGGATGGGCGACGCCGCTGAGGGCTCCGTCACGGCGGTGTTTGACCTGATTGCCTACCCTGGTGTTTCGCCGCTGGGTGAGCCCCTGACGCGTGAAGAGGAGGTCATGCTCCGATTTCGCGACTGGCTTGCCGACTCGCTGACCGGCAGTGGCTTGAAGATCACCTGGACGCAGCCAGATGGTGGAGCAGAAGCCTCCTGTCTGCTCTCTGCGGACCATGGGGCCATGCTGCAGCTTGCTGGGCATGCTGGTGCCGGTGGGGCACTCGCCTTTACCGACGCTGGAGTCGGCGTGTTTCTCGGTGGCGGGGCTGGGCGATTTGAACTGCCGCTTTCGGCGATGGGCCAGGCGGTGGTGCAGGCTGCGCTCAGCGTGCGTGACACGGTGGATCCCAAGACGGGACACTACCGACATGACCTCTCGCTCGGCGCGTCAATCGGCTCGTCCACCTCTGAGGACGATCCTGCCGCAGTGGTGACTGCTCGGATTGAGCCAGTCGCCTGCGTTGCGTTTGTGCATCGTGCGTCTGCCGCGGATGGGCCGGGACAGGAGATTTCCTGGGAAGGAGACTCACTTGTTCTCAAACGTGACGGTGGTGTTGCGAGGTTCGACGGGGCGAGTGGACAACTGCTGGAACTCGTGACGCCTGAGTTTGGCCGCATCCGCTTAGAACAGGCAGGCTCATGGCAGACAGCACTTGCCGACCTGCGGGGAGTCAGCGGCGACAATGCATACGTCCAGGAGAGGCCAGTCTCGTCAGCGATTGGCTTTTTCTCATCATCGTCAGCCCGGGGCTTGCTCGGCGAGGCACTCGGGGTGTTTGGGGTGAAAGCCGAAGCCGTGGGTGGTGAGCAGGCTGACCTCTGGGCAGCGGTCGCTGGTGCGGTGAAAGCGGCTGCCGCGGATGGTGGATTCGCTGAAGTTGATGGCCTCGTGTCCGCGTTCCTGACAACGCCTCGGTCTGACGAGGAGACGCCGAAGATTCCGTCTCCCAAGGGAGATGAGGCCGGCGGCGATCCACTGATGCGGGCCCTCGCCAAGATCTCGGGAAAGGCTTGGAGCTGGCTTGATCAGACCTGTGGACGTGATGCCTGGCCGACGGGGCTTGCCCGGCTTGGCAACGCCGTGCTGCGGCAGGATGGTGGGGCGATGTTTCAGGAAGTGACGATGTATATGGGCTCCGAGGAAACCGGACCTCTCGCGCACCTTGTGGCTGCGTCGGTGATTCCGATGAAGCCGGTGGCAGCATCGTTTGCGATGCGGGGCCAGACCCGTATGACGGCCAAGGCCTTCCAGAATGACTGTGTTCCGATCATGCAGATCTTCGAGAAGAGCGGACTCGACCTGGCGCTCGTCTCCACCCTTCGCAGGCTTGATGCAGACGCATTGGACCATCTCGGCGAGTCGCTACTTGGGAGCCGCGAGGGCGTTGCCGCGTTCCTCGAGCCACTGCATGCGGCGGCATCTGATGACGCGGCTGTGGCGGCGGTTTCGGACGGACTCGCAGCCTGGTGGGATGCCTCGCTTGGCGGCACGGTGTCGCTGGCGCTGGAACAGCGGGGAGGAACCGCCATCGCCACTCGGCCGGATGGAGACGAGACGCTGCGGCGGTAGCTGATCGACGGCGTTCTTGGCTAGCTGAGCTTTGCGCGGGCGGCCGCGAAAGCGGTGGCGGCTTCCGCCAGGTCGTCGTGGGAATGGGCCGCCGACACCTGGGTGCGGATTCTCGCCCGACCCTGGGGAACGACCGGAAAACTAAAGCCGATCACATATACGCCCTCAGCAAGCATCGCATCAGCCATCCGGCTGGCGAGGGCTGCCTCCCCAAACATCACCGGCACAATTGGGTGCTCGCCAGGGAGGATGTCAAAGCCAAGTTTGCCCATCTCCTCGCGGAAGAAGCGGGTGTTCGACTGAAGTCGGTCTCGCAGTTCGGTGGATGTCGTCAGCATCGAGAGCGACTCAAGCGCGCCTGCTGCGACCGGTGGCGCGACCGTGTTGGAGAAGAGGTACGTCCGCGAGCGTTGCCTGAGCCACTCGATGAGTTCCTTGCGACCGGAGGTGTAGCCACCGCTCCCACCGCCAAGGGCCTTGCCGAGCGTTCCGGTCAGAATGTCGATGCGGTCCATCACATCAAAGTGCTCATGGGTGCCGCGGCCGTGAGGCCCGACGAAGCCGACCGCATGCGAGTCGTCAACCATGATCAGCGCATCGAACTCGTCGGCAAGCTCGCAGATGGCCGGCAGGTTGGCCAGATAGCCATCCATCGAGAACACGCCGTCGGTCGCGATCAGCCGGTAGCGGGCGTCCTTCGCCTCGACCAGTTTCTCCCGCAGGTCGGCCATGTCGTTGTTGCGGTATCGCAGCCGCTTTGCCTTACACAGCCGGATCCCGTCGATGATGCTGGCATGGTTGAGCTCATCGGAGATGATGGCATCCTCAGGGCCGAGGATCGTCTCGAACAGGCCGCCGTTGGCATCCCAGCAGGAGTTGTAGAGGATCGTGTCTTCCTTGCCGACAAACTGGCTCAGAGCTGTTTCGAGGTCCTTGTGGAGCTGCTGGGTGCCACAGATAAATCGTACGCTGGCCAAACCGTATCCCCACCGCTCAAGCGCGTTGCGGGCAGCCTCCACCACCTGTGGATGATCGGCAAGCCCGAGGTAGTTGTTGGCGCACATGTTGAGCACGCTGCGGCCGGCGACGTCGATGCGTGCCCGCTGAGGCGATTCCAGCACCCGCTCAGACTTGTAGGTACCAGCCTCCCGCATGGCTGAGGACTGTTCGGCGAGTGACTCCCAAAGCGTTGCCCGGCTCATGCATCTCTCCATGAAAGAATGACCTTTCCGCTCTCGCCCGACTGCATCGCGGAGAAGCCCTTCTCGTAGTCTGTGAAGTGGTAACGGTGGGTGATGACTGGCGAAATGTCGAGCCCGCTCTGGATCATCACGGTCATCTTGTACCAGGTCTCATACATCTCGCGTCCGTAGATGCCCTTGATCGTAAGCATGTTGAAGACCACCTGCTGCCAGTCGATGGCGATGGGCTCGGCGGGGATGCCCAGCATGGAGATCTTGCCGCCATGGCACATGCTGCTAAGCATCTGCCGGAGCGCCGCCGGCGAGCCTGACATCTCCAGCCCCACATCGAAGCCTTCCTTCATGTCGAGATCGGCCATCACAGCCTCGAGGCTGCCACTGCGGACATCGAGGGCGACCGTGGCACCGAGTTTCTTGGCCAGCTCAAGTCGGTAGGGGTTCATGTCGGTGATCACGACATAACGGGCACCGGCATGCCTGGCGACCGCAACTGCCATGATGCCGATCGGGCCTGCACCGGTGATCAGCACATCCTCGCCGAGCAGATCGAAGGAGAGAGCCGTGTGCACGGCGTTTCCCAGAGGATCGAAGATCGACGCAACGTCCAGGTCGATGCCGGGCTCCTGATGCCAGACATTGGTCTGTGGCAGGGCGAGGTACTCAGCAAAAGCACCAGGCCGGTTCACGCCAACGCCCGACGTGCTTTTGCAGAGATGCCTGCGGCCTGCCAGGCAGTTGCGGCAGCGACCGCAGACCACATGCCCTTCGCCGGAGACGATTTCCCCCGGGAAGAAGTCGTTGACATTTGAGCCGACAGCGACGATTTCACCCACAAACTCATGTCCCACCACCATCGGGACGGGAATCGTCTTCTGAGCCCAGGCGTCCCAGTTGTAGATGTGGAGGTCGGTACCGCAGATGCCGGTGCGGTCGACGCGGATCAGAACATCGTTGATGCCGATCGCGGGAACGGGGACCTCTTCAAGCCAGAGCCCAGGAGCTTTCTCACGCTTCACGAGCGCCTGCATGGTGTCGGACATAGGGAGCCTTGTGCCGTGTGTGGACAGTCGATGAAGAGAGGTTCGGTCAGATTGCACTGCCAGCCTCGGTCAACATTCCAATGTAGCCAGTAAAGAGCCTGAAGATGATGAAGATGATGATGCCGGCGACCACGACCCACA
>Ga0181607_10004723_pt1 | contig 11619 bp, 12 predicted proteins | sample 041ome_9_FD_132420 | JGI IMG/M metagenome (GOLD analysis project Ga0181607, IMG submission 132420) | Coastal salt marsh microbial communities from the Groves Creek Marsh, Skidaway Island, Georgia - 041413US metaG (megahit assembly) | ecosystem: Environmental > Aquatic > Marine > Intertidal zone...
AATCGCCAATGATGACAGCCTTGTAAAACTGTAACAAAAATGTGCCATACCCTGATAAGGCACGCCAACAATTTTTTTCAAAATTCGCATCAAAATAGCGCGGGACTTCGATAACGTTGCAGCCGGAGGCAATATCTTTGGCATGTTCGTCTAACCCATGCAAAATGACATAAAGGTTGGTTTTTGAAAACGCCGCCCCATAATGATCAATCCACTTTTCCAAAAATGTGTAATCTTGCCAAACCATTGTCGCGGCAGCACAGAGATGAGCCTGCATTATTATGCCTTTAATAATATCTATTTAAAATAATGAGTGTTAATAACATGTGTGATTTCAAAAATACAACTAAAACGAAATAGTGCCCAGCACTTACAGCCATCAATTGCGTCATGATGTGCATGCGTGGGCGCTAAAAAATGCACCGCGTCGAGGACGTGATCACATTGCACAAGATGGCGCTATGTTTTGCCAATATGGAACAGTTCGGCTATCAAGATGTTAACTAACATTAAGACGCCATTTAAAGACCCGGTTATAGTTCCCTGATCATATAGCCGTAATTGGCGCGCGATACAAAACCAACCCGCCTGTACAAAGACATCGCACGACTGTCGAAAGCGGTTTCGAGGGTCACAAGTTTGACCCCATTTTCACGCAACATTGCAATGATTTGGTTCAAAGCATCTTGCCCCATACCGCGACCGCGGATTTTTTCGCGTATGAAAAATTCATCCACAATCGCTTCGAGTCCGCCGTATTCTATGGACCAGTTAAAGGCCAGTGCGATATAGCCAACGGGGGACGATGACGGGCCTATCAGGTAAATAACCCCATGTGGGCTACCTTCAAGCAAGGGCATTATACCGTCGTGGCGGCGTTCAGCTGTGGACGCAATCGCATCATGTGCGTGAAACGCTGCGACAAGGGCGTCAAGTTTTGCAAAATCTTCCGGGCGTGCAATACGCAGCGCGCTCATAGGCGCGCCAAGCGATCAGTCAACAGCGTGAAAAACCCGTCTGCGTCAATGTCACCCATAAACATTGCATTTGGTTCACGGTCCGTTACACGCCACCAATCTGCGACCGTCATCCCACGGGTCAGAACAGATTTTGTTTCAATTTCGACATTGATAAAACGGCCTGTGAACAGTTTTGGCTTGATCAGATAGGCAATGACCGTTGGGTCGTGCAGTGGCGCACCCGCAGATCCATATTTTTCTTTGTCGTATCTCTCAAAAAAATCTGTCATTTCGGCAACCGCGATCCCGACGGGTGTGCCTAGGTCACCAAATGCGTCATTACGCGCTTTGGTCACCAATGCTTTGTGTGTCACATCTAACGGCATCACGGTAATCGGCGCACCCGCCTTAAAGACGATCTCTGCCGCTTCTGGATCAACATAGATATTAAATTCGGCGGCGGGGGTGATGTTGCCAACCTCAAAATACGCACCCCCCATAAGAACAATTTCTTGAACTTTTTCAATGATGTCAGGTGCTTGGTTGAATGCAGATGCAATATTGGTCAATGGCCCCAATGGGCAGAGTGTGACCGACCCCGCAGGCTGTGCGTGCAAGGTTTCAATGATGAAATCCACCGCGTGTTTTTCTTGCAATGGCATTGTAGGGTCGGGCAGGGTTGGACCGTCAAGCCCAGTTTTGCCATGTACATGCTCTGCGGTTACCAAGCGTTTTGCCAAGGGGTTTTTAGACCCAGCAAACACGGGAATATCCGGACGACCCGCCAATTCGCAAATCATCCGCGCGTTCTTTTGTGTCAATTCAAGTGGCACATTGCCCGCAACTGCTGTGATGCCTAAAACTTCGATTTCTTTTGGGCTGCCCAGGGCAAGCAGGATCGCAACCGCATCATCTTGCCCCGGGTCAGTGTCGATAATAATTTTACGTGCAGGCATCGCAAATCCCCATCTTTATTTCCGTAACAGATACACGTTATCTAATCAGGTGCAAGAGGGGGGCGGCACACTTACTTGTTATCGAAATCCACCTCTTCAGTGATGCGCAGCGCGTCGGCACGGTATTTCGCGATGTTCATCAGATTTAAATCATCTGCCACGAAACTGCCCCATGAGGCGACCAAGTCGTTGGGCTGCGTACCAGCCGCGATCGGGTATTCAAAATTTGCACTTGCATAGATTTCTTGCGCATCGGGCGAGGTTAAAAATTCGATCAGTTTAATCGCTGATGCGGGGTTGGGCGCGTGTTTTGCCATTGCGACGCCAGAGACATTGACGTGGCTGCCACCCGCGTCAAACACCGGAAACAGAATGCGCACGCTGTCTGCCCATTCTTTTTGTTCTGGATCTAGCAACATTTGCCCCATGTAATAGGTGTTGCCGATCGCGATATCACATTCGCCTGCCCAAATGGCTTTCACTTGCGCGCGATCATTGCCTTGGGGCTTGCGGGCAAGATTTTCTTTGACGCCTGAAAGCCATGTTTTTGCTGCAGCTTCGCCGTGATGCGCGATCATAGCCGAGGTCAACGCGACGTTATAATCATGTTTGCCGGAACGCGTACAAATACGGCCAGACCATTTGGGATCTGCCAATTCCTCATAGCTGCGCAGTTCGCCATCTGCGACCCGTGTTTTCGACGCATATGCAATGCGCGCACGCGTGGACAGGCCAAACCATTGGTTGTTTGGATCGCGATATTGCGCAGGGATATTTGTATTTAAGGTGTCCGACACGACGGCCTGGGTCAAGTCAGCGTCCACAATTGCAGACAGCAAGGCGATATCAACGGTTAAAATAACATCGGCAGGGGATCGTTTTCCCTCTGCTTTCATGCGTTCGATCAAACCTTTGTCAATGTAGGCGACGTTTACATCTATACCGGTCTGCGTCGTGAACGCATCGGTTAACGGCTTTAAAAGCTCGGGTTGGCGATAAGAATAAATATTTACCTCATCGGCGACAACAGCGGGGGCTGCGATCAAAGTGCATAGTGCTGTTGTGGCGAAATACTTGGTGTAAGACATCAGAATCTCCTAAGGCTGATTTGCCTTGTTTTATCCTGACTAAAATTGTCAGGTCAATACCTGATTAAATTAGTCGGAATTTTTTTCCAGCTGTTTCGCGACATTCCAGAGCTTGTCCATTTCATCCAAATTAGATTGCGATGGACTGCGTCCCATCGCAGCCAAGCTGTCTTCGATAAATCTAAAGCGGCGGGTAAATTTGGAATTTGCGGAGCGCAGGGCTTCTTCGGCATCAATACCTAGATGACGACCTAAATTAACGACTACAAATAATAGGTCACCGAACTCTTCGGCGATATGATCTGTGTCATCCGAGTTTTGTGCCGCGGCCAATTCGGATGACTCTTCGATGATTTTATCCATAACCATCGCGATGTCTGGCCAATCAAATCCTACGCGGGCTGCACGTTTTTGCAATTTCTGCGCCCGCATTAGGGCGGGCAGGCCAATGGCAACATCATCTAAAACGCCTGAACGGTCTTTGGCTGCACGTTCGGCGGCCTTTATTTTTTCCCAATCTATGGTTTGCTGTTCGGCGGATTTGTCACGGCTTTCGTCACCAAATACATGGGGATGACGGTGCACCATTTTGTCCGAAATATCGTTCACCACGTCGTCGAATGTGAACAAACCGGCCTCGGTCGCCATTTGTGTGTGGTAAACGCTTTGCAATAACAAATCGCCTAATTCGCTGCGCAACTCATCCCACGCCTCGCGTTCGATGGCATCAGCAACTTCGTACGCTTCTTCAATGGTGTAAGGGGCGATGGTGGCAAAGTTTTGTTCAATATCCCATGGACAACCATGATCGCGATCCCGCAAGGCGCGCATGATTTCCAGCAGGCGCGGCATACCGATTGTAGAGTTTTTGATCAAATTTTTATCGTAGCCCATTGCGCAGTCCCATAGTCTTCTGTCAAAAGTACACTGACAACATGCACGCAAGGAGTCCAGCGCATGCCCATTATTAATCGCATTTCCGCTTACAGCGATGATATGGCGGAGTGGAGACAGTATCTGCATGCCCATCCTGAATTGGGGCTTGAATGTCATCAAACCGCACAATTTGTCGTCAAGAGATTGACCGAATTTGGCGTTGACGAAATTCACACCAATATTGCGACATCCGGCGTTGTGGCGATTATCAACGGCCAAGGCGATGGCTCAACAATTGGCCTGCGTGCTGATATGGATGCTTTGCCCATCGTCGAAGAAACCGGTGCCCCATATGCAAGCACGTTTAAGGGTAAAATGCATGCCTGTGGTCATGACGGACACACAACAATGTTATTGGGTGCGGCCAAGTATTTGACAGAGACGCGCAATTTCAAAGGACGTGTCGTATTAATATTTCAACCCGCCGAAGAAAACGAGGGCGGCGCGCGCATCATGGTCGAACAGGGTGTTTTGGAGCGTTTTGATATTGCGCGTGTATATGCGATCCACAACGTGCCGGGCCTTGAACTGGGTCATTTTATGGCCACGCCAGGTCCAGTCATGGCCGGCGAAGATTCGTTCCATTTCAATGTGATTGGCAAAGGCGGTCACGCGGCATCCCCCCATGAAACCATTGATCCGATCATGCCTGCGGTCGCTTTGGCGCAGGGGTTGCAAACGATCGTGTCCCGCAATCGCAACCCCTTTGACAGTCTGGTCATTTCCCTAACCCAAATTCACACGGGCAGCGCGGATAATGTGATCCCTGAAACCGCTTATTTGAATGGTACAATTCGGTATTTTGATCCAGAAGTTCGGGCAATGGTCGGGGGGCGTTTGCAGGCCTTAGCTGATGGAATTGCCGATGCCTATGGCGTGCGCGTTGATCTATCGTTCACTCTGGGATACCCGCCCACGATCAACGATCCTGATGAGACTGATTTTTGTGTGTCAGTTGCCCGCGACGTTGTTGGACATGATGCGGTTCTGCCTGATGTCGGTCCTGAAATGGGGTCAGAGGATTTCGCTTATATGCTGGAAAAAAGACCTGGCGCTTACCTATTTTTGGGAATTGGGGATGGTCCGGGTCTGCACAATGCAGGATATAATTTTAATGACGATGCGTCTGTTTACGGCGCGTCCTATTTTGCAAAATTGGTGGAACGTGCGCAGCCCTTGTAAGGGGTGTGCATTTTCAAAGAAAGGGAAAACATGGCTTTAGAAGATGCAAAAACACAGGTTGATCAGGCGTTTCAACGTTCGGATCTGCGTGGCTTGACCTTTGAAAATGCTTTTGGTGGTGCGCCGTCCTTTTTGCGTCGCAAATACACCAAAAATTTAACAGGCGCAGATTTGGCGATCACGGGTGTGCCATTTGATCAGGCGGTAACAAACCGAACGGGAACCCGCCTGGGTCCACGTGCCATCCGCGAGGCATCGACATTGCAACCTTATGATCCTCCGTATGGCTGGGGCTTTGATCCGCTAACCGAATTTGCGGTGGTGGATTATGGTGATCTTGCATTTGATTATGCCAAAGTGTCAGAATTCCCCGCGACCCTCACAAACCATATCAAGGGGATCTTGGATCAAGGTGTTGGTACGGTGACATTGGGGGGCGATCATTACATCAGCTTTCCCATTCTAAAAGCCTATGCAGAAAAGTTTGGCAAGCCATTGTCGTTGTTGCATTTTGATGCGCATTCGGACACATGGGTTGATGATGACTTTGACCGTATCGACCACTGCACCATGTTTTACAAGGCAATCAAACTGGGGCTGATTGATCCTGCCACATCGGTCCAAGTTGGCATTCGCACCCATAACGATGACACAATGGGCATGAACATCATTGATGCGCGCGAGGTGCATGAAACGGGTCCTGCCGCAGTTGCGCAAAAGATTAAATCCATCCTTGGCGATCGCCCAACCTATGTCAGTTTCGATATCGACTGTTTGGACCCAGCCTTTGCACCAGGCACTGGCACGCCGGTTTGGGGTGGTCTAAGCACGGGGCAGGCGGCGATTATTCTGCGCGATATTGCGGGCATCAATATGCTAGGCGGCGATATTGTCGAGGTATCTCCACCGTTTGACACCACGGGCGCTACGGCGGTCGCAGGTGCGCATGTTGCGATGGAACTGATCTGTCTATGGGCTTGGACCCGTCGTAAGGGGGCATGATGCGCATGTGGATATGGATTATTGGAACGCTGATCATCGGGCTGATGATTTATATCCGCGTGGCACTCAGCGATGTGTCCCGTTGGCATGTGCCCCTAAGTTTCGAGGAAAGCACGACCGAAATCGGCGGGGCGCGGCGCGTCATAGCGGGTGACCCAAGTACAATAATTGCGCGATTAGATACCATCATTCGCGCCGAACCTCGTACGACTGTTTTAACGGGCAGCGTGTCCGATGGCTGGATCACTTATATTGTGCGGACGAAATGGATGGGATTTCCGGACTATGTCACGGTCCAATCGAAATCAGACGGTGTTCGTATTCACAGCCACTTGCGCTTTGGGCGCTCCGACATTGGTGTCAATGCGGCACGGTTGGATCGTTGGATTACAGGGCTGTGATCCGCGTTTTGCACTTGACCAAACATCTGCAATGGTAAATGAAACGGCATGGTTCCTTTTGATAAACTCGAACAAATTGCACAGCGTTTCGAATTTTTAGAAGCGCAGATGAACGCAGGCGCTGCGGGCGAAGATATTGCACGTCTGGCGCGCGAATATTCCGAATTGCGTCCCGTTGTTGAACAGATCAACGAATATAAAACCTTGATGTCGGATCTGGACGAAGCCAAGGCCCTGTTGAACGATCCCGATATGCGCGAATTGGCCGAGGATGAATTGCCACGGCTCAAGGCGCGCATCCCCGAGGTCGAACATGCGCTGCAATTGGCGCTTTTGCCCAAAGATGCCGCGGATGTACGTCCCGCGATGTTGGAAATTCGCCCAGGGACTGGTGGGGAAGAGGCCGCATTATTCGCGGGTGATTTATTACGCATGTACCAACGCTATGCGGAATCGCGCGGCTGGGGCTTTGACATTATCGAAGAGCAAGCCACCGAAATTGGTGGCATCAAAGAGGTTGTGGCCCATATAAAGGGCGACGGTGTTTTTGCGCGTATGAAGTTTGAATCGGGGGTTCATCGCGTCCAACGTGTTCCTGAAACCGAAAGCGGCGGGCGCATTCATACATCTGCGGCAACCGTTGCCGTTTTGCCTGAGGCCGAGGATGTTGACATTCACATTGACGCAAATGATATCCGCATCGATACGATGCGGTCGTCTGGCGCGGGTGGACAACACGTGAACACCACTGACTCGGCCGTGCGCATTACACACTTACCCTCTGGTATCGTGGTGACAAGTTCTGAGAAATCCCAACACCGCAACCGTGAAATCGCAATGCAGGTTTTGAAAACGCGGCTCTACGATTTAGAACGTCAAAAGGTTGATGACGAACGATCCGCAAACCGAAAATCGCAGGTCGGAACAGGGGATCGTTCAGAACGCATCCGGACCTATAATTTCCCGCAAGGACGAATGACCGATCATCGTATCAACCTGACGCTTTATAAGTTGGATCAAATATTGGCAGGCGATTTGGATGAAACCATCGATGCATTGATCGCGGACGCGCAGGCTGCATTACTTGCCGAAATGGGACAATGACCGTTCAATCGGCGCTAATGGCGGGTGTGCAAACGCTTAAATTGGCAGGCATTGACGGCGCCGCGCGTGATGCGCGCGTGTTGATGTCAGCAGCCTTGGGAATCGACGCATCACGCCTCACGCTTTGCTTGCACGATCCGATTGCGGATGACGTCAGATCTTTGTTTGAAGGTTACATCGCGGCGCGTCAAACGCATCGCCCCGTATCGCGCATTTTAGGGCGGCGGGAATTTTGGGGACGTTCGTTCAAAATTTCGGATGATGTCCTTGATCCGCGCGGCGATACTGAGACCCTGATCGCAGAAGCATTGCGCCACGCGCCGCACCGTTTTTTGGACCTTGGCACTGGCAGTGGAATTATTGCCATCACGCTCTTGGCCGAGGTGGCCAGCTGCACGGGCGTAGCAGTGGATATCTCTGATCGGGCGCTTGATATCGCGCGCTACAATGCGCGCCAGCATAATGTCGAAGACCGTCTTGAGATATTGACAGGATCTTGGTTTGCGCCAGTGGCGGGCGTCTTTGATTTGATCCTTTCAAATCCACCCTATATCACAGAGACGGAAATGACGGCCCTTGCCCCCGATGTTGCGTTGTTCGATCCCAAGATAGCGCTGACCCCCGGAGGTGACGGTCTGGACGCATATCGCGAGATTGCGGCGCAAGCAAAGATGTATTTGACGCAGACGGGCGCGGTCATTGTGGAAATTGGCCATCTTCAAGCTAAGGACGTCACGCAGATTTTTCAATTTCATGGTTTTGGAAATGTAACAGTGATCCAGGATTTTGATCAAAAAGACCGTGTTATTGTGGCTAAATTGTAGAGTTCAGCAATATTTTGTTGAAAAATCTTCGATTTTACTTAAAAATAGCTTGTAGTATCCCGTTTTACACGTTTAATACCCCCAGTTGTCCAAGGGCAGTGCATGCGCACACCTGACAACGACAAGCCATCATCGCAGGTCCACTTTGTTAGTCCAATCGCGATGGCATGACTTTAATTACTGAGGCTGGAAAGCTTATATGAGATCTTCGAAATCGCGATCACGGTCGAATAAAAACCGTAACAATAACCGGTCGGTGGGTAATGTCATTAACCGTGTGTTTGACAGTTCTGGCCCTGACGGAAAAGTGCGTGGAACACCACAGCAAATTATTGAAAAGTATAACCAATTGGCGCGCGATGCCCAATTGGCGAACGACCGTGTAGCGGCAGAAAACTTTCAACAGCACGCAGAACATTATACGCGTCTATTGGCAGAAGCGCAGCGCGATATGGATCAACGCCGCGAAGTTCAAGAGCGCGAGAACCGCGAGCGCCAAGCGCAGCGCGACCGTGACCGCCAATCCCGTGATGATGGCGATGAAGATGGTGTGTCAGATGATACAGACCTGTTGAACGCTAGCTATGAGAGTGATGAACAGCCTGTGATCGATTCCATGCCGATTTTGGATCAGGATTTTGTTGCTCCGCCACGTCGTCGTGTTGAAAAACAGGACAGCGACATCGCAGAAGAAGCACCGGCAGCAACCGAAGATACGGGGGCGCGAGATAAGGCGCGCAAGCCACGCGCTCCACGCAAAAAGAAACCTGCCTTGCAGGCAGAGGCATCGCCAGAGGCGCCAGAGGCCGCAGAGTAACGTTGAGAAGGGGTCCAAGGGACCCCTTTTTTGCAACATGCGTGGCGAGGATCTACTGCTGTTGCAAACTGTCGGATGCGGCCCCACATTTTCAATTTACATGAAAAGCGTTTGTCACGGCCCCGCCGCCATCGTGTTTTCAGACGGGCACGTATAAAAAAACCCCGCCATCTGGCGGGGTTTTTCAATAAATGGTCAGGATTATTTAGCCGCTGGGCCAATCATCATAGTCATTTGACGGCCTTCAACTTTTGGCATGTTCTCAACTTTACCAACGTCTTTTAAGTCTTCTGCGACGCGCTCGAGCAAATCTCGGCCCAAATCTTGGTGCGCCATTTCACGGCCGCGGAAACGTAGGGTAATTTTAACCTTGTCGCCGTTTTGTAGAAACTTAATCACGCTACGCATTTTGACCTCATAGTCATGCGTATCGGTGCCGGGGCGGAATTTGATTTCCTTAACCTCGATAACTTTTTGTTTCTTGCGCGCCTCAGATTCGCGCTTTTGTTGTTCGTATTTGTATTTACCGTAATCCATGATCTTGCAGACAGGTGGATTTGCGTTCGGTGAAATTTCTACGAGGTCGAGACCGGCTTCGAATGCCATCTCAACGGCGCGTTCCGGTGTAACAACACCAACATTTTCACCATCTGCACCAATTAGGCGGATTTCAGGACATCTAATACGATCGTTTATTCGAGGTCCAGTGTCGCGCGAAGGTGGCGCGTTATGAGGTTTACGGGCTATGGTTTTGATCCTTTATCAGTTCAATTTACAGGTGCAAAATATAGACTCTGATCCAGCCTTTCAAGCGAGAATCCGCCATCCATGGGGACAATCTTACGTCATTCCCCTTGTTTGTGATCTGAATTGGTCGCATTTAGCCGGCGCACAGGCCGTAAGATGGCTTGAACTTAAAAGGGGTGCAAGAATGAATAAATTATTGATCGGTGGCGCGTTGCTTGTTGTAGCGGGTGCGGGATATTATTTCACGCTGTCCGACAGCGAGAAACCATCAGCGCCAGTCGAAGTGGTGACATCGCCAGCGGTAGAAAACCAAGAGGTGAGCGAACCTGTTGTTGAAGTCGTCATCGAAGAGGCTGAAGAAGCAGAAGACTCTGTAAACGCGAGCACATAGAGCGTTCAAGAGACCCTAGAGGCTGTTTCTGAAGGTGCTTTGAACAATGCTGTTTCAGCAATCGCTGCAGGTGAAGACGCAACAGAGGCGCTCAGCACGGCTGCAACAACCATCGTTGATCAAATCCAAGAAGCGGCTGGCGCTGCAGTCGAAGACGCAGCAGCACAAGTGACAACAGAAACAGTCACTGAAACAGTGACAGAAACCGCCACAACAGCGGTAAGCGGAGCAGTAGAGACGGTCGTTGAAGGTGTCAGTGAAAACGTTTCCGCAGTTGCAGCAGTCACAGAGGATGCGGCGAATGTGGCCAAAGCAGTTGACGCGCAAGAGGCTGTAAAAGTCACAGATGCCTTTACAGAGACCGTCACAGAGACGGTTGCCGAAGGGTCCGTCGAAAGCGTTGAGGCAGCCGTTGTTGAAGCTGAGCAGGCTGTTGAAACTGTGACCCAAGAAAATGCTGCAGCGGTCAATAATGACGCACAACCAGAAAGCACAACTGATACAGGTGCCGCGGTTTAAACCCAAGAGGCCGTCGCCGAAACCACAACGGTGTCTGATCTGCTAACCACATAGGGGTTTGATTTCGATAAAGTCAAAGGCTTGATCGACGGATCTGATCTAGATGGTTTGAAAAAGACCCTTTTGGTCGGCGCTTTGGATCAAGCGAAAAACCATCCTGATCTGCTCAAGACTGCGTTGGATCAAGTCAAATCTGCACTCTTTTACAACAGCGTTTTATCAAGGTTTTTTTCAGGCCCCGCAGAATACTGCGGGGCTTTTTTGTCAGGCGTGTTTTTGTGCCTCAATATCGTCGATTGCGGCCAAGGTCGCATCCAGAGCCAACAAAATTGAGGCATGGCGATTTTTGTATTCTTTTGCGGGGCGCAAGACCTCAAGCCCATCAAAAGGGGCAGACGGCACAGGTCCATCCGATTTCAGCATCGCGTAAAGTTCATCACGGGCGCGGCGTATTTGGTCCGTTGTTGTGCCCAAAATGGCTGCACCCACCACAGATGCAGCCGCTTGCCCAAGGGCGCATGCTTTTACATCCTGAGCATAGGCAGACACGGTATTTTCGAACATATTCAAATCAACCGTCACAGTCGACCCACACAAAGGTGATCGTTTCTTGGCGCTGGATTGTGGCGCGTCTAAACGATCGGTGTGCGGAATATCCGCGGCAAGACCCAAAATGCGGGCCGAATACAGATT
>Ga0181607_10004724_pt1 | contig 11617 bp, 4 predicted proteins | sample 041ome_9_FD_132420 | JGI IMG/M metagenome (GOLD analysis project Ga0181607, IMG submission 132420) | Coastal salt marsh microbial communities from the Groves Creek Marsh, Skidaway Island, Georgia - 041413US metaG (megahit assembly) | ecosystem: Environmental > Aquatic > Marine > Intertidal zone...
AAGAAGAAGAAGAAGAAGAAGAAAAACCAATCGTATGCGCGTCTTCTCCGAGACAAAATTTGAAATCCAAGCGGTTTCGAATGAAACAGGAAGTTTCCGAATCGAAAGATTTTGCCGGTCAAGAGGCGAAGCTTTTAGCCTCCATCGCGCGGCTGGACGAAGTCGTGAAACGAACAAACGAAATAAACGGTGGTGCCTTTGCCAAAGAAAATGAACTACGAAGGAAAGAAGAAGAGCCAAAAAGAGCGCAACCTCCGCAAGAAGAGCACGCTCTGATGCGTTCCATCGCGCGCTTAAATCTCAAACTCGAGTTGACGCATGAAACCATTCAAATCCACGACGAGAAGCTATTCCGCGAGCTGCTTCAAATCTCCTAAAATATAAACTCATGCGTAGTGATATGTCCGTCGTGTGATTAAATAATAATACTCGTCTATGAATAGATACTAATCACGCCAAAATCAGCCAACGAAGCCATGCACTGCCTCTCTCTGGAAATGACGTGCGAGACCATGTTTAGTAATTTCCTCCTCCTTCTCGCGATGCCGTCGTCTTCAACTTCGCCCGCGATCATATCCGACTCAACCTCCTCGGCCGATTCTAACCCGTCTAATTTCTCCTCTAAAGTCTTCTTCGCTAACTCTGCTGCCGCTACTTTTTTGCTACTGTCCTTCTTCTTTTTGTTCGCGTTTGCCGTCTTCCCAGCGCCGATACCGAGCATATCGCCGATTCTCTTATCTTTGTTCCCGTACACTTTCACTTTCGGCTGTTCGGCGAGTTTCCTATTTTCTTTGGCGCCAAACAACGCGTTTTCTCGAGCGTTCGTGCTGACCGTGTTCCAATTTTCGTACTTCACCACGCCTCTTCCGCTGTTTAACCACGCCGATTTCGGTATCTTACCGCTTGGACGTTTGTCGTAATACCACTTCTCCAACTCTTTCCCGCCAAACCCAATCGCCGAGACGCGTTCGCATTTTTGCAACATGAGAAACAGCATCAACAAACCAGAAGTGACGATGTGATTGTTCAACGTATCGTCCAACTGTTGCGCCCACTGACGAAACGCGGGATTCATCGCGTACGTTTTCTTCGTACCTAATCGCATCAAATCCATCGGGTTCCCGTTCCATTTCGTCAACACCGTTTCGTCTTCGTATTCTCTCACGCCTTCGTATTGCGTGTTGGTTAATCGCAACGTCGTGAACGACCCGACGTCGTGTTCGTAGCCAATCGTTGGCGCGTTATTCAGACGAACGACCACTTCGTGTTCATCGATCGTTTTCCCGTACCCTTTCCCTTTCAACGCCGCTCCCGAGGAGACCACCGCGCACGTCTTGAAACTCGCCCTTTTCGCAAACATCTGCCTTTGATTCTTTTCGTCGTCGTCGCTCCCGTCGACTTTCCCGTTCCACGCGTCCCCAAAAATATCCTTCTCCGGTACCTCCCCTCGGTGAAATACCTTCCCGTTCACCTTAATCTTCTTCTTCTTCTTATCTAAAAGCATTTGCTTCTCGTGCCAAATCTTCCTCGCTTCCTTCTCGCTCACTACGTTGGTCGTCGTTCCGAGACCGCCGCTCTCGCTCTTCTCACGTTCCTTCTTAAAGAACAAATCCTTCGCTTTTTCGTCGTGTCTGCTCCGTCTTAAAGACGGCGTATCTGGTGTGAAAATATACGTTTCGTTTTTGGTACTTTTACTTGTCCCGTTGTTCGTCGCGTTTTGGTCTTCTTCCTCCTTTTCCTCCTTTTCCTCCTCGAGTTCCACGTGAAACACGTTTTTGTGCACGGAGACCCAATCGTTATACGGCACGTTCGGGAAACATTTCGGCACGTCTCGAGCGACCTGTTCGCAAAATTTACCCTCCAACGCTGCCGGGCACTCGGAGATGGATTCTTGTCGCTTTCGATGGCGCAAGTCCGCTTGTTTCGTTTCGATGATTTTGGACGATGATGCCGTCGTCGAGGGCGCAGCGTGTTGTTCGCCGCGAATGCTTCCCCGCGTTGGAGGGAACAAAGACGGGACGTGCACTCCGTCCGCTACTTTCAAAACCCCATCCGGTCGGAAAAAGACGAGGAAAACGAGTAAAATGAAAAGCGGCCTCCTTTTCGACCCTTTTATGGTGGTCTTCGACGTCGTCGTCGTCATCTTTTACGCGCGTCTGATGTAGGGGAAAAGTCTGGGGAAATTTCGATTGATTTTCCATCTCTCTGTGTCCTCATTACTTTGGAGCGAACGACGAGAACGAACGAAAACCTGTCGCTGTGGCAGATATAAAGAACTAAAGAACGAGGACGAACGGTTTTTCCTCGTCTGTTCGTTCGCTTTGGTGCTTTCGTAGTCTTCTTAACTCTTCTGTTGTTGTTGTTGTTTAAGAGGGAAAGAAGAAGAAGAAGATGGGGAAAGAACGCTTCTCCGCCTTCGACGTGTGCGCGGAAGTGTCCTGCTTGCGACGCTCGATTTTAGGCTTATGGTGCGTACAAATCTACGACGGCACGGAGAAGAACTCGTTGCTCTTGAAATTCAACGAACCAGCGGCATCTTCTTCTGAGGAGAGGACGGGAGGAATCCGCGGCGGCGAAGTGAGCGAAGCGAGGAAAGTGAACCTTCTCGTCCAACCTGGAGTGAAACTGCTCGTAACGAGATACGCGAAACCATCGACATCGAGCGGTAAAAGCGATGGGAATGGGAGTAAAGAACAACAAAGTGGAGGCCCGTCGAACTTTGTGCAAAAACTGCGGAAACACGTGAAGCAGAAACGGTTGAACGATATCCGACAGCTCGGGATGGATCGCGCGGTGTTGTTGACGTTCGGGGCGAACGAGACGGAGACGAAGTTGGTGGTGGAATTGTACGCGAGCGGGAACGCGGTTCTGTGCGATAGGGAGTTTATGGTGATGACGTTGTTAAGGTCACACGTGGATAAGAGGAAGAACTTGAGGATACTGGGGAAAAGGAGGTACCCGGTGGAGCGGTTTCGAGCGTTTCGGATGCCGACGAGAGAGGCGTGGGAAGACGCGCTGAGAGGGGTGTACCAGGAAGAGGAAAGAGCGGTAGATTTAGACGAAGACGAAATGGAAGACGAAAAAGCGTACGAGGAGGAGAAGAAGAGAAGAGAGTTAGAGCGGTTGGCGAATATCCGCGCGCCGCAAACGTTGCGAGAGTGCTTGTGTCGCGGATTTTCGTTCGCGCCGGCGCAGTGCGAACACGTCGCGGCGAAAGCCGGCGTAGAGAAAGGCATGCTCGCACCACTCCCTCTCGAGAGCGAGGACGTGAAAGGAAAAATTTACGAGAGCATAGAAGAAGAGTTTCGTTGGTTTCGAGACGTGACGGAAGGGAACGTGTTTCCAATTCCCGAGGTGACTTGCAAAGCGCTGACGATGGAATTGTTGACATCGTCGTCGGGAAAAGAAGAAGACAAAGGGAAGAAGAAAGAACCACAAATTGTCGAGGTATTCGAGGACTTCTCTCCGCACCCGATGAAACAAAACGAAAACAGGAAAACGGTCTCGATCGACGAGATTTTAGGTAGGGATAGTAGTGGAGAAGAAAAAGAGGAGCAAAACGTGTTCAACGACGTTTTGGACGAGTACTACGCGAAGCTCGAGTTACAACAAGGCGTCGTGCAAAGAAATCGCGCGGAAGCGCAAGCGTTGAAGAAATTCGAGAAACTGAAGAAAGATCAAGAGAACAGGTTGAAAGTTCTCGAACGCGACGCGGAAAAAGAGGCGCAGAGAGCGGAACTGATCTCTCGGAACGTGGATGATGTGGCGAACGTGTTAAACGCGGTCAACGACGCGTTGGCGAGCGGGATGGCGTGGGACGATTTAGAATCTATGATTCACGAAGAGAAAAGGAGAGGCAATCCAGTCGCGAAGTTCATTTCGAGCTTAGATTTGAAGAACAACCAAGTGACGATAAAGCTCGCTCCGAAAGAGGACGTTGAGATTGACGAAACGACCGGCGAGGAAGTCGTCGTGAAGAAGCACAAACCGATCGACATCCCGCTCGATTTGAGTTTATCGGCGTTCGCGAATTGCAACGCGCGTTTCGACCTGAAGAAAAAACACGATACGAAACTTGACAAGACGGCTAAACACCACGACAGAGTCGTTTCGGACGCAGAGAAGAAAGCGTTGATGAAAATAGAGACTTTGAGAGAGAAAGCCCTTCCAGGCGCGAAAGCCGCGCGAACGCCGTTTTGGTTCGAAAAGTTCATCTGGTGGGTCACCTCGGAGAATTGTTTAGTTTTACACTCGACCGATAACACGCAAGCAGAAATGCTGTTCGCGAAATACGCGAACAGAGCGGAAACTGGGAACGATTGCTTCATCTTTTGCGACGAAAACGGCGCGCCGGCGATTACGCTCGTCAAACCGCCGCCGCGATATTCCTCGGCGAATGGTAACGGCGAAAGCGCTACTACGCTGAAAGTGCCCTCTCTTTCACTCGCACAAGCTGCGCAGGCTACCGTCGCGAGAAGTGAGTGTTGGGCCAAGAAACGGTCCGCGTCGGCGTGGTGGGCGAGAGCGCGAGACGTTTCCAAACGTCGATGGGACCTACCGGAAGATGCCAGTTTGCTCCCGAGCGGTAGTTTTGCTCTCGTGAAAGGAGCGCGCAAGAAGTTCTTACCGCCGGCGAAACCGGAAATGGGTTTCGGTTTACTTTTTGCCGTCGTCGCGAGTGGTGAAAATACCTCCGGACACGAAAAAGAGCGCGTGGTAAAATCAGAATCCGCGGATGCGACGTTTTACGACGAAGACGGGGACGAAAGGCGGGGTCGTAATATTCGAGAAATAAGCAGCGCGGAGGAGGAGGAGGAAGAGGAAGAGGAAGAAAACGAAGAAGAAAACGAAGAAGACGAAGAGGAAGAAACGAATGTAAATGGCGAAAAAGTGGTAAACGAGCTCGCCACGCAGATGGAGTCAAAAGCTTCGATCGATGCCGCAGGAAAAGGCAGAACGAAGCAAAACGAGGTTTTCGAAGGCACAAAAAAACGCCTCTCCGCTGCGCAGCGCAAACAGATGAAGAAGAAAGGCGGGGGGTTGAACGGTAGCGGTGACGACGACGACGTTTTTGACCCGCTCAAAGCGGCGGCCGCAGAGGCCGAGAGCAAAGAAACAAACATTTCTAACGACGACGAGATTGAAGAGGACGAAGAAGAGAGCGACATCGACGACGGGTGTAAAGAAAAGAAAACAAACGACGCCTCGTCCTTCTCGAATCCCAACAAGCCAAAGGTGCGCGGAAAATCCGCGAAAGCGAAACGCGCGGCTAAAAAATACGCCGAACAAGACGACAAAGATCGCGAACTGGCCATAAAGTTACTCACGATGAAGCAAAAAGAGTCGAAGAAAGATAGGAAGAAAGCAGCTTTAGTGACATCGTTGAAACCAGAGATGTCTTCTTCTTCGGATGCCGCGACGATGAAAAAGAAGCAAATCGTCCTTCCCGAAGCGCCGACGCCGGAAATGCCAAACTTGAAAGAACGCGGCATTAAACCTTTGGTGTACGAACCACCAGACACCATCGACGACGACGACGGGAACAGTAGCGACGACGACGAATCGACGAAAAGTCTCAACATCGCCGTCATCCACGAGCGTCGCGATACACAAACCGAAATCGCGTTGCGTCAACTCACCGCGCAGCCGTTTGAACTCGACGGCGTGTCCTTTTGTCTCCCCGTCTGCGCCCCGTTTCAAGTCCTCGCGAGTTACAAGTTTCGCATCAAACTCATCCCAGGAACGCAAAAAAGGGGTAAAACGGTGAAAGATTGCGCGAACATCCTTTTAAAAGCGCCGATATATGCGTCGAACGAGGAAAAAACCGCCGCGCGCGAAGCGCTCGAGACGAAAATCGAAGAGTGCGCTCGCTCGCTTCCGCTCGGCGGGTGTAAGATTACGCTGCCTCCGGGCGCGATGAAAGAGCTCCAAAAACAGCAAAAAGAGATGAAAAAGAATAAAGTCAAGACTAAAAAGTCCTAGAGAGCTGTCTGAGTGTTTCTACGCGTTCGTGTTGAAAATGTACTCATCATCGCATTACCGCCGCTAAAACTCTACTCTCTGCGCGCTTTCGCCCGGTGCCAAAAGTGACTCAAATCGTTCATCCTTTCCACGCACAACCCGGGGATTTCCCCTCGTTCTTCTCGTATTTCTCGAAAATTCCCGAACGCACCTATCGTTTCGCTACACGTCGCGCACAACGCCATTAAAAATGCCACGAACAGTTCCATTTTGATCGAGAATGCGATGAATAATAAAGATGCGTTGTTGTTCTCCTCGTGCATCTTTGCGCTCGATTTTGACTGAACATGAATCTGTCTCGACGCCGCGTGGCACACGACGAGAAAGGACAAAAGGAATACCACGAGGCCTTTTTGCCTCTGCGTATTCGCGTCCATTTTATCTACTCGCTCGCTCTCTCTCTTTATATATATCTCTCGCGTGCTCCTTCCTTTTTACGTCAGAGTTCTCCGCACACAAAAGCGAGAAAAAGTGTCGACATTTTCGGGAAAATTCGTCACTCTGCGCGAGAGACTAAAGACGATGAAAGAGGAAGAGGAGCGTCGATCGCTGCTCCTCGTAACGACTCCGCGTTCGAAAAGAAGTAATAATTTCAGCGAGAGTTTCAGTCGCTTTTTGAAAAGGAAAAGTAGTTCGAGGACGCTCGAGGATGATGCGTCGTCGTCGTCTTCTTCTTCTCTTTTGTCGTCTGCTTTGACGGGGACATCGAGCCGCGTGATGATGATGTTCACGATGTTTACGTTTATGTTCGTGGGTATCACGTTTGAACGAACGAAAAGAGAAGGAGAGAAAGGAATGCGTTTTCAACAACACCTCGGAGATGCTCTGAATACGACCACCGATGATATCGCCGAGAATACGACGAGTACTACGAAGTTAACGTTCACGTTATACACCGCGTGTTCCCCAATGGACAAAGTCTTGCCCACGCTGAGAGGCAAAGGAAGCGACGATATCAATGACGACGATGTGAAAGAATACGACTGGTTTTCCAGAGTCAAAGCGAAACTGGTACTCAAAGACGACGACGAGAATATCGGCGGGAACGATTTTAGCTTCAACAGAGGTATTCCGATGGAGCAGATAACATGCGGCGAGTATCGCGTCGAGACGGGGTTGATGAAGCGAGGGACGGCGTTTGGGTTCGCCTTGTACGAGATACCACGCAAAGATGATGATGATGATAATGTTTCGAGTTTAGGAAGATTGATACATTACGAAAACCAACGGAACGACGCGTACGAGTTCGAACCTGAGGGAGCGGTCGTGGTGAAAGATATCGGGTGTTTGACGACCGATCCCAAGAGAGTGGATAAAAGGTGCCCGTGGGGTGAGAGAGGCGGCGTCGTCGGCGGGTACTCGTCCTCAATCGCGGAAGACGAACGCGAACATCCGTTTGGAATGCGCGAGTGCACGTATAAGTACGAATACGGCGACGTGACGTTTTATAACCGAGTCTTTGACGGGAAGCAGTTGGAGTACGTGTGGGGGAGTTGTTTAGAGTCGTGTCCGGCGTTTACGAAACATCCGTTTTGCGCCGCCGCGGCAACACCAACATCACCACCCATAGAAGAAGTAGAAGAAAAGAAAGAAGAAGAAGAGGAAGAAGAATCATCCACGAGCAATCAAACCTCCGAAGTCAACGACGAAGAAGAAGAAGATGAGGAAAACGAAGAAGAAGAGTTTACGTGCGAAGATGGCCATCACGTCATCGCCGACGGAGAGACGAATTCCTGCGGCGAATGCCCGCCTGGTTCTTTTTCGTTCACGCCGAACGACGCGTCTTGCCAACTGTGTCCGAAAGGATTTTTCCAACCGTTCGGTAAGAGCGAACGGTGCGAGGCGTGTCCGAAAGGCATGTACCAAGACGAAGAAGGTCAGAGGTTTTGCAAACCGTGCGACGGATCGGAGATATCGCCGGACGATATGACAGAATTGAAGATGGAGGAGTTGCACGACGAAGGCGTACCAATCGGTGGCGTCGCATGGAAAATGGTATCACCCGCCACTAATGATTCGCCATCGTCGTCTCGTTTAGGTGTCACAAAGCGTCGTTCGTCTCGTCGCGAACAAAACAATAGCAATCGTAAACTGTTAGGAGGAGGTTTATTCGGTAAAGGCGGGTGGTTCTCGGACGATGACGACGAGAACGATATCAACGGCGACGGCGTCGTCGACGCGAGGGACGTCATCGAGCGAGAAATTGAAGACGCGAGAGCGAAAGGTAAAGGCGCGGAGAGTAAAGATCAGTGCGTCGCGTCGTCTGCTTCGCCGGTCATCGTCGTCGACGACCAGGACGGTACCATCGCGACGAACGACGACAAGAGCACGCCGATTGACGTAAACGTCACGAGTGAAATGACGAAAGATAGAGTGATTCCAATGCCGACGACGCCGAAGGTAAACGTCGTCGTGAGCGACGAAGCGAAAGAGGCGAGGAAAGAAAGAGAACCGGAAGCCACGTTTGAATCCGCGGCTCAAGAGACTCCTTTTCCGGTCAACACTCTTGACGCGGCGGCGGGTAATGTTTCCACCAAAGCGACTGAGATTGATCCGGAAGTCATCGCCGACGAAGCCGCGACGCTTAAAAATTCCGTCCGTCACGAAAAAGAGCTGAACGATTTGCTTCGAGAAAAGGAAGTCGACGACGACGATACCATCGTGGACAAGAAAATCGTGAAAGAAGAGGCAATCATCGAAACGTTCGAGAAAGTAAACGTCAAAGAACTCGAGAAGATTGATCAGACGTTAGCATCCGTTGCCGCTGAAGAAGCGGCGACGGTAAAAGACGCGTCCTTATCCACATCGGTAGATGTCGAAGAAACCAAGGAGGATTCAACGGCGACAACGACGACGATGACATCTTCTTCTCCTTCTTCTTCTTGCGACGAAACCGTGCGAGGTGAATTCGGCGTCGGCTACCGCGGGTGTCAAACGACCACCAGAACTGGGAAGAAATGCATCGACTGGTCCAAACAACCGTTCGGGAGCAAATACGGCGTCGCGCACGCAAAGTGGTCGCACCAATCGCAACCCGATTTCATGGATGAAAATCCGCGGAACTATTGCCGAAACCCGAGCGCATCCGCGGATGGCATTTGGTGCTACGTGGACGCGCAAGGCGGCTTCGATTCGTGCGAACCAATCAAACGATTTGCCGCCGGTTTAGGCATCGACAACCTTCCCATCGAAGAAGAAGAAGAATCAAAAGAAGTTAAAGAACAAGAAGAACAAGAAGACGTCTTCACCATCGCCGCGGCGGATCGCTTCGAGAAAGAAAAGCAATTTAGAGTTTAGGGTCTTAGATAAAATTAGGGTTTAGAGAAAAAGGGAAGAAAAAATGGTACAAAATTCACACAAAATACGCTCTCTTTTGCTGGTACATACACACACACGTAAGATGTCGACTGGGGAGGAAACCCATCCTTTACTTTTGTCCAAGAACACGAAGTGCAATACTCTTTCTCTTCACGACGACGTGAACGAAAACGATGGCGTTTTGAAAGTCGGATTTGATGTTGGGGAAAAATCATTGAAGAGGAGGAGCCGCGGACATCAATGTGTCCTCCTCGCGTTGGCGGCCATCGCATCCTCGCTTCTCGTCCTGAAAATACGCGTGCACTCAGAATTCGACGAAACAAAGCTAGGCGCGACCACGTACTACGAAAATCCAGTGTATACGGATCAAAACACCGACCCGATGACGGAGAAGAACGTAAACGATATCAAAACGTCTCGTTTGGCAGTCACCTTGCACACCGGGTGCTCGCCGCACGAAAAGCTCCCGTGGCACATCGAAGACAAATCCACGTGGGGTCAAGAAGTCGGCGCGAAAATCATATTTAAATCCGATACGAACGATTTCTTCTTCGAACGAGGGGTGGAGATGGAAAACGTCGGGTGCGGGTCGTATTCGATCGAGACGGAGGACTTACTCGTCGGCATGCAGTTCGGGTTCGCGTTGTACCAGAAGAATAATCAAACGGCGCACCAAGCGACGAAGGATATCGGGTGTCGATCGGAATCGGACTCGGATACGAGATGTCCGTCGTGGAAGTCACCGCATGGGGACGGTATCCGAGGCGGACCGATGGAGATGACTGAATGCACGTTTCAATATAAATACGGCGCGGTGACTTTTTACAACCGAGTCTTTGACGGCGAGACGACGGATTACGTTTGGGGAAGTTGTTTGGACACGTGCCCGGCGTTTACGAGAGCGCCGTATTGTGGGAAATCGGAAGAGGTGCCACAAATTGGCCAGCTCGAATTGAGAGAAGATGAAAAGTGCACGCCGGGCGAGTATTTACAAGCAAACGGCAAGTGCCAGAGATGTCCGGTTGGACATTACTCCGGGGAAGCCGAAGCGAGCGAGTGTCAGCCGTGCGCGGCGGGAACCATGCAACCGAACGAAGGTCAAACGGAGTGCATCGCGTGCCCGAACGGGTGGTACCAGAGTGAAATCGGTCAGCAATACTGCGAATCCTGCCCTGGCTCGAGAGCGGACTCGTCGAGACGCAAGTTACAAGGCGGCATGCTCGATAAGATGAAAAATTTCGATTGGTCAAAGTTCGGGTCCGTAGATGGCTGGGAATGGATACAAAACACAACCGAGACGATCGTGAACAAAACGGAAACCGCGTACGACGATGCCAAGAATGCCGTGAATAGCACGTTGACCAGCGGCGCGGACGCCGTGAAACAATCGGCGAAGAAAGCCTCGGACGCGGTCTCCGACACGTTTAGTAAAACGAAAGAGAGCGCGGAAGATTCAAAGGACACCGTCGATGCAGCCGCCGCGGACGCGAAGGAAAAGACGGACGACGCAATCGACGACGCCAAAAAAAGCGCCGAAAAGACAACGGAGGATGTGAAAGTGGCGGCGAAGAAGACGCAAGAAAGCGCCGAAAAGGCAACGGAGGATTCGAAAGAAACCGTCGACGATGCCGTGAACGGCGTAAAGAAAGCGACGGTTTCCGCCGAAGAAGCTGCGGAAGACGCCGCCCACGACGCCAAGGAGAACGTCGAGAAAGCAACGACGACTGATCCGAAACAAGCTGTTGACGATGCCGCGCACGAGGTGAAGAAAGCGACAGTTTCTGCGGAAGAGGCTGCGGAAGATGCCGCCAACGCGAGCAAAGAGAGCGTCGAAGATGCCGTGGAAACGGTGGAAGACGCGGCAAAGAAAGTGGGGTCTCACGGCGGTAACGATAGCGATAGTGATGGTAGCGAAAGTAGTAGCAGCGAAAACACAAGCGACGACGACGTCGTCGTCGAAAAGAGCGTCTCAGTTGAAACGACGACGACGACGAAAGAGGCGAAGGAAGAGAGTAGCGGACCAGTCGCGCAGGCGACTACTCCTACTTCCATCTCTAGCGACGAAACTTCTTCGTCTTCTTCTTCTTCTTCAACTACTACGAGCGCTGCTCCGACGACGACGACGCCGTCGACGACCACTTCGACTCCAACTCCTACGACTCCTACTTCCACCTCCTCCTTTGAAAACGGCGACAAAAGCACCAACCGCGGCGCCACTTCCCTCGCGCAGTGTCCGTCGGCTTCCTCTTCTTCTTTCGAGTTAGAAAAAGAAACAGAA
>Ga0181607_10004730_pt1 | contig 11609 bp, 8 predicted proteins | sample 041ome_9_FD_132420 | JGI IMG/M metagenome (GOLD analysis project Ga0181607, IMG submission 132420) | Coastal salt marsh microbial communities from the Groves Creek Marsh, Skidaway Island, Georgia - 041413US metaG (megahit assembly) | ecosystem: Environmental > Aquatic > Marine > Intertidal zone...
CTGATGCTACTGTAGCTATAACTGTTACGTTTGTTGGATCTTTAATTGATTCACCAACAATAGGTTCAATATTATTGATAACTTGAGCTTCTGGATAGTGTACTTCTAATATACCAGTTGTTGACGTAATTGCGGTATGGCCATGAACATGGACTGTAAATCCTTGATTTAACCAATATCTACCACCTATAATCCAAACATAATTTTGGTCAACTAATCCGCTATAAAAAATATGTGCGGTATGACTAAGGAGTATTTTTTTACCCGTACTATCTGGCGGTATAGATACATAATTCTTTTCAGCTGCCATTATTCAAATCCTCTAATTATTTCTTTTTTTTATTTTTAAAGAAGCCGTCAAGTTTTTTAATTTCTTCCAAATCTTCTATCGGTTTCATATCAAGAACCGTATTTTGATAATCTTCTTTATCTTCAGGTCTTGTAAAAGCAGAACCATCGGCATTTTTCATGGACGCTTTTATCATCTCTTCTGTTACTTCTGTTTGTATGGGTTTACCTGGTATCAGTTTTGTTCTTAATACATTTGAAGTTCTATCAATATCAAACGTCCAGACTTCTCCGTAATTTTCCCAGGTCATAATACCATCTAGCATAGACAACTCTAATACATCAATTATGTTTTGTTGTCTATCGTTAAGTTCAAACTTTAAATTATTTTTAGCTAATACTTTAGCTTCAGCACATGTATGATTAATATATTGGTCATCTACTTCAGGTTTAACTACATTTATATTTCCATTTTTATCAAGTAGTATATCCCATTCTTTAGTAAAATTTTCCCATTTTTGTTTACCTGTTAAAAGTGGCTCAATCAGGTCCAAGAGATGTTTTTGACTATCTCTTGGTTTACCTTTTTGAGCTCTATAACAAGCATTTCTCAATTCACTTCTATAACTCATAAAAATTCCTAATAATAATTATAATTTATTAATCAGTGTAGTTTCTCTCACGAGCAGCAGTCAACGTAATTGAATTACCCGTTGATCTACCAATCGTTGAAGTCGCACTCACATATTGACCCGTCACAAGACCAATTGCCACTCCAGTAATTGGAGCATCTGTACCTTTTGAAGCACCTGAGTTGCCGTTATAGGTACCACCATCTCTTTGGTCATTAGAGTCATAGTTATATGAGTAGTTTGCTGAAGAAGCAGCACTCACAGACCCCGCCATATTATTACCTGTTGAGTCTTGTACAATAATTGCATTGGCTTCACCATACTGACCAGCTGTACCAGATGTGAAGAATATCCAGTATTCAGCATTAGCATCGGTCTGTAAGAATGTACCAAAGTTAATTGTAAGAGCAGCAACGAATGGGAATGTTTGTCCAACACCTAAACCATCTGTAAATGTGATAGCGTTGGTGTCTTGTGAATTGAACGAGTCAATATAAACACCGGTTGTTGTAACTAGCGTATCACCAACAAAATTTAATAATGGATCAGCTGTCTTACCTTGAACATAACCTGATGATGTATCAATATCAATGTTATATCTTAGTCGTTGTTGTACTGCGGTATAAATTTCAGTTGTTCTAGCGACACCTGAAGATGTGGGACCAACATTAGTATCAGCATCAATAATAATATTATATGCATAATACACTGTACCAACAAGTCTTTCACCTGTGTAGGATGAGAATGTTGCTGTACCTGCACCACCCATCGCACCTAAATCGGAGATATCGGTTGCATCAACAGTACCAGCACCGGTACAATTATACCATCTGCCTGCACCATCTTTAACAACATCACCAACAGCATAAGAACCTACAGCCGCATCTCCAAGAATATCAAATAAATCACCATTGGCATCTCGTAGATACGTAATATCCGTATTAGCATAAACACCAATATCTGGATCACCATCTTCGTTAGCATCCAATTCTGTTGGAATATTCGCCGCCGTTACCGTAATCTTCAAGTCGGTTGAGTTGGTTAATGGAAAACGATAGGCTTGTGAAGCAAGTGTTGCAACACCGATGTCGGAAATGGATGATTGAGCATACGTTTTTTCCCATTCACGAACATATACCGTCAAGAATGATTGCCAACTGAAACCATCTGAATAGTTTCCATCACCATTCGGGTCATCAATAATTTGAACCGCCTGATTAACAGGACCAAAAAGTTTAAAGTCTGTTGAAGTTGCTTCAGGAACAGTGTTCTGTAAGAAATAAACTTGGTCGTTTGTGCCTAATGCACCAAGTGTAATAATACCTGCCCATGATTCCGTAACATCACCAGCACCGTTAAGTACCGTCCATCCACCCGTTCTTAATAATTCAGGGGTTGCCAAATAGTTTGCAACTGTACCACCCGATGTATATGTAGTTGGGTCAGTATCTTCTAATACAGTAAATGTTGTGCTGGAAGGAACATCATCAATAACATATGTTCCGTTATATCCTACTGGAGTGACACCAGCAATTGTTACAATATCACCCGTTCCTAAACCATGATCGGAAGATGTAGTGTATGTAATTGTATTTGGTGAAGCTGAAAAGGCTGCGGTAGAAATTGTTATACCGCTTGAACCTGTTTTGTCCCAATTCCAACCGTTGATTAATTCAAACTGTTCGTCCGTAATTGGACCCATTGGAAAAGGAAATTTAATTAATGTTGCATCTGCTTTCCACGCATCTTTGAGCTTTGAGTAAACCGCTTTAAGTGTAATACCGTCAGTAGTAAGTGTACCTGCTTCTACTACTTTTAAAGCGAGAGTCTTAGCTGTGGTATCAATTAATAATTCCTCTGTACCAGCAATATAAGAAGCTGCATTGACTTCATAACCAATAGCATCAGGATCAATAACTGGGTTACCTGTATAATTAGTTGCCATTGTTTAGTTCCTTTGTTAAAAAAAAAGATTTATCTTCTATTTATATATTTAGTACATTCATTTAGATATATTGTCTATCAGCAACTTGAGCTAATTGTAAAGAACCATCAGCATTTATAAGTGTTGCTGATAAACGAACATATTGATAATTAACATTATGTGCCACAACAAGAATGTCAGTATCCGTTGCTACGGGTGCTGTTCCATAAGTATAATTATATGATAAAGAATACAATCCATCAGCATCAGGACCAGATTGTGTAAAGTTATTATCTCCACCATCAGGTGTACCACCTACATCTTCTCTGCCAGCTAATTCTACTAAACCTGGGTCAGTATATATTCTTACTTCAGTATTTTGTCTTATTTTTGTAATTGTATATGTTCTTTGCGTAGGTTCTTCATATGTAACACCATCATCAGCAATTACTTTATATTTATTTACATCTGTACCAGCAATGTTACTTACAAGAACACCAAATGCCCCAAAGAAAATACCACCAGCAAATGTACCAAAGGGTGCTGTTTTTATTGGTGAGATTGGTGTAATATTACTTATTGAATTAAGTGAAGCCGCACCTATTGTTAAATTTTCACTTGCAGTAAATGTTCCTTGAGAATTATGTAATGTAATATATGAGCCAGTTGTATTTTTACTTGCCACAAATCCTGTTGCGCCTGAACTACTTCCTATAATTTCATCACCAACATTTACAGTATTTGTTTCTGACGCATAGGTAATCTTATAATCTATACCTTGAAATTGTTGTCCTTGAACACCATTTGTATTTGTTGTTGATGTTGTACCCTCAATAAGAATATATTTTAAATATTCATATAGATATGCTGCGGTTTGTCCATTTGCATCAATTTCAATAGAATAATCTTCATTAGTTGTATCATTATTTACATCTGCTGTTGCAGCACCAAATGTTATCGTAATACCATTTGCAGCAATTGGACCTGCCGTTTGATTATCTGGATCATCTTGTAATGTTAAAGGTACAATATTTTGACCACCAGCACTAGCGTCAATTAAAAAGTTATCATAAAATTTATTTTCATCTCTTATATAAACACTAAAATATCCGTTATCAATAATTGTGCCTTGATCTCTAAATAAAAATAGATGATTGATATGACCAGCTGGCCAAAATGATGGATAGATAGCTTGATCTTGCGCTACAAAAATTGATTCTGTACCTTGAATTGTACCAATTGTTTTAATATTAGTCCAATAATTTTCACCTGTGGTACTTGCGGCGGTTTGTGTAGCTACATTTGATGATGTATCTGCTGTAATTGTACCACTTGTACTATCAAAATTATTAGCAGCAGTAGTATCATCTGGTCTTATCCAAACAATATAATTAGTTGTATCAACATAAAGTATAGTACCTGAATCTGCATCTGAATGAGTACATGTATCTCCGACATCAGAAGCAGTAAGTCCAAAAGCAGTTGAACTACATTGTACCTTTACAATACCAGCAATTGTACCTGTTCTTGTCCAATCTAATGTTTCAATAGAACCATCAAGTAGATGTTCAATTGTTGTTGGATCAATAAACCATGGAGTTTCATCATTATTTTCTATTCGCCCAATTTGAAATTGACGAGGTGTAACTGCTTTAAACGGCACACCAGTTGACATGTGATCACCAGCACCAGCTGTAACATTATCAAATAAATCTTGTACAGCACTATACAATTGTCTTACTGTATATGTGCCTGAGGTTCCTGTCCATTTAATTTGCTTGTCACCGCCAGTATCACCATCGTAATATACTGTAAAATCTCCTGATAAAATGGTTTCACTCATAGTGCAATTAGATCCTCAATAAGAGTTATTGTTAGATTTAATCCTGACCCAGTATCAGCAGGAGTTTCAACAGGAATATATCTAGTTGATCCTGTTGTAGATAATCTTGCTCGTACATAAATTGAAGTATCAGCAGAACTACTAAAAGATATTTCACCATTTACATCTGTTTCATCATTAGCCAGTTGTGTATCACCTACTGTTGTATAAACTGCTACTACCACTCCTTGAATTGGGCTTGCATCAACATCAACAACCTTAATTGTATTTAATACATTATTATTAATTGTTGTTGTTGCACCAGCACCATTACGTACAGTTACATTAGTACCATTTGTAATGTTAATAATAAGAGCTTTACCTGAATTATTGTAAATCATGGCATCAGTTGAACCACTATTTGGTGTTGAATTTGTGCCTGGTGTACCACCCCAAGAACCAGTAAAAGTATTGCCATCAAAAGTGTATTCCGTTGGACTAGCAGCATGAGCAGAAGTTAATTCAATAGCGTGTCCATCTGAAAAATCAAAAGTACAATCAGAGATTAAACCAATATTATTAGCAGTGATATATGCTACACCATCTGCTGTATTAGCATTAAGAACTATCACGCCATCTAACGTGCCACTATTTTGAATTAAACTTTGACCATTAATAATAGTTGTACCAGTAAATGTTGTATTTGCTGACATAGTAATAATATCTGAACCTGTGAAAACACTGTTGGTATCATTAAATGAATTTGTTGAGCTATCAACTGTAAGTGACCATCTTGCAATAGATGGATCAGCTGCTGAAATTGAACCAAGTGTCCAAGTTACATCAGTATTTGTTCCAAAACCCGATGTTAATATTTCATAGAATCCAGATGCAACCAATTCTTGTGCGAAAATAACTGTAAAAGCGGAATCATTAAATACAGAAGTTGCTGTACCTGAAGAGGGACCTATTTCTAATTTACCTTTACCAATCACAGCACCTTGTGTTGATGACCACCAACCCCAATAGTTAGTATCTTCATCAGCAGCACGAACCGTTTCAAATGTATTAGGAGTACCTACTGTACCGGCATCTGCCCTTACACCTGTTCCTGTAGTAAATTGATCTAATTGAACATTGTTAAATGAACCCATGATAGATGTAATGGTTTCAAAATAACCACCCATCTGAGTTATGTTTGTAAGTTGAGCTGGATTACCTGTTGTTGTCCATGTGCCTGCTGAAATTGTATCAAAATCTCTAGCAGTATTAATGACTTTGGTAATAAAACCACCTTTATAGAAACCAATAGGATCAGTATGCCAAATGCCTCTACTTGTGCCATTACCTACAACAATACCTAAACCACCAGTAGCAGCAATAGGAGTTTTGGTATTAAACCACATAATAATATGTTGCCCATCTTCACCACCGCCAGAACTGTAATCATAAGGAGCAGTAGCACCTAATGATGTTGTATAAATTTCTTGAGTACCGGAAGAAACTTTTAAACCAAGAGCACCGGTGCCTTCTACAAAGTCATCATCACCTGATATGCCACCTACGTTAAATCCTGTGGTAGCATCAGCTGAGTTAACTACTTCTCCATCTCTAAGCGTAACTGCCATTAACCAAGTTCCTTCCAGCGATCAAACATAACAGCTGTATTTACATGCACTGCATGACAAGCACCTTGACCTGATTGTGGTAAGTATACAAATTGACCTGGGAAATTTGTTCCCGTATCTGTGAAACCATTTGCTGACCCATAGACATACCAGTCAACATTGGCGTGAGAGATACTACTAAGTGGCACTGCACCTTCAGGACAGGTCCATTGTGTATCAAAAATTAAAGTGTTTTCTGTTGCATTTTCAGCCATCCAAGTCTGAAAATCTTGTGGAGTGCTACCTATGATTTGAAAATCTAAAGTACCACCATTTAATGAGGTGTCAGTTTCGTTTAAACATCTATATTTTGTAATGTTGCCAACTTTACCACCATATCTCCAAGCATCCAAATCAATGGTTGGTCGGCTTGAAAAAACATCTTTATCAAAATCTTGAAACCAAAAAACTAAGCCAGCCATTTATAGCTCTCCAAAATTAATACTAGAAATAAGTATAAGTTGCTTTATTATCCCAAACTTTATCAAAGGTATCGGTTCCATTAGCCCAAAAGATTTCAGTTACATCTCCGTCTTCATCAACTCTTTTAATTCGCCATGTAGAAGCAGATGTAGCTGTACCTGGTTCAGCTTCACCAACATATGTGTAATTACCGACAACTTCAACAATTCTGTTATATTGCACTTCTAATTCAACCCTAATTCTTTCCATGATTGAGGTAATGGACTCTGACACAAACTTCTGTTTAGCCGCATCAAAGATAAGTACCGCATCACCTTGAACTTCATGGACTTGTTTAAATTCTACGTCATCATTATCAAGTATTTTGACAGAACCGCCACCAGAACCACCGGCACCCCAACCTCCATCAACTTTACTTGATATATGTCTGCGAAAATCTGTAATAGATTTTTCATTACGTTCTATGTAGTTCTTTATATTTATCTCAAGCTGACTGATTTTATTATCATTTGATAGGCTTGATTTATCTAATTTTTCAACTAAATCTTTCTCAAACTCTTCAAGATTAGATTTAGATTCTTTAAAAAACTTATCAATCTCTTCTTTGAGATTATCTATTTTAGGTGTATCGCCTTTTTCACCACGGTCACCTTTTGAACCTTTTTCACCACGGTCACCTTTGTCACCTTTATCACCAACATCACCTTTTGAACCTTGTGGTCCAGTAGGACCTTGTGGACCTATGTCACCTTGGTCACCCTTATCGCCTTTTTCACCACGGTCACCTTGATCTCCCTTATCACCTTTATCTCCTTTAAGACCAATATCACCCTTGAGACCTTGAGGACCTACATCACCTTGATCGCCCTTATCTCCTTTTTCACCTTGTTCGCCTTTAGAACCTTGTAAACCAATGGCACCAGTATCACCTTTTGGTCCTTGTATACCTTGAGGACCTTGTGGACCAATATCACCTTGGTCACCTTTGTCGCCTTTGATTCCTTTGTCGCCTTTGAGACCTTGAGGTCCTTGAGCACCGTCTTGTCCTTTAGTGCCAGGTTGGCCTTCAGGTCCAGGTGTTAGTTGAATGTTCTCGATTTCTTCACGAAGATCATCAATGTTGTTATCGAGTTTTTGTTGAAATTTTTTGAAGATACTGAGAACAAAACCATTATTTAATAAGTCTTTGATATCCATAATAATTAATCCGTCTCAATAAATTTTTTCATGCTCTCCATCAATTGAATTTGTGACTCAGTAATTTTTGCTTTTTCTACTTCCGCATCAAGTTCTGGTGTTTCTGACTCTGTTTGGTCGGCATCTTTTGTATTATCTTCTGGTGGAAACTGATTAGGATCAGCTTCTGTTTGTCCAAAAGAAATACCCGATTCTTGTTCGTCTTCAATTTGTTTTTCCATTTGTTCAACTTCATCGTTAGACATTTGAAGAACATTTTTCTTAACCCAATTGGTTGAATAGTAACGACCAATATATGGATCCACAACATTAAGAAGACCAATTCTTTCTCTTAGTAATTCGGCTTCTTTTAGTTCTGTAAAGTTATTATCTTTTAAGTAATCATAATAGATTTGCTCTTGAAAATCTTGCCATTCTTCTAATGAACAAATACCTTTCATCACTAATTGTATTTTTAAAGCATTATCAAATACTTGTGAAAACTTATTTCTCAGTCTTGTAATAAACTTACCAAACTTAACTTCATCTCGTGTCACTTCTGTTGAACGACCAAGTCCAATCATACCGCCTTGTTGTGGTTCTAAACGAGAGATTGGAACATTTAAAGATTGTAATAATTTATTTCTAAAGTATTTAACATCTTCAAGTTCACCTAAATTTTGACCAGCTGGTAATGTTGTAATCTCTGTACCTTTACCGCCTTCTCGTCTTGGTAACCAAAAGTCTTCCAACATTGACATATGTTTTCTATCATCTCTTAACTCACCAGTAGAAGCATCATACACCATCTTGTTACGGTATTTGACCATAACATCTCTTAAGTATTGTTCGGCTTTACCTTTTGGTAAGTTACCAACATCAATGTAAAATATTCGTCTTTCAGGTGCTCGTGATAATCTATAAATCACCACAGCATCTTCAATCATTCTTAACTGATTGAGTGGTTTAATTGCTTTATGAAGATAAGAAATAACAAAAGTATTCTTAGCATCCATTAAACCAGAGTTTATATTAATAATAGATTCTGGTGCAATTCTTAATCCTGAATTAACTGATGTAGTATAGTTTTGTGTGGTTGTACCTTTGTCTGTATAGACATAGTATTCACCAATTGATTTAATAACTAATGCACCAGTTTTTGGATCTTTATCTTTTTGAACCTCACGAACTTTTCTGATTTTGCGTGGGTCAATATATCTTAATTCTTTAATACCTTCTTTAGGTCTGGATTCATCAACAACAACATGATAGTAAATACGACCATCAATATACCATCGTTTAAATAAATCGTCAGCAAGATTATTAAAGTTCAACATTCTTAAAACATTGTTAAACTCATCTCTAATTTTTTTCTTAATTGATTCTGGCTGTTGAAGATTATCTAATCGAATATCAACAGTTTTACCTGCGTTATCATGCGTAATAGCTTCATTGACAATATCATCAATTGCCATTTCAAGTTCAGAATGGTTTGCCATTTCACGGTAACGAGATATAAGTTCAATTTCATTACGAACTGAACCTTCTAAATCAACATATGTACCGTAATGAGCATTTTGGGTAATGGTAACTGCACCATCATCCATTGCCTCATTTGGTAGGGTAAAAGAAGGCTGGTCAGATGGTTGTTGAACAACAACATCTTTTTTGCCTAGAGTGAATCCGAATAGTTTAATCGCCATAATAATTTATCATCCTATAAAAAAAATAAAGTGGGGAGTATTCCCCACTCTATTACACAACACCGTCTTCGATTGATTCCCACCATTGGTATGATAGGGTAACTGCAAATTCTTCCATTGTGTCATTTGCACCCCAATCAACATCAATTGGTGTTATATCTGATGGGAACAAGCCAACAAACTTATATCTCTTAAGTGAGTTTCCTGCTTTACCATACTGTGTTACTTCACCATCAACGGTATAACCGCCTGGTGCAAGTGCAACTGGATTTCTTACATTAAGATTGTGACTATTGATGCCGTTCATCCATCTTTCGAAGGCGTTACGAACAACAAAGTCTTCATCGTTAATGACAGAAATTGTCCAATCAGCGAATGTTCTATTACCAACAAACTTTAATTCACGACCAAAGTATTGAACTGGCACAACACCAAGCGTAGCGCCTGGTAACTGTGCAGTTTTACACATGAATGTAAGTTTTGTTTGTGCGTTTCCTGGTCCAGAGAACGCAGGGAACGGCATAGAAACTTCAAACAGATTAGGACGGGCACCGTCTCCAACCATTTGACTTCTAAATTCGTTTACATTAAATGCCATTTATTTTCTCCTGTTTTCTCTATTTATTAGAACTGTCCAACCACTTCGTCAAATGAAACACCTGTTCTCACTGCGACAAAGTTAAGTTGAATAAAGTTAATTGAACGAGCAGGTTTGATGTAAATGTCACCGATAAATTCGTTTCTATCAATTACTTCACCTGTGTTATTTGATTCATCACACACAACACGGAAGTCAGTGATACCACGGCGACCTTGAATGTCTCTTAAGTATGGTTCAACTAAGTTCACAAACTGCGCTCTTGTGAATTGGTCGTTGAATTCAAACAATGAGAATCTAGCTGCACGAGCAATTGCTTTCTCTAATATAATGAATAAGCGGCGAACATTGATACGGTCAAACGCTGATGGTTTAGATTGTAATGTTTTATCGCCAAATAATTGTGTACCTTCGCCTTGGAATGTAACAACAGGATTGATACCTTTAACATAGAGGTCATCTCTGTTTGTTTTTGTTGGATTCCAAGCAAGTTTCAATGTGTTTCTCATAATACCTCTGTTAGGACCAGCAGGTGAGAACCAAGGATCTCTTTCGAGGTCAGTTCTTGCCGCTAAACCAGCAATATCACCGTTACATGGGACCCAACGATATACATCGTTGTATTTGTCGTATTGATATTTCCAGTTTGAATCTAACACAGCATATGATGTTGATGTTAATGTGTCTCTGTATGCTTTAACATCTGTTGTTTCAGAACCAGCATTGTCAACTACATCTGCTTTTTCAGGTGATAAGAATACTACACAATCTTTTCTTGTTTCACACATTGTGATTAAGCTGTCTGCGATTGTTTGATCAGCAGGACCAGAAACAACTAAGTTAATGTCTACTGAATCAGCATTGTCAAATGTATCGTATGCAGTTACCACATTAGCAGTTGAGATTGTACCATCTGCACCAGCGGTAAGTGAAACTGTTACATTAGCTGTTAAGTTTGCATATGTTGTACCAGAAGCGGCAGAACCCCAATTGGTACCATCATCTGCGTGTGACATCCAGTGAATGTATTTTGATTTATTTGCAATTACATTTTTGTAGTAATTTGTATTACCTGAATCATCTTTAGCATCTGATGCTTTAGATACAAAACCATATTTTTCTAATACTGTACCTTGAGTTCCTGAGATTAAACCATCTTCATCGATAACGATAACATGAAGTTCATCATTAGAACCACCAGCATTAGATACATATGTTGATGTACCTGGTGTGTCTGTAAATTGTGTTGCATATGTCCATGATGAATATGTGTTAGCATCTGCTACAGAAATTTTAAGTGAATTACCTAAAGTACCTGCATATCTAGCTGCGAATTCACCGTAAGTGTTTGCGCCTCCAGACCAGTTTGCTTCCCA
>Ga0181607_10004734_pt1 | contig 11606 bp, 11 predicted proteins | sample 041ome_9_FD_132420 | JGI IMG/M metagenome (GOLD analysis project Ga0181607, IMG submission 132420) | Coastal salt marsh microbial communities from the Groves Creek Marsh, Skidaway Island, Georgia - 041413US metaG (megahit assembly) | ecosystem: Environmental > Aquatic > Marine > Intertidal zone...
CAGTGGGACGGCATGCTGGCGGCGTGCAAACGACCCAGCCTGACCCAGACATCCACCTATGCCCTTGCGATGCACCAGTTGCAGGGGATGAAGGCGGATCTCGGCGTGATCCGTTTCGACAACAAACCCATCGGCATGGTCGTGGCGCACGGCAAACCGGCTCTGGGAACACCGGGCAGTCAGACGATCTATCGCGGACCGCTTTGGGTCCACGACGAAATTCCCGGCGAAATGCAAAAGCTGGCCCTTGAACTTCTGCGCAAGCGGTTCCGTCTGCGCAATGCGCGCCCCGTGACATTCCACCCGGAGCTGACAAATACAGCCGCCCATCATGAGCAACTGCTGGACGCCGGATTCAAGCGCATCGCCGAAGGTTACGAGACCATCTGGCTGGATCTGGCGCCCTCACTCGATGATCTGCGGGCCGGCCAACGCCAGAACTGGCGCAACAGTCTGGTGCAGGGTGAGCGCGCAGGCCTGACCATCATTGATGATCCGAATTGTGAACGCCTCGACTGGCTGATCACGCAGCATTCCGAACATATGGAACTGGGTGGCTTTCGGGGTGCTTCAGGCGAACTGCTCGAAGCCCTTCACGCGCACAGCAATGAGACAACCGGACTCCATCTGCTGACCGCCGAACAGAGCGGTGAACCTGTCGCCGGTCTGCTTCTTGCCCGGCATGGCACAGCGGCCACTTATCTGGTCGGCTGGACCGGCGAAGCCGGACGTGACGCACGCGCCACCCATGTCCTGCTCTGGGAAGCCGTCCAGCGCCTCAAGGCAGCAGGTACAGCGTGGTTTGATCTGGGTGGCATCAATATCGATGCGCCCGGCGTGGCCCGCTTCAAGCGCGGTCTGGGCGGCGAAGAAACAACGCTCGTCGGGGGCTATATTTAGCCTAGGCGGCGGCCGTCTCATGTTCGGGACGCACAAACTCCGCAGCCGTCTGCACCAGCGTCACGGCTTCAGCGGCTGAGCCATCAAATCCCGGTGCATTTTCTGATAAATAGCGCCGCCATGCGCGCGCACCTGGCAGGCCATTGAACAGCCCGAGGATATGCCGCGTGATGCCGATCAGATGGGTTCCCGATGCGATCTCTCGCTCGATATAGGGCAGATACGCGTCCACAATCTCGTGCCGGGTCCGCACCGGCGCCCCGTCGTCATAGAATTGCTGATCCACGCCAGCCAGAACATAAGGGTTCTGATAGGCCACACGCCCCAGCATCACCCCATCGACATGTTCGAGATGGGTGCTGGTTTCACCCAACGTCTCAATCCCACCATTGATCGAAATATGCAGATCGGGTCGTTCAGCTTTCAGGCGATAGACCAGATCATAGTGCAGCGGCGGCACTTCACGGTTTTCCCGCGGGCTCAAACCCTGCAGCCATGCCTTACGAGCATGCACGATGAACTGCGCGCAGCCAGCAGCGGCCACAGTGTCGACAAAACCGATGAGGGTTTCCCATTCCGGCTGGTCGTCAATGGCAATCCGGTGCTTGACCGTGACCGGCACATCAACAGCCGCGCGCATCGCCGCAACACTAAGCGCAACCAAATCCGGTTCGGCCATCAGGCAAGCCCCGAAACGACCGGACTGCACCCGGTCGGACGGACATCCGACGTTCAGATTGATTTCGTCATAACCAAGATCGGCACCAATCCGGGCGCATTCCGCCAACGCGTCGGGCTCCGACCCCCCGAGTTGCAGGGCGACGGGATGTTCAGTTGGATCAAACTTCAAAAAACGTGCGCGGTCTCCGAAGAGGATTGCCCCCGTCGTCACCATCTCGGTGTACAGGCGCGCATGCTGGCTGATCTGGCGCAGGAAGAACCGCTCATGGCGATCCGTCCAGTCCATCATCGGGGCAACGGAAAGCGGCCCGGGCTTGGAATGGGGTGTCACGGCACTCATAGGCGCCGTCTTACGTCATTTTCTAAAAAAAATTAAGCCGAAGAATTCAGTCGCGCAGAAACTAGGATTTCAGCTTTCGGCGGGTCTGGGTCGTCCAGACACGCAAATCGATCAGCACTTTCCCGACCGCCGCAAAGACAAGGATACAGAGCAGCACCTTCGTGACCGGCTCCATTGTCCCCTCGATCAGCAGCACATGGATGATCGTGCCCACGACGGTAATCGCCGCCAGTGAGGTATGACCGAGGCGCCAGACCCACCATTTCAGACGCAGCCGCCGCAGGGTCAGGGCGAAGAGCGCCGCACCAAACACTGCCCACATGGCGATTACGCCCCAGACGGAGAAGGACGTTGCCGAGCGAAACAGAAGGGCGTCCAGCACGTCCGGCGGGCTCGTGATCCAGAGCCCCCCGACATGGACCACCACCGCCAAAACCAGCGTCGAACCAACCCAGCGATGCAATCGCCGGTGGCTTCGGGTAGACAATTCGGGAATATAGCCGCCGGCCAGGATCGGCTGAAAAAGCAGCAGCCCCATGCCCAGAATTCCGGCGAACCCGGCGATAATGTAGATCGGCTCCCGCCAGGCCAGCAGCGGGCTGAACGCTGCAGCGGTAATCGGCACAGCGACAGCGATCAGGAGAGCAGCCCAGATCAGCGGCCCGGAAACCCGGCGCCGGTCTGTCTTATTCATCGCGGTCAGACTGGCAGAAGTACAAAGTCGGCATGCAGGGTCGTATCGCTGGAACTCGTCATGACCGGGCGCAGGAACACGGTTTTAAAATCTTCGCTGTCATAGGCGAGATGGCCGTGCGCCTGGCCGAAAGCCGGAACGATTTGCGGCATCTCCAGACGGAATTCTCCATTCGCATCTGTCAGGGTTGCGCCGTGGCTGTGCGCGTCACGTTCATGACCTTCGGTCGTATGCGCCCAAATCTGAATGCGTTGTCCAGGGAGGGGCGTGCCATCGCCCGCACGGCGCACGGTTCCCGTCATCCAGAAACCACCGCCCCCAATCCGTTCGACGATCGGCGCATTGGGAAGATAGTTATTGGCGCCTCCGCGCATTGTGCGTGTTGGCGCGAGCCCGTTGGCGCGGGCCGGCACCAGCAGTCCTGACGCACCTGTCATCACGGCAGCGACACCTGTGGCAAGGACAGTCCTTCGGGTCAGAGCGTTCTTGGACATATTGACCTCTCCACCTTCAAAGCGGCGGCGCGACCGGCCACCAACGGTAAAATCTCTCGAACTGCTATGCACCACTAGATAAGGAAGCTCCAGTCCACGGTAAACATCTTTCACGCTCTCGTGATCTCGTGACACGGCCAAGGCAGCCCGGTCCATCAACAGCAGGCGTGATGTGATACATTCAGGACTTGAACTCCGTCACCCACAACTGACGAAACACGCCATGACCGATCCGATTGCCTCCCTGATTGAACATCTGCCCAAGGCGGAGCTACATCTTCACATCGAGGGCACGCTGGAACCAGAAATGATGCTGGCACTGGCCCAGCGCAACGGAATCGAACTGCCCTATGCCTCAGTTGAAGAAATTCACGCGGCTTATGAGTTTGATGGGCTGCAGGACTTTCTCGACCTCTACTACGCGGGCATGTCGGTCCTGATCGAAGAACGGGATTTCCATGATCTCACACGCGCCTATCTCGATAAGGTCGCTGATCAGGGTGTGACCCATGTGGAAATTTTCTTCGACCCTCAGGCACATACAGATCGCGGTATCGCTTTTGAAACTGTCCTCAGCGGCATTCTAAGCGCGCTGGAATCCGGCGTGCGCGAATTGGGAATCACGTCAAAGCTGATCATGTGCTTCCTGCGGCATTTGCCCGAGGAACAGGCCTTCGATGCGCTGGCCTGCGCTTGCCGCCACAAAGACCATATCCACGCCGTCGGACTGGATTCCGGAGAAGCCGGGAACCCACCCGAAAAATTCGCCCGGGTCTATGAGGCTGCCCGCAAAGAAGGCTTCCTCGCTGTTGCCCATGCCGGTGAAGAAGGTCCGGCGGCATACGTCAAAGACGCGCTCGATATCCTGAAAGTCTCCCGGGTCGATCACGGCAACCATGCGCTTGATGATCCGCAGCTTGTCGCGCGGCTGGCGCGCGAAAAGATACCGCTGACCATGTGTCCGCTTTCGAATCTGCGCCTGAAAGGCATTCCCGATCTGGCCGCACACCCGATCAAGAGAGCCCTGGATGCGGGTCTGCTCGCAACCGTGAACTCGGACGACCCGTCCTATTTTGGCGGGTACATCAACGACAACTACATCGCGGTCAGCAACGCTGTCGGCCTGTCACCCGACGAAATCATCACGCTGGCGAAGAACTCCTTTGCGGGATCGTTTCTCAGCGACCGCGAGAAACAGGCACAACTGGACGCCGTCGATCGGTATGTCGAAAAACTTTGAATCGACCCCTTATAATTAGATATACCTAATATTATATGTCTCTTATGTTCAACGCCTACGCGCTACATGGAGACGCATCATGAAAACCCTACTCGCTTCCGCAGCTATTCTTTCGCTCCTCGCCGCCGGCTCTGCCGTGGCTGGCAGCAAAATGTCCGGTGATCACCGAGATGACCACCCGCATATGCAAATGTCTGATTCCGAGCATGACAAGGGATACCCCGGCAAAGGTCGCGGATATGACAAATATGACGATGATGACGACCGCTCCGAACGCATGCAGGGTCGCCATGACGACGACGACCGGGAGCATGCCAATCGCGGCCAGGGCGGCTTCAACCGCATGGACACGAACGGCGACGGCATGATTGACCGTGAAGAGTTCAAAGCGCACATGCAGGATCACGACCGCTCGTAACGGTTCATCGTTCAACCGGGCGCGCTGTCTGACCGCCTAAGCGTCGAAGGTCAGCGCCCCGGGATGACGAATGGTCAGCTCACGGGCCTCGGCAAATGTCTGGGTACCGATCTGACGCAGGGCTGCCGAAATCTCTTCGGCAAAGAAGTCCGCGACAAATCCCGGACCCGCTGATGCAAGCGCTCCCAGCCCATACATGAATGGCCGTCCGGAGAACACGAAGTCGGCGCCCAGTGCCATCGCGCGGACGACATCGATACCGCTGCGCACACCGCTGTCAAACATCACTTTCGATTTTGAACCCACCGCATCAACGATTGCCGGTAGCGCATCGATCGCCGGGGGCGCAGCTTCGAGCTGACGGCCACCGTGGTTGGAGACGACCACGCCATCCGCGCCTGCGCCCACAGCCATCTCGGCATCTCCGGGGTGCAACAGGCCCTTGACGACCAGCGCACCGGGCCACGCGTCCCGGAATTTCTTCACTTCATCCCAGGTAAACGACCCACCGGATTCACGGCGCACAAAGGCCGTGACCTCCTTCATGGTCGCATTGTCACCCGCATAAGGCTTGTAGTTGGCAAAGCCGTCCATGCCATGGCGGAAATAGGCCGCCAGCCAGACGGGGTGCTTGAGAACCTCCGACACGGTCTGGACGCTGTGCCGATATGGGATCATCAGGCGTCCCCGTAATTCACGTGGCCGCTTGGTGCGCGCCGGGACATCCAGGGTCAGCACCAGCACATTCACACCCGCCTCTTTCGCGCGACGCGCCATGTCCAGATTAACCGCCAGTTCGTCCTTGGCGACCCGGTAAAGCTGGAACCACAAATTGTTCGGTGCCTCCCTGGCGCAGTCCTCAACCGTCGCACCTGCGACCCCACCGAGTACAAGCGGGATGTTGTGGGCTTTTGCAGCACGTGCGAAATCGAGTTCGCCGCCGGGCCGCACCAGACTGGGAATACCCATTGGGGCAATGCCAACGGGAATTGAATAGGTGTGTCCAAACAGCTCGGTTTCGGTGTTGGCTTTGTAGTTCTCAACCCCGTAGCGCGGCACGATCTCCACCGCATCGAGGGCAGACGCGTTGGTTTTCATGTTGTGCTCGCTCGCCCCGGCAGCCCCGTCCACATAGTCGAAGGCAAAACGCGGTGTTCGCTTGCGCGCACGAACGCGCAAATCTTCAATGGTCGGGTAGTCGAGCTTCCAACGAGCCGTTTTGGATTCGAATGCGTTCATTTTTCAGCCGTCAGTCAGTTGCAACAAGTATGGGACGCGTCAGATTTGACAGACTTTGAACTTGACGGCCATCGGCATCAAAATTCGCATCATCCAGCCAGGTTTCAAAGGCCCTTTTCAAGGCCGGCCACTCCCCATCGATACAGGCATACCAAGCAGAATCGCGGTTCTCTCCGCGCACCACCATGTGCTGGCGGAAAATACCCTCATAGGAAAATCCGAAACGCTGGGCAGCGGCCCGGGAAGGCGCATTGAGCATATTGCACTTCCACTCATAACGGCGGTATCCCGCGTCGAACGCGTGGCGCATCATCAGATACATGGCCTCGCTCGCGATCCGGGACCTCTGCATCACCGGTGCAAAATGAACATGGCCGACCTCGATGGTGCCGTAGGCCCGGTTGATATTGAGGTAACTGGCCAGCCCGACCGCTTTGCCCGTTGCCACATCCACAAAGGCGAAGAACAGCGGATTGTCCGACAGGCAGGTCGCACGGATCCAGTCGTCGAATGCATCGCGCGTGTCGAAAGGCCCATAAGGCAGATAGCTCCAGCCCGCATCAGCTCCCTCCACCGTGAAGGCCTGGTACAAGGCCTCGGCGTGGTCTTCAATTCGCAACGGCTCAGCGCGGCAAACACGGCCCACCAGAACCTCGCGCGCGGGCCCTTCGGGCGGCGTCCAGTCCGGAATCGGAAACCCGACCACCTGCCCCAAATCGTTTGTGTACGTCGTCACTTGGCCCCCCGCCCGCACATTCGTGCCCGAACGAATAATCTGGTATCTGCACATACCTGCTTTACCACGCGAATATCCAGCCGGTAAGAATTGTCGCGAACCATGGCCGCTGTTATCTTGCCCGTTCCTGCAGGGCGGCGAGGGACGCGGCTCACGAGAAGCTCAAGGCTCCATTTATGAAGATCAGCAGATCCCTTTCCGAACGGCTCATCCAGCGGTTCTTCTATAAGTACTACTCGCGCAACCTGCTCTATGAGTTGCAACTGCGCGCACGCGACGAAGCCGCCGACTATGTGCAGGCGCATATGGCCGAAGCCCAGATCTTCCAGCTACACCAGCAGATCGTTGAACACGCCGTCAGCAACGCCTCCATCGACGGCATGTTTCTGGAGTTCGGTGTGGCGACCGGCAACACATTGCGCGAGATCGCCTCACACGCCCCCGCGGGAAAAACCGTCTATGGCTTTGACAGCTTCTCCGGCCTGCCCGGGGACTGGACCGGCCATGTGGAAACCGCCGGTGCGTTCAAGCAGAAGGCGATCCCGAAGGTTCCCGCCAATGTGCAGCTGGTCCGTGGCTATTTCGATGACAGCCTGCCCGACTTCATGCAGGCCCATGAAGGCCCCGTCAGCTTCGTCCATATCGACTGCGATCTCTACAGTTCGACGGTCACGATCCTCGACAATATCGGCGACCGGCTGCAGCCTGGCACCCATGTGCTGTTCGACGAATATTTCAACTATCCCAGCTGGAAGCAGCACGAACACAAGGCCTGGGCCGAGTTCTGCGCCGCCCATGGCGTGAACTACACCTATCTGGGCTTCACCGCACTCGATGGACGGGTGTTGGTGCGGGTGGACTGACCCGCACCGTCCCGAGAGCACGGAGCCATCCTAAGCATCCTTCGAGACGGCGCTTTGCGCCTCCTCAGGATGAGGGTCTGCATTGTACTCGAACCTCATCCTGAGGAGGGCCGAAGGCCCGTCTCGAAGGATGCTGACCTGCCCTACTGCTTTTTCTTCTTTGCAGCCGATTTCGGCGGCACCACCGGCAGCATCACGTAGCTGGGATGGTTCGGACCGGTGTGGACTGTCACATCACCCCCAAAGATTTTCTTCGGGCGGTCCTTTGGATCGTCATGCAGGAAGGGGCCGCAGCCATCAAGCGGATGGGCGAAGTTCGACAGGTTCAGCGGCTCACCGGAATAAACATAATCCTTGCCGCGAACCGTCAATGCCAGCCGGTATCCGGCGGGCACAACCACGCAAGTCGGCCAGATTTCGATATCCAGTTCATAGATGCTGCCCGGCTTGAGGGGTTGCTTTTCGTCATGGCTGTGCCACGGACGCCACGGCTTGGACATCTTCTTGTCGAGCTTGCGGTGCGAAGCCCGCAGCCAACCCTGCGCGATCGGCGTGTGCGGATCGACAGTCCCCTTGAAGGTCACTTCCTTCATATCCGGGGTGAACAGCCGGACCACGAGGAACAGATCGGCATCCACCGTCGAGGACGAGACAAACAGCTTTGAGGCCAGCGGGCCGGTGATCTCGGTATCTTCATCCATGGGCGGCAGGAAGAACGTCGCGCCGTCTCCCATACCCGCATAGGTGATCTTGCCCTTCTTGGCCGGGGCTTTTGGTTCAAGGCTCATATGAGCGGTATCGAGGAATTTCTTCGTCCACTTGGTGCGCTTGATCGGCCATTCGTTCTCAGTCCGCTCGACAAATTTCTCGCCCACATGGCGGACCTTGAGAAGCACCGGTGGCTTTTTCTCCCAACCGTTCTTCTCACCCTTCAGGTAATGCCCGAAGAACTGCTTCTGCATCTGCACGCCATAGGGGGTGTAGAACTCGGTCCAGTGCTCAAGCCCATGGGCTTCGAGCCATTTCTCCTTCGAACCGGCCTGATAGAAGCCCTCGTAATTGCCCCGCGGATGCAGCCCCTGCCCGCCCCAGCTGGCCGGGGACAGCAATGGTACCTTGATCTTCTTGAGGTCGGGCTGACGCGGCTGATACCAGTCATCCAGCATCTCGCGCGAGCGGATGTCATGGCCCATATCGGTGCGGTTCTTTTTCAACTGCGCCGCAGTAAACGTCGGCGGGCCGGCCACGGGATCGCCGTGGACCCAGCTGCGATAGCCTTTCGTGCCGACGCCATACTGCACCGGTTGCACCTGCATCCGGTACCAGCTGTCGATGAAGGTGCACAGGATACCGCCGTGGCGAGAAAACTCCCGGTAATAATCATTCGCGCCCTCCCAGGCGCACATGGCCGCCAGATGCTTGGGCTGACGTTCAGCCACCCACCACTGGTTCATCCCGTAATAGGAGATGCCGTTCAGGCCGACCTTTCCGTTGGACCAGTCGCGCGTTCCCGCCCATTCGATGCACTCCACGAAGTCATCGGTTTCCTGAGGCGACCACGGGTCCATGTAACCTTCCGAACGCGCCGCGCCACGGCTGTCGACCCGCACACAGGCATACCCGTCTGGCACCCATTGTTCGGGATCCACGGTCTCCCAGCTCTGATACTTGTTGGTCGATCCCTTGATGGCATCGGGGTGGTCGCCGGTGAACAGCTCCCACGTGGTGGCGTATAGCTCATCCTGCCACGCCAGACCCTTGCCATAGGGGCCCATGGTCATGATGACCGGGAACTTGCCCTTCTTGTTGGGGCGATAGACATCGGCGCGCAGGACGGTTCCGTCCGCCATCGCGATCGGCAGGTCCCAGTCGATCCGCATCCCGTCGCGGATTTCGGTCCATGAGCCGTCTTTGGCTTTGTTCTTTGGCTTGCGCACTGACGTTTTTGGCATCTACTCGTCCCACCTGTTCGTGTTTTCGAATTTCCACCAATGTGGCCGATTTTCGGGGGTGAAATCAATTCGGGCGAGGCGACAACTTATTCACAGCGATGCGCCATCGGCGCTACCATGCCCGGGCCCCAAACCACCGCGGGCAAGGTGCCCCGTTTTTATCTCCGAAGGACCACCCATGACCCGGACATTCCCCCGCCTGTTCGCCACCAGCCTGGTACTTCTGGCCACCATGACACTGCCCTCGCTGGCCCATGAACACGCAAAACCCATCGGTGATGCCATCAAGGATGTCCCGCTCTTTGATGCTCATGTGCACTACAAGGAGCCGGCCTGGGGGCCTTATCCGGTCGAAAGCGTTGTCGAGCTTCTGGATCAGAACGGCGTCGCAATGGCGCTTGTGTCGTCCACGCCCGACGAAGGCACCATCAAGCTGTGGGAGTTCGCGCCCAATCGTATTGTTCCCGAGCTGCGCCCCTATCATGGGGATGCCGGGTCCTCGAACTGGGCCAAGGCCGACGGCATGGCAGACTATTTGCGTGGCCGGCTCGCGAAATACCCCCATCAGGGCATCGGCGAGTTCCACATCCACAATCTCGACACCAGCGACGAACCGCTGTTCCGCGAGGTCATCGCCATGGCCAAGGCCCGCGATATTCTGCTCCATGTGCATTCGGGGGCCGGCCCCATCCGCTGGCTCCACAGCCTCGACCCGGAGGTCAAAATGATCTGGGCCCATGCCGGTCTTGGTGAACCGGCCACGAATGTGCACGCCCTGATGGCCGAAATTCCCGGGCTCTACGCCGACACCTCCCTGCGCGAGAGCGCCATCCTGGGCTACGGCGATGCGGACCTCGATCCGGAATGGAAAAAGGTGATTTTCGATTTTCAGGACCGGCTGATGGTCGGCAGCGACACCTGGATCAACGCCCAGTGGGACCGCTACACCGGCATCATGTCGTCAAATCGCGCCTGGCTCTCAAAGCTCCCGCGCGATGTCGCCGAAAAGATTGCCTACAAGAACGCCGAAAAGCTGTTCGGGCGGAAGGTCTCGATGGACCTAATCGGGACGAAGTAACCCTGCGCCCGCTTGCCGCTCATGACCCGGGAGTTTGAATACCGGACCCGGTCAGAACACGCTCAAGGCGATGGCGGCGACCGTCAGGTAGCGTGCCGTTTTGGCGATCCCAACGAGCACTACGAACGACCAAAGCGGCTCACGCAGAACGCCGGCCGCCAGCGTGAGTGGGTCGCCGACAATCGGGACCCAACTCAGAAGAAGGCTCCAGCGGCCATATTTTCGATACCAGTTCGTGGCGCGGTTGAGCTGTTCGGCCGATGCCGGAAACCATTTCTTGTCGTGCAGCCGCTCGATGCCGCGGCCCAGGCCCCAGTTGACGACCGCGCCCAGCGTATTCCCCGCACTCGCGATGCCGATCAGCAGCCACAGATTGTAATCACCCGCGACAAGCAAGCCGGCAAGGCCAAGCTCCGACTGCGCTGGTAGAATCGTCGCCGCCAGAAACGAAACCCCAAAGAGCCCGGCGTAAACCGCGATGTCGCTCACGTCAGGGACCCGTAAGGTCCCCTACTCCCACTCAATATATTCCTATTGTTTTTCCCAACAAAAACAATGAGTCAGGCTACCGTTTGTAAGTTGTTTTATGGTTGATACCCCAACGAGGGTGGGACGCAGAACCATTGCAACTCAACAGTCCCAACAGCGTAGCACATCGTCAACTTAGATGCTGCCAAACTTTCATCTCAAAGGTTTGAGGAAGCATTTTTGAGCGTCATACAGGGCGCTACAAGCTGCTGCCGCACCTGCACGCCCCAGCTAGTCACACCAGCTCTCGCGCCTGCCCCGCCATGCCCGTGCGAGCCCTGCCGCTATAAGCGCGGGCTCAATACGCACATCATCAATCAGCCTGCTGCGCAATTCTGTCGATGAGATTAATATTGAAGTTGCGCGCGATGCCAGGAATCAGAAATGCATCGATAAGCAGCCAAAGCGCGGGAATGAGAAACAACACATAACCAATTCCCAGC
>Ga0181607_10004737_pt1 | contig 11601 bp, 10 predicted proteins | sample 041ome_9_FD_132420 | JGI IMG/M metagenome (GOLD analysis project Ga0181607, IMG submission 132420) | Coastal salt marsh microbial communities from the Groves Creek Marsh, Skidaway Island, Georgia - 041413US metaG (megahit assembly) | ecosystem: Environmental > Aquatic > Marine > Intertidal zone...
AACCGAAACCGCGCGGGACGACCACCAGATGACGTCATCACGCGGTAAAAAGTGCACGCCCATGGAAAGGTCATCCGCGTCGCCGTGCGACACTGTGCGTCGCGCACCACGCGGTTCGCACGCGCCGTTCGAAGCGGTTGAGAGGTTTACGTTCGTTCGTCGAGACATGTCCGCGCGCGCGTGCGGGATGACGACGACGGCGGCGTCGGCGGCGGTGGCGACGAAGGTTGTGGATAAGAGACGCGGGAGGATGATGTCGGTGACGACGCGTCGGGTGTGCGCGGCATCGGCGAGCGGGCGATGCGCGGGTGCGTCGGTGACGGCGGCGTCCGTGCGCGCGGGTGGCGACCGACGTGCGTCGATGGTGGTGACGCGCGCGGCGAAGGGCGATGAGGATGAGGAGGGCACGGAGGGGCTCACGCGCGAAATGATTGACGCTATGAACGCGCGACGGGCGCGGAAGCAACAGAGTGGGAAGGATGCGCAGAGACCGAGTTCTTTGGATGATGTGAATCCGGTGAATTTAGGGCGAAAGTCGCGGGCGGTGTTGGAAAACGTGTTCAAGCAGCTCACGGCGTTGACGCAAATTCAGAAGAGCACGGCGCCGGTAAACTCGAGAGAGTTTGACCAAGTGTACGATTCTGATTTATTGAGCGGGTCGTCGATCGGGGAATTTGAAACCCCGAACGCGAAATTTACCACGGTATTAGTCACGGGCGCGACGGGTAGAATTGGACGCGTGCTCATTCGTAAGCTCTTGCTCAGAGGGTACACGGTGAAGGCGTTGGTGCGGTCAAAGGATGACGTCGAAAAGCTCCCTGGTCTCGTGCAAGTCATCGTCGGTGACGTTGGGAACGTAGACGTCATAAAGTCTGCGATGGTTGGCGTGAACAAGGTGATTTATTGCGCCAGCGCCAATTCGAACGTGACGTCGGATTTATACAACGTTGAATTCCAAGGCGTCGTCAACGTAGTGAAGAGCATGCAAGATTATTACAACATGCTCGCCGCCCGTCGCGCGGGTCGAAGCGCCAAATCCAAGGTGATGCTGACCAACTTCAAGTACCCTACGGCGTATGACGCGTGGCAAGTGAACGAGGTGGTGAACGAAGACGCCGGCAAGAGCGATAGATGGAGCGCGGCGTCAGAGATGCAATCCGTGCGCTTTGAGCCGCTCGAACGCGACGAAGAAGACAAAGAGCCCAAGTTTGCAACCTTCAACGGTTTCGTCATGTCGCGTAACGGCAAGGCTGAAGTTAGCTCTGACGTGTCCGACTTGCAAGCCGACGTGGATTTCTCCAATAAAGAGGGTTTGTTGTTCCGCTTCAAGGGTGACGGCAAGCGCTACTCTGTCGTGCTCACGCAAGAAAACGGCTCAAAGTTTAGATTTTCATTCAACACCACTGGTCGTTGGCAAGTCGTGCGCATGCCCTTCCACAAGTTTGTAAACGAAGGCGAAACGTCCTGGGGCGACGACGGCGACGAAGTGCTCGATTTGAAGCAAGTGAAGAGCATCGGTCTTCGATTTGACGCCAAGAAGAACCAACGCGACAACTCGGTCGCCGACGTCATGGCGGGCTCCAACAACAAGTTTGAATTGACCCTCGAATACGTCAAGGCTATCCCCAAGGGTGAAGAACCGGATGTGATTTTGGTGTCATGCTTTGGCGCTGGTTTGGAAGAAGGCGAAGACAAGGATCGCGTCTTAAAGTACAAGCGGGACGGGGAACGCGTGTTACGCAACTCTGGCGTTGGCTACACCATCGTTCGCCCTGGTTTGTTGCTCGATGAAGCGGGTGGGCGCAAGGCGTTGGTTTTTGATCAAGGCGAGCGTATCAACACCCCGATTGCGTGCGCAGACGTTGCGGATGTGTGCGTCAAGGCGATGCACGACGAAGCCGCGCGCAACTTGTCTTTTGACGTCGGCTACGAATACGAATCCGCCGAGTCTGCGTACGAGCTCATCGATACCGTCAAAGGCAAGGGCACGAACTACTTGACCCCAGCGCTGTCCGTGCTCGAGAAGTCGTCGTAGATTCTTTTCGACGCCATGAAACATCCATTGTCCACAATGACTATTATGAGGTGAAATGAATGATTTCCCATCTTCTGTAATGCAATACAACCCACACGTACACACACATTCATCAACTACGATACTATTACGCGAGTGCACCTCGAAGTTGCGGCCGGACGATCGCGAGTAACGCTTCGTGTTCGACGGCGTACCGCTGTAAAAGTCGCTCCGCCGCCGCGTCGGCAAGCGCGGCGCCGTCGTCATCGCTCTTCGTGTCGCTCTTCGTATCCTTCTTTGACGCCTTCATTCGCCTCAACGCCTTGGCGCATAACACGACGCCATATAACGCCCGCGCATCCTTACCCGTGGTAAAATCAAGCGCCGCCGCGAAGTGATTCTTCGCCTCGCGCACGCGCGTCTCCCCGCCCATCGTATACAGCACCTCCGCCATTCGCCTGTGCGCATCAGCGTTGTGTGGCATCGCCAACAACACCTCTTCATAACAAAACAAACACTCATCGTATGCACCGGACTCGGCGTAGATGTGTCCGAGCTCATACCACGCGTCCGCGTCGGCGCAAAACGTCTCCACGTATGCAATCAACGCGTTTCTCGCCTCCTCCGTCGCCCCTTTCGATTGCGCACACGCAATCAACCCCTTACGCGCTCGAATATCACATTCGTTTTCTTTCAACACGTCGTTATATATGTTTTCCGCCTGCGCGACGTCGCCTTGAGCCTCTAAAGTCGCCGCTCGCGCCGCAGCGCGTCTCGACGACGTCGGAGCGCACGCCTCACCCAACACCTCACACGCGCGTTCAGCGACATCTATGCGCCCAACATCCAACGCTGCGCGAGATCCGCGTTCGATGCACGCTAACACCCGCGCACCGAGCGCGGAGCGCGTCAATCGCGCGCGATACGTCGTCGTCAACGCATCGCACGCGCGCATGAGCTCGCGCGCATCATCCCGCGCATTTCCCCGTCGCCCCGTCGCCGACGTCGACGTCACGCGCACGCCGTCCTCGGTGTCATCCGCGACATCGCCGTGCGCGGTCGTTTGCGCGCGATCGAGCGCGCGCAGCGCCGCATCCATTGTCGATTGACGCGTTCGGCGTCAATGTGTGAGGTTCCAACGCCACATTCTCGCGCGGCGTCGTCGTGCGCGAGCGATCGAACGCCCATCGAGGACGTGTGCGCACACGAGGACGACGAGTGGTATCATGATCGCCCGGTCACTGCGCGCGGCGGTGCGCGTGGCGAGTGAAAACGACGCCATCGTGCGCACGCGTGGGGTATCGACCATGTACGTACTCGATGCGCAAACTCGCGCCTTACGCGCGCGCATGCGAAGGGTTTGGCGCGCGGCGCGCGGCGCGCGCTCGAGCGCATTTGATGCGTCGTTCGTGACGCGCAGACGCGCGCGTACGCCGACGAACGGGGACGACGGGGCGGTTGGGGCGCGACGCGTGTACGATCGAGCGACTGACCTCGACGACTGTTTCACGACGTCTCTTTCGATGCGCACACAGGACTAAAATCTTAGATGGCAGCGTGTGGTACGTGAGATGATGCGCATGCGTGTCTCGTGCATCTCGTGTGTGCGTTGAGCGGCAAATGAAAGGATGGTGTCGCCGCGACCGTTGTCTCTGAACCGTTTGTCTGACTCGGAGAGTTTCTTTGTGTTTTCATTCGCGTTCGACGCAGGCAATTACAAAGCCGCAAAGGCGAACTCATCGGTGAAGATGATTTAGGCAATAAGTATTACGAAAACAGATCGTACCAGCAAGGTCGATCGCGTTGGGTGGTGATGAAGGATTTGGACGACTATTCGGCGGCCAACGTCCCGCGCGAGTGGCACGGATGGTTACACCATATCAACGATGAACCGGGGCTCGTGAACGCCCGGGTGCCGGTGTACGAGGACCCGTCGCCAACGTTTGCGTTAGGCAAGTCGAGTCAAGGCACGTACTTGCCTAAAGGACATTGGTTACAAGGCGCGCGACAACGCGACTGGAAAAAGTATACCCCGTGGACGCCAAACTGACGCGCGCATCGAATCGAAGCGAACACCACCCCGGCGACGCGTTTCCCGTGAGACGTGAGACACGGATGAATCACTTCGTTTTCATCACGTAGACAACGAAGACTTTGTGTAATCATTGAACCACACCTCCTGTACAAAATCACGCGCGACGGCTCGGTAGGGCCAAAACACCACTCGCGAGCTCCACACCAGGCGTCGTCATTCATCGACGCATTCATGACGCCGTGGACGCGAACGAACGACGACGACGACGGCGGCGCGAGTGACGCGGCGTCGACACCGTCGCCCTCGTCCCCGTCTCGACGACAGCGACGACACAATGCCCAAGGAGACAACTCCAACGACTTTGTCGGTGCAGACCTTCGCGACAACGACGACCTGGTGACGCGGAGCACGACGCCGCCGATACCGCCCCTGAGCACGGCGGCGTATGAAGATTTACGCGCCCGTCAGCGCGCAGAGGCGATCTCGTACGAGGCGTACGAGGATGCGGAGGAACGCGAAGTGGCCTTGCGCTCGAGCGAGAGCGAAGGACGCGGCGAAAGATCGGGACGCGACCGCGTCGCGCGACGCGCGAATGGCGGTGATGGTGGCGACGGTTCAAACGATTTCACGCAAATGTTAGATATTAGAGAAGAGTTTCATGACGATGCCGAGCGAAAGTCGAAAAAGAGCTCTGGGACGATGTCGGCGGCGGCGCAACGCTTGGCCAAGTTGAGCTACGTCGACGAGCAAAGTGCTATGCGAAGCGCGTCTTCGAGTCCGACACGACACGGTGCCAACGGGGATTTGCGCGAAGTCGTGCTTGGGAAGCCTCCGAAAGGGACGGGTAATTACGACAAACCGAGCGGCGACGCGTTGGAACCAGTCAAGGCTTCGGCGCAAAGAAAAGGAGGCAAGACGGGTTGGGTGCGCTTGAATGCGAGCGGGAACATTAACCGATTATCTCTTGAAAAGTCTAAAATTGCAGCTTTGCTGCGGGTACCGATGCGGGATTTACGCGTGTTAGAGCCGTCCACGTCTGATTCGTATTCTGCGGCTATGTTGTGTCGCGAACGCGCCATCGTGGTCAACCTGGAACAAATTAAGGTTTTGATTACGTCAGAGGAGGTAATTATGACGGATTCGCAAACGGCAACGGTGACACACTTTTTACCCGAGTTGCAAGCGCGTTTGTTGCGAAAAAAACGTTTACAAGATGAAAAGGATGCCGCCGCCGCGCTGTTGCTACCCGCGACGCTCTCGAGCGTCGATTTGGCTGGCATGACGTCAAGTCAATCGACAGGGGCGATGGACACAACGACGGCACAAGTGCAAACGCCAACTCAAGCGGTGTTTCGCGGCGTCGCAGCGGGGTCCACGCCGTCGGCGTCGCATAGCCCGAGCGGTTCGATTGATTTATCGCAACCCTCGCGAGCTGGTACTGAAGAAGTATTCCCATTCGAGTTTGTTGCCTTGGAAGTGGCGTTGGAAATGGTGTGTAACTCGCTCGAGGTGGAGGCGAATAAAATCGAGCTCGATGGCAAACCCGCGCTCGAGGCGTTGCGTAAACAAGTCAACAACGTCAATCTCGAACGCGTACGTCGCATGAAGAATAGGCTCGTTCGAATCACTGGCCGCGTGAGTAAAGTACGCGATGAGATTCAACGTTATTTAGATGATGATTCCGACATGAGAGATATGTATCTCACGCGTAAGGCAAAGATGGAAAACGCGGATGGTTTGTCGCAGCATGAGACGCCTCCGGGACGCGCAAGACGCGACCAACGCGGTGGTAACGGTCATCCAACCACTCCTGGCCGATCGCCACTCGGCGTACACGGCGTGCACACGACGGATGGCTCGCATTTCTACGATGCCTACGACGACGACAAGGATTTACAAGAGTTGGAGGATTTACTCGAGACGTACTTTACGCACATTGATTCCACGTTTCATTCGTTGAACGGCTTGAACGAATACATCGATGACTTGGAGGATTTGATTGAAATCGAGCTCGATTCCCAGCGCAACCAGCTGATTAAGCTCGAGTTAATTCTAACCACCGCCACGTTGTCCTTGACATGCTTCTCCGTCGTCGTGGGAATATTTGGCATGAATATCGCAAATGACATCGAAAACAAGCACGGCATGTTCTTGCTCGTCGTCATCTTGGGCTCGTTCGCCACCCTCGGATTGTTCCTCGTGCTCTTGCGCGTGTGTAGATATTACAGACTGTTCTAACAACCACACTTAAGCGTGTTGTGGTGTATTGAACGCGTAGTACCGGTATTTTAAAGTTGTAGTACAGATTGTGTCGGGCTTGCGCCGCGCGTCACTTCGCGACGATGGATTTTAAGAAACTACTCGCCCTCGAACGCGCGCGCGCGAAAGCCGCCGCCGCCGAGTCCACCACCGACGCGGTCAACAACGATGCGTTCGAGACATTCACGGACACGCCGACGACGCCCATCGCCGACGCGGACGCGCACCGACGACGGCTCGGTGGTGTCAACGGTTTGTCTTACGCGCGCAACTTTATCGGCGCAAAAGACGCCATCGCGCTCGAACGCGCGCTGTTACGCGAGCCCGCGGCGTGGTGGACCGCGATATCGAACGGTCGGCGCGTGATGAACGTCGGCGGCGGGTCACCGTCGACGTTGTTTGTAGAAGGTGATGAGACGCGCGAGCCGGGCTACGTGTCGCGTCTGCGCGCGCTGCTCGTCCATCGACGAGTGTTTACGCACGCGCCGAATCATGTGCTGGTGAATGAGTACGTTGGTGATGCTGGGATATTAGCACATTCTGATGGCGACGTCTACGCGGATGATGTCGCCATCATTACGCTCAGAGGTGGGGCGTTGATTGAGTTTTGGCCGGCGACTGGCGATACGATTTCAGACGGACGAGACGACGAGGACGAGGATGCACAACGCGTCTTGCCTCGACCGGTGGTGTCGGTGTATTTAGAGCCACGGAGTGTGCTGATGTATTCGGGTGATGCGTACAGGTTGCGGCATGGAATTAGAAGAAAAAATTCGGATGTCATTACAGATGCGTGCGTAAACGCATCCGACGCGGGCGTGCGCGTCGGCGACATCGTGAAAAGAAATCCAGCCGGACGTGTATCCGTCGTGTTCGTTCGCAAGCATCGCGCGCCGTCAAAAGCCTAGATGCGCCATAGCACGCGTAGCAGCACACGTAGTAGCCTGGTGCTTAGTCTGTAGAGTAAAATGTTGTAGTAAACGGCGTCGTATGTCGTAAAATGTCTCTCATCGCGCGTGTCGTCCATCCTCGCGCGCATCAACGCCATCAGCGTCGGCATCGGCATCGTCACTAGAAAACGACGCCGTTGATGTCGTTGCCATGTGCGCCGCTCCACCGAACCCATCGCGCGCGGATTCATCCCTTAATTGTTCGCGCAAAATCCTCGCCCGAGCCGCGCACTCCCGCGCGTCGTCCCTCGCCGCCATCGCCCGACGCATCATCTCCTTAGCCCGCACCCGCACCCGTCGATGCGCCTTGGCATACATCGCATCCGCATCGTGCTCGAGCTCCATCGCGCGCGCGCGCAGCTGATTCGCCTTCGCATCCAAATGTGCCGGCGATTCCATCCAGCCTTCGTCGTGTTCCACATCCATCTCTTCGCTCAACAGCGCGTTGGCGAACGCCGTGCGTTCGCCCGCGACGGGGCCATCGCCGCGCGTCGTCGTCGTCGTCGTCGATAGAGAAAACGACGACGACGGGCGAAACACACGCGTCGCCGTCGTCGTCGTCCACAGTCGTCGCATACACATCCGCGCGCGCCCAGCACTGGGAAATTCAACCGTCACCCGTTCACACAAAAACACACGAAACGAAACGTCAGTTTTGTGTGTGTCGTCCCGCCGACGACGTCGACCTCGCGTTCGCGCGCGATTTCCCCTCTACGCGCGCGCGCGCAAAAAAAAACAATCAAAAAAATTATACACGCTCCACGCACGCCCCCGTCGTGCGCGCGAATCGTGTGGTGGAGACGCGTCGAGAGGGCGGCGTCGTCATGTCGTCGTCATGGTGTCATCCTATACCCTAACCTATACCCTAACCTATACCCTAACCTATACCCTAACCATCGGCGCCGAATGCGCATTCGAACGCGCGTTCCAACGCCATTCGCCGCCGCCGACGACGACGTCGCCGCGAAAAACACCTCACCTTGAATACGCGATGGATTTAGATGGCATGATCGCACAGCGCGCGCACGGCGCGGATGCGGATGCGGTACCCATGACGGAGGATCCCACGACGGAGGGCGCTCCGCCGGTCCCGCCGGGCGATCGCCCGCCGCTTTCGTCGACGACGACGACGGCGCGACAGCCGCGTCGACCGCGCGGCGAGGACGACCGCGGTGGTGCGCATCGCGGTCGCCGAGGCGGCGCGACGCAGAGGTTTTATACGCGCGCACCGACGCGTCCAGGGTGGCATCCGACGGGTGAATTCGATGACCATGGGAAACCCGCGCACAGCGGACAGTGCGAGGGGTGTCGGGTGTCGACGGTGGTGAATTTCCGACCGGTTGTGGGTGGGAATCCACCGTTGTGTGGGGTGTGTTTGGATTCGTTAAAGGCGGCGACGGCGGGGGCGGATGGTGGCGAGGGGTACGGCGCCGGGGGCGCGAGTCGAGGCGGCGGTCGAGGCGGAGCGCGACACGGAGGCGGAGGCGCGAGCGGGCGAGGGGGAGGCGCTGGGGCGATGCGATTTTCTCCATACGGTGGTGCGGGACAGATGATTATGGTGGATCCGTCGATGATGATGATGATGCCGCACATGCACGCGGGTGGCGGGCGAGGCGGGGGCGGGCGAGGGAAGAGTCGAACGTGGACGCGTCCGGGGGCGGAGGGCGACGCGAGCGGCGGTGTAGATACATCCAATGTGCCGTGCTTATTTTATTCTAAAGGTAGCTGTCGCGCTGGTGATTCGTGCAAGTATTCCCACGCGGGTGTCATCGACGACGACTTTGTGGCGAACACTGGGGAAAACATGAACGTCGATTTGAACGTCGAAATGTAACTCGACCAGAGAGAGAGAGAGTGTGTGTGTGTGTGTGTTCGACGTTTGCCGCGACTTGTTCACACACGCATTCATCCATTCATCGAGTCGCTTCTACAGTGTACTAGTTTTGTGTACGTGTAATTTGATACGTATTGTTGTCGTGTATGTAACGCGTCGACGCCCGTTGCGTTGCGACGCGTGTTCGTCGTTGCGTTGACTTGTGACTTGGAGTAGTAGTACGGTATTAGTATTATAAAACCTCGTGTGTAGCGCGCTCGTTCGAGCTTTCTTTCCTTTTGTTTTTATAACACGATGGACAGCACCATGCACGTGACGCCGACAACCGCGACGGCGGCGATGCGCGCGAGTTCCTCCACCGTCATTTCATTCTTCGCCTTCTTTTGGCACAGGTACAAAATCATCGCCGGTAACACCAACGATAGCATCGAGCAGCACACGCCACCGACGTAGCCCAAGACGACGCCAAAGTTCGGCACGTTGGCTGCCGTGTACACGGCGCCGAGCGTAAATGCGGTTCGCACGCCGATGGACTGCGGAGCGCTCAACGACCCGGGCTTGCCGCCTTCAAAGACATTTTCGCAAATTCTCAACGCCGATTGCGCCATGATGGGGTAGGTTGAGATCAAGTTCAAGCACAACAACAGTTGTACCATGATGCCCGACGGGCCAGAGAGCATGGTGACGACCACGGAGGCGACGCTCGGGCCGAAACCCACGGCGCCGGCGACGCCAAACACCCCCGCGATGGCAGCCGCCGCCGTAAACGCCTTCACCGCGGCGGGGTAAAACGCCTCACGCTTTGGCATGGCTTCTTGAATCCCGAACAGCGTAAAGTGGATGAAGAACAAAAACGCCACAGTACCAAAAAAGCCCGGAAACGCTGCGAAATTCCACGCCGGAAGCGACGCCGTGTGGAGCGGTCCGCTCGTGAGCGCCGCGATGGTCGTGACCAACATGCCAACCCCGACCGAGGCGGTGCCAACGGCGGAGATCACATTCACCCCGCTCATTTCACGCAACCACGAGAGCAACAACATCGGCGGTGCGATCAGTTGCAACATCGCCGCCGTCGTCGGCGCGGCGCCAAACAATCCCGGGCCAATCATCGCCGGCACGACAACCTTGCACGTCTCGGCGATAAAAATCAAGTACGACACCGTGATCCCAAAGCACGTCACCACATTCATCACTCGGCATAAAACATCCCCAGCGTTACCCATGGCGAGCTTCGTTAACCCAGCATACGTGCTCACGTCCTCCACCGACGCCAAACGCGCGCTCACGAGGACGTCTTGCGCCTTGACAATCATGCGCAGCGACTCCAACGCAAACACCAACGACGCCACCATGCACGACCCGACGAGCGCCAACCCGCCTTGAGCAAACGCCCACGGCAAGGCAAACCCACCAGCACCAAAGATCGCCTTGACGGTGTTAATCATCGCCGCCGTTTCCCCGGTATCCTCCGTCGACGCCGACGCCGACGCCGACGCCGCGACGCCGACGCGCTTCACCGCGCCACCCGGCACGCGACGACGACGACGACGACGCATGCCGCCACCCGCCACATCGATCGCCGAAGACACGCGCGTCGTCACAGCGTCGTCGTACGACGCCGCCCTACGCGTCGCCGTGCACGACACCGACCACCGTCGCGCCGCGACCACCACCACCTGTGCGCCGCGACCACCACCTTTGCGACGCATCGGCTCGCCCCGATCCCCGCGCGAGCCCCGCGTCGTCGGCATCGGCATCGGCATCGGCATCATCGGTGTCGTCGTCATAGTCGTCATCATCATCTCCACCTACGCGCGTCGCGTAATGCGACCATCGAATGGATGGATGGATGGATGGATGGATGGATGGACGAGGGGTCCCACCACGCGTTTTCGGTTGGTTGGACACGCGGCGCAGCGTGGCGCGGCGCGGCGCGGCGTGGCGCGGCGTGACTATGACCGGTACTCCATCGCCGCAATACGCCTATCGCCTATCGACGCCTATCGACGACGCCTATCGACGACGCCTATCGACGACACAGGCGGGCAGGCACCGTGTATAGTCGTCGTCGTACAAGTACTGTTTGCCTATACGATAGACGATAGACCTGTCCCGCCTCGTGCGCGTGTTTTGTGATGGATGGGTGCGAGGCGTCAGACGATGCCTATCGCCTATCGCCTATCGACGACGGAGGACGACGCGAGACGAGGTGAGCGTGGACGTCTATGGGGCCTCGAAGGACCAAACCCGACGCGGACGCCGCGCGCCGCACGCCGCGCACGCGGGCGAAGCGGCGACGCGAGACGAGCGCGGGTGGTGTCGGGGCGACGCGGCGCGCCTTTGAGAGCGACGACGACGACGATGAGGACGATGAGGACGACGACGATGAGGACGATGATGAGGACGACGTCAGGCAGATCGCGAGGGATGTGATAGATGCGGAGGAGTGGTACGCGTCGTTGGCGCGAGGGGACGCCGATCATTACTCCTTTCACATTCTCGGGCTCAA
>Ga0181607_10004739_pt1 | contig 11597 bp, 13 predicted proteins | sample 041ome_9_FD_132420 | JGI IMG/M metagenome (GOLD analysis project Ga0181607, IMG submission 132420) | Coastal salt marsh microbial communities from the Groves Creek Marsh, Skidaway Island, Georgia - 041413US metaG (megahit assembly) | ecosystem: Environmental > Aquatic > Marine > Intertidal zone...
CAGCACTGGCGCGATTGGTTGACCCAACAGCTCAAAGGGCTGGGTATTGATGTTGTGCCGAGTTTCGCAAATTTTGTTTTGTTGCGTTTTGCCTCTGCTGAAGAAGCGCAACGCATTGATGAGGCGTTGGGCCGAAAAGGCCTCATTGTCCGAGCGATGGGCGGCTATGGTTTGCCAGAGTCTTTGCGGGTGACAGTTGGCACTGAAAATGCCAATCGGCGTTTGGTTGCGGCGCTTGAAGAGATCGTGGCATGACCACGCCACACATTGCTCTCCTTGGTCTTGGGTTGATCGGTTCTTCACTAGGACATGCGTTTAAGCGGCACGGCTTGGCGAGCGGTATTCGTGGATATGCCCGGAGCCGGGAAACACGGGAAGCGGCCTTAGAAATTGGCTGTGTGGATAGCATTCACGAGAGCGCTACCGCGGCGGTACATGATGCGGATGTCATTTTCCTCAATGTTCCCTTGAGTGCTATTCGTCCTTTGGTCACGGAGATTATGCCGGCGTTAAAATCGGGCGCGATCATCACCGATGTGGGCTCCGTCAAAGCCTCTGTCATCGACGCTATTATGCCAATTTTGCGCGAGGATGTGTATTTCGTTCCAGGGCATCCGATCGCAGGGACCGAGCAATCCGGACCTTATGCGGGTTTCGCCGAGTTATTTGAAGGGCGGTGGTGTATTCTCACGCCCTCTTCAGAAACGAATTTACACGCGATTGAGATGGTCGCCGGCCTCTGGCGCGCCATTGGTTCAGATGTTGAATTTATGGAACCGCATCATCACGATTTGGTGCTGGCTATTACAAGCCATTTACCGCATCTGATCGCCTACAATATTGTGGGTACCGCTGCGGATCTCGAGGCCGATACGCGTTCGGAAGTGATTAAATATTCAGCCAGCGGCTTTCGCGATTTTACCCGAATAGCAGCATCGGATCCGGTGATGTGGCGGGACATCTTCGTGCAAAATAAAGATGCTGTTTTGGAGATGCTTGGTCGGTTTACGGAAGATCTCACAGCCCTCCAGCGCGCTATTCGCCATGACGATGGAGAGACATTGGAAAATATGTTTCGTCGGACGCGGGCCATTCGCAAAAGCGTCATTGAGGCGGGACAAGATGTCAGCCTGCCCGATTTTGGTCGTGGACAGGTTGCCCCAAAATAGATTGTCGTTTAAGGCAGCGGGAGCCGCGGGGCCGAGCCGACAGGAACATTGGCGATGGTTGTTCGGCCGCCTGAGAATTTCACCGGAACCGAAATTTTTTGACCCGCGGCGCGTTGGCCAAAGAAACTCGTAAAGCCATTGACCAATAAAATATCGCGATGCATGCGACGATTGATAACGCCATAGCGCAGCAACATGTCGGTGAACTGGGTCAGGTCGGTCAGGTCAATTGTTAACTCGCCGGCTAATTTCCCATTCTGATCGGCCCCGAGGGAACCGCGCGCGGTGAGTTCGAATTGATCGCGCTTTAAGGTGATTTCCTTAATGTCGAACGTCTCGCCGGCGCGCAGCCCCGACACCCATTGCGCTTGTCCCAAGAACCATTGGGCCGGCATCTCGGCTTTCATGAGAGCGGTGTCAAAAACATCCAGCCGACCCAGTTGAAGGCGTTGAGCTGTCGCCACCAGATCGGCACGGCTTTGGTCTTGCGGGTTGCGCCGCGCATGGACCTCCATGTCTTGAGAGAGCGCCTTCACCTGCACAGTGCCTAAATATCCGGAAATATCGGGGTTCGTCAGAACAAAATCGAATTGTTGGGGGCCGTCTAATCCTAATTTCAGGCTGGCAATATTTGTCGAATGGTCGATCGTGATTTTTCCAAGGGAGGTGGTCACACGGTGCGGTTTGGTAAAGCGCAAAACCGCTTGCTCATCGGAATAGGGCATTAAATCGAGACGAAGGTCCTCAGACTGCCAGCTGATCGATGGATCTGTGTAGGCGATATTTTCAATGTCGAACGTCAAACGTGTGGGAAAACCCGATGCCTCGATGGCACTATAAGACAAGCCAGCCTCGGTCAGACGTGCGGGTATGTCGCGACTAAGATATCGCCAAAATCCGAGATAGATCAGGGTGAGAATAAGAAGGCCTATAAAAGGCGCGATGACCCAAAAGCGTGAGGAAGGAGAGGGGTTTGTCTTCATGAGATCCATCTGTGTTCGGTTGCGGCTGTTATATTCGCCTTACAACGATAAGTTAATCATACTGAGTGTATATCGACCAAATTCGCCGACCAGCAATCGGAAACTGCCTGGATACATCCACCATTCATCAAATTTGAGGCGGTCGGGACGCACTCCAATGGGGGTTAGTTCAATGGTCGGCATAATACGCCTGAATTCGAGAAGGGCGCGGGGCACATGGTGCGCACTCGTCACCAAAATAAGCGATTTATAATCGTGAACCCGCGCCCATTTTCCGGTTTCAATGGCGTTTTCTACGGTCGTGCCCGCTGCATAATCGAGGTCGACGCAACATTGGATAAACCTATTTTCAGGGAAGGCTGCCTTGAAGTGGTCGATATCTTGAGCGTCATAAACACCCGAAATTAATAGGCGTTTGCCGAGGCCTTGGTTTAACAGCTCTAGCCCTGTCTCAATCCGCTCTGGCGCTGTGCCCGTTAGAACAACTATTCCGTCGGCTGGGGTCGGCACAGGCTGCGGGTTCGATGGCAAGGCAGATACATATAGAAAAAATAAAATCATCAGGCCCAGACAGCCCGTCGCCATAAAAATGAGCAGTGGCAATAATGTCGAGAAGATCCCGGTTTCTCGGGAGCTGGCTTTGGCGCGCTGTTTTGTAAAAAGGAGCTTCGACATATCACACTTGTTGGGCGAGGCTCCGCAACACGTAATGGCGTGTCACGATCCAGCTCAATATCGCGAAGCCAAATGGTATTGGCAGCAAGAGAGCGAAAAAAACAGGGTTATGCGCGTCTGGCACTAATGTTCCGAGCAGGGCAAAGACACTGCCCGCCAACAGACCGCCGATCAGCGCCGAGATAAAAGTGAGGCGAATAAAATGGACTTCAAAATGGCGCGCAATAAAGCGGTCATAGGCGCCGATTTGATGCAACACTTCCAGAATTTCCGCATTGGCTAACAGGCCCGCGCGCGTTGCAAAAATCAACACGGTAATCGTCGCAAACGCCACCATGATCAACACGCCCCCTGCTAAAAACTTTAAGACATTGGCTGTTTGTGTCAGGGTCTCGCGCCACCGGCCATGCGTGTCGAGATGGGCGCCTGGGGCGACCGCTTTCAAGGAAACAGCTAAAGCGTCGCTATTGGCTTTCAGGCGATCATCGGGCGTGATCTCAATCAAGACAGGAAGCGGCAAATCTTCGGTCACATTTCCCACCCCTAGCCAAGGCTCCAGCAAATCGATCATATCCTCGCGATCCAATATTCGGGCAGCGACCACCCCTGGAAATTGATCTAACTCGCGCATGACGGCGGCTTGCTGGTCTTCCGCGGTTAACGGGGGAGCGTCGAGAATTTGAACCGTCATTGCACTGGTCGCCCGTGATAGCCATCGGTCGGAAGACAGACCCACCAGAACGGCCGCACCAAGGGCCAGGCAGGCGAGAAAAGACATGACCATGGTGACCGCACCCAGCGTTGGGCCAGCGAGGCTAGCTCGGGGCAAAATAGGGCTGGACCGAAAGCCCACTTTCATCGGTCTAACCCCCGGTTGGCCCCTTGGATCAATCCCATGCGGCCATTTGCTAAATGCAGACGCGGGTGGCCTAAATTCTCCCAAATGTGCTGATCATGGGTGGCCACGAGCACGGTCGTCCCCGTTTTATTCAGCTCGTCGAGGAGGTGCATTAAACGTAAGCCCATATCCGGATCGACATTGCCTGTTGGCTCATCCGCAACGATGAGATGTGGCCGGGAAATGACGGCGCGCGCAATGGCTGCCCTTTGCTGCTCGCCGCCCGACAAAGTGTGCGGAAGCGCCGCGAGGTGATCGCCGAGCCCCACCCAATTTAATAATTCGGTGGCATTCGCATGATAATCCGGCTCCCTTTGACCCGCGACCCGCAAGGGCAAGGTCACATTTTCGTAAACCGATAAATGATCGATGAGGCGGAAGTCTTGGAAAATAACGCCAATTTTACGTCGAATAGCCGGCCGGTCGGCCCGCGGCAACGCCGAAACATCAGTGCCGAATACACTCAGGCTTCCCCTGGTGGGGCGCAACGCTAAAAAAATGAGCTTCAGCAGGGTCGTCTTGCCAGCGCCTGAATTTCCCGTCAGGAAATGAAAAGAGCCGGCGGGAATATCTGCCGTAATGTCCGAAAAGATCGGAGCTGAATTACCGTATTGGACGGCAATATTGCGTAGACTAATCATTTAAACAGGGCCCTCCCTCGCGGGTACGAACACATGCTAAGCGGTTTCTGGTCCCCATTATGATGATAGATGACCGATTCTACCATTGAGGAATTGTTTCCATTTCGAGCATATCTTCAAGCGAAGGACGATGACGGATTATTCTAAACTCGGCTCCCTTAACCAAAACCTCGGGCGCTAATGGACGTGTATTATAACTCGAGCCGAGAACGGCTCCATAGGCGCCGACGGTCGCCACACAGAGGAGGTCTCCCGCAACGGGTTCTGCGAGAGCCCGGTCTTGGGCAATATAATCACCAGTTTCGCAAACGGGTCCCACAATATCCCAGCGCGGAAGCGCATCACTGGATCCCTTTGCGCCATCATGTTCGAGAAGGACCGGAGAGATTTCGTGATACGCACCATAGAGTGTCGGGCGCAATAATTCGGTCATCGCCGCATCGACGATGATGAAATTCTTTTTCATGCCTTTTTTAGTTCGAATAACTGATGTGACCAACACACCGGCATTGCCAGAAATCATTCGTCCGGGCTCAAAAATCAAATCACAATCGGGAACCGCAAAGCTGTCTTTAACGATGCGGGCATAATCAGCAGGCGATGGCGGGCTCGCCTCCTTTTGGTAGGGAATGCCCAGTCCGCCCCCTAGGTCAACAGTAGTGATGGCATGGCCGAGCCCACGCAAGCGCATGACCAAGGCGGTGGTTTTTTCAAAGGCCGCAGCAAAGGGCGCCAGATCAGTGATTTGACTGCCTATATGGATATCCACACCATGCGCGGCAACATGCGCGAGCGAGGCTGCTGTTTCATAGGCCTGCTCAGCTTCATGCCAGTGAATGCCGAATTTGTTTTCCGCTTTGCCGGTCGATATTTTCTCATGTGTGCCGGCATCAATGTCGGGGTTCAAGCGAAACGATACGGGCGCGATCATATTTAAACTGGCGGCAACGGCGTTTAACTCATGAAGTTCCGCGAGGCTTTCAACATTAAATTGGCGAATGCCGGCCTTTAAGGCGATAGCCATTTCATCTTGTGTTTTGCCAACGCCGGAGAAAACAACCTTATTGGCCGCGATGCCGGCTTTTAACGCGCGCATTAATTCTCCTGCCGAGACAATATCGGCCCCCGCACCGCATTGCGCGAGAGTGGCAAGAACAGCAATGTTTGAGTTCGATTTTACGGCAAAGCAGATCAGCGCGCGTTGGCCCAGGCCATGATCATCGAGTGCTTTTTGAAAGACGTGATAATGATGCTCGAGCGTGGCCGTGCTGTAACAATAAAAAGGTGTGCCGACAGCTTCAGCAATCGCGCGGATGGACGTGTCTTCGGCGTGTAATTCGCCACGATGATACTGGAAATGATCCATGGCCCTAGCGCGCGAAATGTTCAGTGGCGAGAGGGAGATATAAATCGCCTTGGCGACCACAGGAGGACAGTAAACCAGCCGCTCCCATTTGGGAGGCCACAATCAGCACAATCCATAACCATTTACGATGCATCATCACTTCCTTTATCTCTTGCTCCGCCCATCAGGGTTTGGTGGGCTCGGCCAAACGCGCCTGCCATTTAGATATTTGCTCAGCGACATTATCGGGCGACGTCCCGCCATAGCTGGTGCGGCTCGCGACCGAATTTTCAACGCTCAGATAATTAAAAACATCTTGGGTGATCCGTCCGTCGACACTTTGCATATCGTCGAGTGTCAAGGCGCTCAGATCGCATGATTTTCTCTCGGCCAAGGCGACCAAGCTGCCGGTAATGTGATGTGCGTCACGAAACGGAATGTCGCCGACCCGTACCAGCCAATCCGCCAAATCAGTGGCGGTAGAAAAGCCGTTGCCGGCCGCCGCACGCATGCGTTTTTCGTCGACAGTTAAAGATGACACCATGCCCGCCATGGCCGCCAAGCACAAAGACAGGCTGTCCAGCGCATCAAAAACGCCTTCCTTGTCCTCTTGCATGTCCTTGGAATAGGCGAGCGGCAGTCCCTTCATCACGATCATGAGCCCCGTCAGCGCCCCAATGATGCGACCGGATTTAGCTCGGATCAGCTCGGCAGCGTCAGGGTTTCGCTTTTGCGGCATGATCGATGAGCCCGTCGAGAACGCATCGGGAAGAATAAAAAAGCCATAGGCGGACGACGCAAAAATGACAATTTCTTCGGCAAAGCGTGACAAATGGGTTGCGCAAATGGCGGCGGCGCTTAACGTCTCCAACGCAAAATCGCGGGCCGACACGCTGTCGATCGAGTTTGCCGTTGGCCGGTCAAAACCGAGCAGCTCACTCGTCTGATGACGATTGGTCGGGAAAGAGGTTCCGGCCAAAGCGGCCGCCCCTAACGGGCATTCATTTAGCCGCTTTCGGGCATCGCAGAAACGACCGAGGTCGCGTTCCAGCATTTCCACATAAGCCAATAAGTGATGCCCAAAGGTCACGGGCTGAGCTGTTTGGAGATGGGTGAAACCGGGCATCAGCGTCGCATGATGTTCCGCAGCGAGGGCTACGAAGGCCTTTTGCAGGGCAACAATCTGGTCAGCTAAATGATCAATGGTCTCACGCACATAGAGCCGAAAATCCGTCGCGACTTGATCATTGCGCGAGCGTGCGGTGTGCAACCGGCCCGCGGCATCGCCAATCAGATCTTTCAGCCGGCTCTCGATATTCATATGAATGTCTTCAAGCGCCCGCGAGAAAGCTAATTTCCCTTCGGCGATTTCTTGTTCAATCTGACTCAGGCCATCTAAAATCCCTTGGCCATCGCTTTGCGTCAAAATGCCTTGATCCATCAGCATGGTGCAATGGGCGCGCGATCCGGCAATGTCTTGCGAGGCGAGCCTTTGGTCGAACCCAATAGAGGCATTAATTTCCTCCATAATATCGTCGGGTTTGCCGCCAAAACGTCCCCCCCACATCCGGTTACTCATCGGTCATTCCTTGTTTTATGCGCGCATCGAGCGCCGAATTTTAAAAACCTTTAGCACATTCGCGAGAATAAGCGATTTTCTCATTTCTGGGCATATGATTTCTTCTTAGCTCTTCCAAGAATACCCGTTTTTATCTATCCTGACAGGGTCTGTCATCTTGATCTTTGATAGATATTTGCCGTTTTCCCTCGTTCCGTCAGGCGACTTAATCGATGAAAAAATACCTTATGTTGATTCTGGGCGCTACCGTGCTTGCATTGGTCCTTTATATGGGGCTGGCGGGGTTCAAGTCGGGCCTCCCTCTGGGCGATGCGGCGTCGGGCCAAGGGTCATCTGAATTTTTAGATCTGCTTGTTGTTCACGATGAGCCGCGAGCCCTTCCGACCATAGAATTTGATGTCGGCGGCGAGACTGTCGGATTTGAGCGCTGGGCCGGACATTATGTGGTTGTCAATTTCTGGGCGACATGGTGCGCGCCCTGTCGTCGGGAAATGCCACAATTTGATGCTTTATCGGCAGGCTTCGCTGATCAAGGATTGGTTGTGATTGCGCTCAGCGTCGATCGGGGCCGTCGCGATAAGCCAGATGCCTTTTTAGACGAGCTGGTTATTCAAAATCTCGTGCGGGGCCATTCGGGCGATCAAACAGCGGCCCGAAAACTGGGCCTGTTTGGCTTGCCAACGACCCTCATTATTGACCCGGATGGTCGGGAATTGGCGCGCCTACAAGGCGAGGCAGATTGGGGAAGTGAAGAGGCATTTACCGCTATACGGGCGTTGATGCAGCAATAGCATGACAGTGCGTGCCCCCGACCCAGGTCGGCCGGGCCTTATCGTGTGGGTGTGGGGTGTTCGCCCGAATAATCGTAGAAGCCGCGACCCGATTTGCGCCCAAGCCATCCTGCCTCAACATATTTCACAAGCAATGGGCAGGCGCGGTACTTGCTGTCACCCAAGCCATCATAGAGCACTTGCATGATGCTCAAGCAGGTATCAAGGCCAATAAAGTCGGCCAGCTCGAAAGGCCCCATACGGTGATTGGCCCCGAGGCGCATTGCCTTGTCGATGCTTTCGACCGTGCCAACGCCCTCATAGAGCGCATACACGGCCTCATTAATCATGGGCAGCAAAATACGGTTCACAATAAAGGCCGGGAAATCTTCGGCAACGGCGCTTGATTTACCCAGCTTGCGCACAAGTTCCTCAACCGTTGCGAAGGTCTCATCATCCGTTGCAATGCCGCGAATAATTTCCACCAATTCCATCACCGGCACCGGGTTCATGAAATGCATACCGATGAATTTTTCAGGTCGCCCAGAGGCCGAGCCTAGTCGCGTGATGGAGATGGACGAGGTGTTGGATGCAATAATTGCTTCTGGCTTGGCGAGGGCGCCAACCTCGCGCAGGATTTCAAGCTTAACCGCTTCATTTTCGGTCGCGGCTTCGATAATCAGGTCGGCTTCGCTCAAATCGCCTAAATCGACGGTTGCAGTAATCCGATTAAGGGCGGCATCACGGCTTGCCTCATCGATTTTCCCAGATACGACTTGTCGGCTTAAATTACCATTAATGGTCGCCAATCCCGTATCGAGCCGATCTTGTGAGATGTCATTGAGAAGAACATGAAAGCCCGACGTGGCGAACACATGGGCAATACCATTTCCCATCTGTCCCGCGCCGATAATACCAACCTTGGCCACCATCGATGATGTTCTCCTCAATCACCTATATGGGCGCCCAGCGCCCTCATCCATAGGGGCGCCCAGCGCGCCCCATCGATCTGCTTTATAGTCCGATGTTGCCCAATTCTTGTTCTAATTCAGGCACAGCAGTAAATAAATCGGCGACCAATCCATAATCAGCGACTTGGAAGATCGGAGCTTCCTCATCTTTGTTAATGGCCACAATCACCTTGCTGTCTTTCATGCCGGCCAAATGTTGAATGGCGCCCGAAATGCCAACCGCAATATAAAGATCGGGGGCAACTGCTTTGCCCGTTTGGCCAACTTGGTAATCATTGGGAACAAAGCCCGCATCCACAGCGGCGCGCGATGCGCCCACGGCAGCGCCCAGCTTGTCGGCCACGCGTTCCAACATTGCAAAATTATCGCCAGACTGCATGCCCCGGCCACCGGAAACAACGATTTTTGCAGCGGTGAGTTCAGGACGGTCTGATTTCGTTAATTCTTCGCTCACAAAGTTAGAGAGCGCTGGCAAATCAGGCGTGCTCACATTTTCAATGGCGGCGCTCCCATCCGTTCCAGCCGCTTGGAAAGCGGTGGTGCGCAGGGTGAGCACTTTTTTGGCTTCGCTCGTTTGCACCGTTTGGATGGCGTTTCCGGCATAAATTGGCCGTTCGAATGTATTGCTGTCGATAATTGCCGAGATTTCCGAAATCTGTGAGACATCCAGCAAAGCAGCGATGCGGGGCATAAAGTTTTTGCCATTGGTGGTCGCGGCAGACACGATTGCGTCATAATTGCCGGCCAGCGAAACCACTAATGCGGCCATTGGCTCGGCCAACATTTTATCTAGTTGTGGCGCATCAGCGACAAGCACTTTAGACACACCGGAAATTTTAGCCGCACCCTCAGCCGCGCCGGCGCATCCAGAGCCGGCCACCAGCACATGTACCTCGCCGCCCAGTTGCGCAGCAGCGCCGGCGGCTTTCAATGTCACTTCATTCAATTCAGTATTATTATGTTCAGCAATCAGTAGGGTCGCCATTAGAATACTCCTGCTTCATTTTTCAGCTTGCTGACAAGCTCACTTACTGTTTCGACTTTGACACCTGCCTCGCGTTGGGCGGGCTCGGTTACTTTTACAATCTTCAAACGCGGCGCGATGTCGACACCGAAATCGCTCGGCGATTTTTCGTCGATGGGCTTTTTCTTCGCTTTCATAATATTCGGAAGTGAGGCATATCGTGGCTCATTCAACCGAAGATCGGCGGTCACGATAGACGGGGTAGCGAGCTTGATGGTTTGCAAACCCCCGTCAATTTCACGGATGACCGTCAGCTGGTCGCCGTCAAGTTTGATCTCCGACGCATAAGTTCCTTGCGACCATCCGAGTAAGGCCGCCAGCATTTGCCCCGTTTGATTATTGTCCCCATCGATCGCCTGCTTGCCCAGGATAATTAATCCGGGCTGCTCCTCATCCGCAATCGCTTTCAGAATTTTGGCGATGGCGAGGGGTTCAGCCTCAGCATCTGTGTTGACCAAAATCCCGCGATCTGCGCCCATAGCGAGAGCGGTCCGCAGGGTTTCTTGGGCTTGTGATGGGCCGATTGAGACCACAACAATTTCAGTGGCAATGCCAGCTTCTTGCAGGCGAACAGCTTCTTCGACAGCGATCTCGCAGAAAGGGTTCATCGACATTTTGACATTGGCGAGGTCGACGCCTGTTTGATCCGGCTTCACGCGGATTTTGACGTTATAGTCGACGACCCGTTTAATGGGGACTAAAACTTTCATACGCTATCTCCTGAAAAGTTACGGCACTGCGCCATTTGGGGCAGAAATTACGATGAGCGCGCTGCGAAGTCAAACAATGGGGGCGATGTGCCGCAGGGCCAGCGGCGACAGCGCAAAAGCGATAAATTCTCTCTATTTTTTCAAGTGTTTATCGAAAATGATTTCGAGCGCGCCTTGATGGCACCCCGACCGTGCCCCGAGCGTTCTTGAGCGGGGGACGGTTAATTCGGGTCGCGATGAGCGCCCGGGGTCCAAAGCACGTCGTTTTGGCCGCGGGCATTGGCCATGCGCGCCGCGACAAACAGTAAATCGGAGGCCCGATTAACAAAGTGACGCGCCGGTTCGCTGACCTCTTCTTCGGGATTTGAGATGACGGCAACAATCTCGCGCTCGGCTCGACGCAATATCGTGCGCGCCAGGTGAAGATAAGCCGATGCCGCGCTACCGCCTGGAATAATGAAGGAGGTAAGGGGCTCTAACTCAGCATTAAGGTCATCAATCTCTTTTTCGAGCCGTTCGACTTGCGCGGACACAATCCGCAAGGCCATGGCGTTCGGATCCTGTGACGGGGGAGTTGCTAAATCGGCTCCAAGGTCAAACAAATCATTTTGCAGGCGCAAGACAATTGATTTGACCGGCTCTTCCAAGGTGAGCATTGCCAATCCCAACACGGCATTTGCCTCATCAATGGTCCCGTAAGCCGCCACGCGGGGGTCATTTTTGGGGCGTCGCGAGCCATCGGCGAGGCCGGTGGTGCCATCATCACCTGAGCGGGTGTATATTTTGGTTAGCCGAACCATTTGAGCTCCTAATTCCGCGCATAATTTCCGCG
>Ga0181607_10004749_pt1 | contig 11587 bp, 9 predicted proteins | sample 041ome_9_FD_132420 | JGI IMG/M metagenome (GOLD analysis project Ga0181607, IMG submission 132420) | Coastal salt marsh microbial communities from the Groves Creek Marsh, Skidaway Island, Georgia - 041413US metaG (megahit assembly) | ecosystem: Environmental > Aquatic > Marine > Intertidal zone...
ATAATTGAAAAGCTAAAAATTGTAAAAATTTTCAAATTTTCTATTATTACCCTCCACCTGATAATCGCCTCCTTTAATGCGCCATTCTTCTAACACGATGGCTTTAAATCTCTTTGATAAGCACTTTCTAATTAACTAGAATGACAGGCATATCGGCATGGTCCACAACATATTGCGTCACACCACCAAAAACCCGTTCATAATTTTGATTGTCGCCATAAGCGCCCATAATCACCAGCTCTGCACCAAGCGCTTTTGATTCGGCTAACAGCGCTTTGGCAGCGTTTGACTTTGTGTCGATCACTTTAACCGCGGCGCGCACCTCATGCGCTTCAAGATAGTTCTGAACCTCTTCCGGCGAGACCGTCATTGGCTTTGAACTTGCCGTCAAAATTGTCACGGTTTCGGCGGCACGTACCAACCACAGGCACATCGCAACAGCGCGCGAAGCCTCTAATGATCCATCCCACGCAATGGTAATGTTTTTGCCCAAAACCTCTGGTAGGGCGCCGCTTGGTTCCGGGCACATCATCACCGGGCGGCCGGTGTGAAACAACGCTGATTTCAGGGTGTTGGCGCCAAGATTCCGGTCAATATCCGGTTTCGCAACGGCCACAAGATCGGCCAAGCGGCCATGATGCTTAATCACATCAATCTGTCGGCCGGCCTCTTCTGAAAAGCTTGCAGAAACTTCATTACCAGTTGGCGTATCAGACATTTTTACGTTGTGATGCTTGGCAAGATCCAGCACTTCTTGGCGCAGACCGGCCTCTTCTTCATCAAACACCCGCACCGCATTCGAGAGCAGCTGTTCGCGCAACGCGGCAGGAATAGGCACCCCAAAGGGCAGTAAATTTTCCGGGCGGGCCCGACAATGCGTCACATCAAGATGTGCATCAAACCCTCTCGCCAAAGCAACAGCATGTGCAAACACATTGTCACCCTTGCCGTCACCACGAACAGGCACCAGAATTTTACGCATCATTGTCAAACCCTCCCCAAAGATGAGATTTTAGAACAAGCCTTCAATCAGCCCGTCTTCATTAATGCAGATTGACTCAGCAGATGGAACCCGTGGCAGGCCTGGCATAGTCATAATTTCACCGCATATCACGACAACAAAACCGGCACCGGCAGACAACCGCACTTCACGCACTGGTAAAGAATGACCAACTGGTGCACCACGCCGGTTCGGGTCAGTGGTAAAGCTGTATTGAGTCTTCGCCATACACACAGGAAGATTGCCATAGCCCTGCTCTTCCCAGGTTTTGAGCTGCTCGCGGATCTTTGAATCGGCGACAACTTCATCAGCCCGGTAAATACGCTTGGCGATGGTTTCGATTTTTTCCATCAACGGCATATCATCTGGATATAATGGCGCATATTGTGACGGGTTACCGTCAATTATTTCGACAACTTTATTGGCCAAATCAACGGCCCCATCGCCACCATTCGCCCAATGCGTTGACAAAATAGCCTCACTACCTTGGGTTGCCACAAAATCCTTCAGCGCTTGGATCTCGGCATCAGTATCAGTCACAAAATGGTTGATCGCGACCACGGCCGGCACGCCAAATTGTTTAATGTTCTCAATATGGCGTCCCAAATTCGGACAGCCTTTAAGCACCGCATCAACATTTTCTGCGCCAAGATCTGCTTTAGCAACGCCGCCATTCATTTTCATGGCGCGCACAGTGGCTACAATCACCACCGCATCAGGCCGCAAATTAGCTTTACGGCATTTGATATTGAGGAATTTTTCGGCCCCAAGGTCGGCCCCAAAGCCAGCTTCGGTCACAACATAATCAGCAAGTTTCAATGCCGTTGTTGTGGCCACAACAGAATTACATCCATGCGCGATGTTCGCAAACGGGCCACCATGCACAAAGGCTGGGTTATTTTCGAGAGTCTGCACCAGATTTGGCTGCATGGCCTGTTGCAACAACACAGTCATCGCGCCATCGGCCTTAATGTCGCGGCAATAGACTGGCGAGCGGTCACGGCGGTAGGCCACAATAATGTCACCAAGGCGCCGCTCCAGATCGTTAATATCTGTTGCCAAACACAAAATCGCCATCACTTCAGATGCAACGGTGATATCAAAGCCAGCTTCACGCGGGAAACCATTAGCAACACCGCCAAGGTTACACACGATGCTGCGCAATGCCCGGTCATTCATATCAAGCACCCGGCGGAACGCCACACGGCGGATATCGATGTCCAATTCATTGCCCCAATAGATATGGTTATCAAGCATCGCCGCCAACAAATTATGCGCCGATGTGATCGCATGAAAATCGCCAGTAAAATGCAAATTCATATCTTCCATAGGCACAACCTGCGCATAGCCGCCACCAGCAGCTCCGCCTTTCATACCAAAACACGGACCAAGTGAGGCCTCGCGGATACAAATAGCTGCCTTCTTACCGATTTTATTCAACCCATCACCAAGGCCAACGGTGGTTGTAGTTTTACCTTCACCAGCCGGTGTTGGGTTAATCGCGGTGACCAAAATCAAGTGGCCATCCTTGTTGCCTTCAACGCTTTTGATAAAGTTTTCCGACACTTTTGCCTTGTCATGACCAAACGGCAAAAGATGTTCAGTTGGCACGCCAATCTTGGCACCAATTTCCTGGATAGGAAGTTTGTGTGCTTCCCGCGCGATTTCGATATCTGTTTTATAGCTCACGATTATTGCCCCAATTTCATTCCAGCAGAGATACCTGCAGTTGCCGCCCACTCGCTTGCGGACACTTTACCTTCATCAGCACGCACCCGTTTGATCAGGATACGCCCCCCATTTGCCTGCACAGTTACGCCCTCGTCTGTCACCGAGACCACCTCACCTGCTGTCCCGTCACCTTCGAGCCGCACACTGTCATAAATTTTTACTTCTTTGCCACCAGCAAGGGTCCACGCCCCCGGCGCCGGATTGGCCGCCCGAATTATATTATAGACGTCGGCAACCGGTTTTGCCCAATCAAGCTCGGCCTCTTTTTTGCCGAACCACCCTTCATAGGTGCCGTCTTCAAGACGTTGATCATGCTTGATAATTACCCCGGCTTTCACCAGATCAAGACCTTCAAGCATGGCGTCCACACCCATGGGAAACAGCTTTTTGAAGTAAACGTCACCAAGCGTTTCATCTGGTCCGATATCGCAGGTTTTTTGCAACATGATTGGGCCTTCATCAAGCCCGTCATCCGGCCAAAAAATACTCAGCCCGGTACGGCTCTTGCCCATGGCAATCGGCCAGTTGATTGATGACGGGCCACGATGCAGCGGACACAGTGACGGATGATATTGGAACGTGCCATATTTTGGCGCATCGCGCACCGCTTCTGGCACAAACAGCAACACATAAGCCATCATGCAAACATCAGCGTTAAATGACTGCATCAATTCTAACGCTTCTGGTGTTTTCCATGATGCTGGCTGATGCACTGGCAAGCCCTGTTCACGGGCATAAACTGCCAATACATCATCTGGCTTACCCTCTTTGGTGGGCGCACAGCACACCGCAACAACATCTTCACCGCGCGCCAAAAGCTTTTCTAAAACAGCCTGACCGAATGCTTGTTGGCCATGTAAAACGATACGCATTTATTTCCCCTAACTCAAAAATGCAGCGGCACAAGGCCAGCAGCACCCGTTTACTCAGCGGCCACCTTCACGTCACCAACCGCACCCGATGCAATGATTTCAGACATTTCATCTGCCGAATAACCAAGCACCTCAGCCAAAATTTCTGCGGTGTGTTCGCCTAGCAACGGTGACCGTGTCACCTCAGCCGGGCTCGCAGATAATTTGATTGGACACCCAACCGAAATATATTCACCGCGCTCTGGATGGTCGACCTTTACCAATGTACCGGTTGCGTATAGGCCTTCGTCCTCGGCAATTTCTTTCATCGAGAGGATCGGACCGACCGGAATATCAAGCGGATTACAGACATCCATGACCTCAAATTTGGTCTTAGTCATCGTCCATTGCTCAATACGCTCAAAAATTTCATTCAATTTATCAAGGCGCTCTGGCGGCTTTGCATAGCCTTCCTTGGTTTTCCATTCAGGCTCGCCAATCACATCACAGACTTTATCCCAAATGGCCGCCTGAATAATGAAATAAGTGTAGGCATTCGGATCCTGCTCATAGCCCTTGCAGCGCAAAATCCGGCCCGGCTGACCGCCGCCTGAATCATTACCAGCACGCGGTGTCGCATCACCAAATGGGATGCCTTCACCAAATTGTGAATATTCTGCAAGCGGACCCGCTGCCAAACGCTGTTGGTCCCGCAGCTTCACCCGTGCCAAGTTCAAAACTGAATCCTGCATGGCCGCGCTAACCTTTTGACCAACGCCGGTTTTTTCGCGCTGGAACAAAGCTGTGACAATACCAAGACAAAGGTGCAAACCGGTGCCAGAATCGCCGATTTGCGCGCCGGTCACAAGTGGTGGACCATCACGAAAACCGGTTGTTGAGGCTGAACCGCCAGCGCATTGCGCGACATTCTCATAGACCTTGCAATCTTGATATTTACCCGGCCCAAACCCCTTGATAGACGCCATGATGATGCGCGGGTTGATTTCTTGGATACGCTCCCAGGTAAAGCCCATACGATCGAGCGCGCCTGGCGCAAAGTTTTCCACCAAAACATCGCAAGTTTCAATCAGACGGGTTAAAACGGCTTTACCTGTCTCATTTTTTGAATTCAGCTCAATCGACCGTTTGTTGTGGTTCAGCATGGTAAAATACAAGCTGTCAGCACCTGGTACATCAACAAGCTGTTTACGAGTTGCATCGCCAACCCCGGGCCGTTCAACCTTGATCACATCTGCGCCAAACCAAGCGAGCAGCTGTGTACAGGTCGGACCTGATTGCACATGCGTAAAATCAAGAACTTTAATACCTTCAAGAGCTTTCATTTCATCATCCTATTGCTTGGCAGAGTACCCTAATTTTCTTACTTCTTTGACACGACGCTTTGCGGATTGAGGTTGCCAATCCGGCCACTTTCAGTTCCCGCATTTTCGTCAATGATGGCATTGACCAAGGTTGGCTTGCCAGAATCCATCGCCGCATTCACAGCTTGTGTCAGCTCATCAGCTGATGTCACGTACGAGCCAACACCGCCAAAGGCCTCCATCATCATGTCATAGCGTGCGTCTTTGACAAACACCGTTGGTGCCACATCGGCGCCGCCTGTTGGGTTTACGTCAGTACCGCGATAGATGCCGTTGTTATTAAAGACAACGATACATACCGGCAGATTGTAGCGGCAGATGGTTTCGATTTCCATGCCGGAAAACCCAAAGGCGCTATCGCCCTCAACCGCAAGAACACGTTCACCAGTCTCCACAGCTGCGGCAATCGCCGCTCCCATGCCGATGCCCATGATACCCCATGTGCCAACATCAAGACGTTTACGCGGCTTGTACACATCGATGATGCTGCGCGCAAAATCCAGTGTGTTCGCGCCCTCATTGACCAAAATGGCGTCAGGACGTTCTTTCACAATTGTCCGCAATGCCCCAAGCGCACTATGGAAATCCATCGGCACCTGATTATTCATCAGCTTTGATGCCATTTTTGACAAATTCACATCTTTGCGCTCTTGAATGGCGTCAATCCAATCGGCTGGCGGTGTTGCCCATTTATCGCCCATGGCGCGTGACATTTCTGACAAGCTAGAGCCGATATCACCAACCACTGGCGCGGCAATCCATACATTGCTGTCCATCTCGCGCGGCTCGATATCGACCTGAATGAATTTTTTGGCGCCCGGGGTGCCCCAGGTCTTTCCTTTGCCATGCGACAGCAACCAATTCAAACGGGCGCCGATCAACATCACCACATCAGCCTCTTTCAGCACCAGCGAACGCGCCGCACCGGCAGATTGCGGATGATCATCAGGCAACAGGCCTTTGGCCATGCTCATTGGCAGATATGGCACCCCAGATTTTTCAACGAATTCTTTGATGGTGTCGTCAACCTGCGCATAAGCCGCGCCCTTACCCAAAATAATCAATGGCTTTTTGGCCGCTTTTAAAACATCAAGCGCACGCGCGACTGATTCTGGCGCTGGCAACTGCCGCGGCGCCGCATCAACCACTTTTACCAGCGACGCTGCGCCGGCATCCGCGCCCATTGTTTGCGCAAACAGCTTGGCCGGCAAGTCAAGGTAAACACCACCAGGGCGGCCCGATACCGCGGCCCGAATAGCCCGCGCCACCGCAATCCCGATATCTTCGGCATGCAATACCCGGAACGCCGCCTTACATAGCGGCTTGGCAATCGCCAGCTGGTCCATTTCTTCATAATCGCCCTGCTGGAGGTCGACGATTTCACGCTCTGATGAGCCACTAATCAAAATCATTGGAAAACAGTTTGTTGTGGCATTCGCCAGCGCTGTCAGGCCGTTCAAAAAGCCCGGCGCCGATACTGTCAAACATACGCCCGGCTTCTTGGTCAGATAACCTGCGATTGACGCGGCGTTACCAGCGTGCTGTTCATGACGGAACGAAATAACCCGCATGCCTTCAGCCTGCGCGATGCGACCAAGGTCAGTGATCGGAATGCCCGGGACGCCATAAATCGTATTTATATCATTCAGTTTCAAAGCATCAATGACAAGATGGAACCCGTCTGTCAACGCTTGCGATTCACCGTCATTATTGCCATGCACATCACTCGTCGATGACATTCTACTTCTCCTTAATATTGATTTTTCTTGCCGCGGCCTTCATGGCGCGCTGCTTTGATTGGTCCAAATTAGTAAGGCGCGTCCAGCGCGCTTCAATGTGATCATGCAGACGCATGGTGTGCTCGCGCACCAGACGCGATGCCAATTCAGCATCACGCGCTTCAAGTGCCTCAATAATTTCCATATGATCAGCGACCGAACGCGAGGCCCGGTTATTCTCTCCCATCGCCCGCCGCCTGACAGCATGCATATGCGTCAACAAGCCGTCAGCTGTCGATTTCAGCATTTCGCTTCCGGACAGCTCCAGAATCATCTGGTGAAATTTGATGTTTGCGTCGGAATATTCGCCAATCTCGGCTTTGGTCGCCGAAACGCTGTTGCGCATTGCAAATTTGCGCAGCGCCTGCAAATCAGCATCACTAGCAACCGCGGTCGCGATATGCGCCGCCATGCTCTCAAGCGCTGCCCAAGTCACCACCATATCAAGAATTTCAGCTAGAGATTTACGGTGAATAAACACCCCTTTGCGTGGCACAATCTCAACCAGCCCGTCTTGCGCCAAGCGGGCAAGCGCCTCGCGGATTGGCGTACGGGAAATGCCTAGCTGCTCGGCAAGCTGGCGCTCATCGAGGCGCATATCCTCTTCAGCATCATAAATATCGACATCTAAAATGGTTTCGCGCAGCACTTCATAAATATGGTCTTTTAGGGTGAAATTGATGGCAACTGGCTTCAATCTAACATCCAGCGACATGTCTACCCTCCTCCCTAACGGTAAAAACCAAAATTTATGACCGAGAAATCGGCCTTCGTATCTGGTATACAATACACCCGATACAAGGTCCGTCAACCCAAATCAGCCAAAATACAGCGAATAATTGTTGCTTATTTTGGCATCTGGTATACCATATAACAGTAATGAATTGAAATGCCAGATGAATTTTAACTGTATGAAACCAATGTCTTGACGAAATTTTGTAGCGTGTATGCCAACCCGAATCATGGTTATTTTTTGCACATAATTAAGCAGCTTCCGTGGCGCAGACCGGCTTGCAGCATGATCCAAAACAGCCCCGAGATAGGGATGGCATGACCCGTAAATCTATGCCAAAACACATAGCCCAAAGCTTTACTAGCAGGGCACCGATTTTGCTGGAGGCTGGGCGGCGGCGCATAGGCGTCACCGGAGAGCCTGAACATTAGACGAGAGAGAGGAAGCGAACCCCAATGAATATTCATGAACATCAGGCCAAACAAGTCCTTCAGGAATTTGGCGCACCAATCGCGAAGGGAGCCGCCATCACCGCGCTTGATCAGGCCGAAGCCGCTGTTGCGTCTTTACCCGGGCCGGTATGGGTGGTGAAAAGCCAAATTCATGCTGGCGGCCGCGGCAAAGGCAAATTCAAAGAACTTGCTGCCGACGCCAAAGGCGGTGTCAGAGTGTCATTTTCGGCTGAAGAAGCGCTCGCCAATATCAAGGAAATGTTCGGCAAGACGTTGGTTACACAACAAACCGGTCCAGCCGGCAAAGCGGTAAACCGCATTTATGTCGAAGATGGCGCTGATATCGACCGCGAATTATATTTGTCGATTCTGGTGGATCGCGAAACCGGCAAGACATCTTTTGTTGCCTCAACCGAAGGTGGCATGGACATTGAAACCGTCGCCCATGATACCCCAGAGCTTATTCATTCGGTTGGCATCACCGCCAGCGCTGGCTGCACCGATGCAGATGCCGCCGCATTGGCCGACGCGTTGAAGCTTGACGGCACCGCCCGCACCCAAGGCATGGCGCTTTTTAAGAACCTCTACAACGCTTTTGTTGGCAAAGATATGAGCCTTCTTGAAATCAACCCGTTGATCGTCACCAAATCGAACGATATTCAGGTGCTTGATGCCAAAGTTTCATTTGATGGTAACGCCCTGTTCCGGCATCCAGATATTATGGAATTGCGCGATGAAACCGAGGAAGATACAAAAGAGGTCGAAGCCTCAAAACATGACCTTGCCTATATTGCCCTTGACGGTGAAATTGGCTGTATGGTGAATGGTGCCGGTCTGGCGATGGCTACCATGGATATCATCAAACTATATGGTGCGGAGCCGGCAAACTTCCTTGACGTAGGGGGTAGCGCCACCACCGAACGGGTTACCGCAGCGTTCAAAATCATCACCGCTGACCCTAATGTTAAAGGCATTTTGGTCAATATTTTTGGGGGTATCATGCGCTGTGATGTGATCGCTTCTGGTGTTGTTCAGGCCGCCGCAGATATCAGCCTTAACGTGCCCCTGGTGGTGCGCCTTGAAGGCACCAAGGTGGAAGAAGGAAAGGCCATCATTAATGAAAGCGGCCTCAATGTGATTGCGGCTGACGATCTTGATGATGCGGCGCAAAAAATTGTTAAAGCCGTGAAGGGTTAAGAAGATGTCGATTTTAATTAACAAAGATACCAAAATTATCACCCAAGGATTGACTGGCAAGACCGGCACCTTTCACACCGAACAAGCTCTGGCCTATAATGGCACACAAATGGTTGCTGGCACGCACCCGAAAAAAGGTGGCCAGCAATGGACCAGCTCTTCAGGGCAAAGCCTGCCATTATATAGCTCAGTTGCCGAAGCCAAAGACGCCACCGGCGCCAATGCCTCGGTGATTTATGTGCCACCGGCTGGCGCTGCGGCGGCGATTGAAGAGGCTATTGACGCCGGCATCGAATTGATCACCTGCATCACCGAAGGGGTGCCTGTGCTTGATATGGTGCGTGTTAAGGAAAAGCTGAACGCCTCGAAGTCACGCCTGATCGGGCCAAACTGCCCGGGTCTTATGACACCTGACGAATGCAAAATTGGCATCATGCCAGCCAGCATTTTCAGAAAAGGATCAGTTGGCGTATTGTCACGCTCTGGCACCTTGACCTATGAAGCTGTCTATCAAACATCGATGGCTGGCCTTGGGCAAAGCTCGGCTGTGGGCATTGGCGGCGACCCGGTAAAAGGCACTGAATTTATAGATGTTTTGGAACTGTTTTTGGCAGATGATGCCACCGAAGCCATCATCATGATTGGTGAAATTGGCGGATCGGCTGAAGAAGATGCCGCCCAATTCCTGATTGATGAAGCCAAAAGAGGCCGTTCAAAGCCAACCGTTGGCTTTATTGCCGGGCGTACATCTCCACCGGGCCGCACAATGGGCCATGCCGGCGCAGTGATTTCAGGTGGCAAAGGCGGTGCTGATGACAAAATTGCCGCGTTAGAAGCGGCTGGCGTGCGGGTATCTCCATCTCCTGCCAAGCTTGGCGATACGCTGGTAGATTTGCTGAACAGCTAGCAGCCCCAGCACTCACAAAGACGCAAAACGGCGGTGATTAATATCACCGCCGTTTTTCATGTCCGAAATAGCCGCTTTATGATAAGCGCTTTACACCCAATGGATTTACACCGGCATCATCTAGCATAGCCGCCCCCACTAGGCCGCATTGACCTATGGGCGTCATCCGACGCTGGCCACCTTTTCAAAATTTGCATTGGCTTTGAGCCGCGCATCCACAATCGCTACAATCTGGTCAAGCTCGGCGTTTTGCAGCCCCAGCCCCTTGCCGATCATCAGCACCAACCGATCAACACGTTCAATGCGCGTGACCCCTGCGTCAATGGCGCGCGCCGCCGAAGACGGTTTTAGCAAGCCATTTGCGGCGTTTGCATATTTGTCAAACGGCACCTGATCGGTAGCATCCGCACCAAGCTGACGCGCCAAGGCATCAACCCATGCATACATGTGACGCGACGCCTCTAGATCACTGTGAACAGCGTCACGAATCGCCCGCACCCCATTAGCCTCAACACAGCGATAATTGCCGGTCAACAGCATGCTCCATTTCGCCATCGGCACAAAAAGGCTTTCATATACCCGCAATTTCACCGGCACATCTTTACCCTCAATGGTGACTGCGGCAATATCAGCCTCAAGCTGACGCAGCATAGCGGTATGCTCTGGGTTAGCAAATTCTGCAGCTTTGAAATTTGTTGGCAAACCCACATGCAACACATTGGTGCCTTCTTCGGGCGGACGAAAGGCTTGCGGGTCAGGGCTGCACAAGGACATCAGGCCCGGCTCAAAATCCTTCCACACAGACGCGTCATCATAGGCGCTGGCCAAATCCACATCTTTGAGCGAGTCGATACGGCGCAAAAACGGCAGCGGTGGCATATTCATGATCGACAAGCACGGTTTACGGCTGGCCGCAATCTGCGCCATAAGGCCACGAACCGATGGTGCCGAATATTGCGGCTCCTGCATCGCCAGCGCTATCATATCATAATCTTCAGGACGTGCCTGCTCTGGGGTCACCGCATTTAATGTGCCCGGCAAATCGTCCGACCGAATGGCGCGGTGGGCATCTTCATCACGAAGCTTAATCCGCACTTCGGTGCCTTGCGTATTAATCAGCGCCGCCGAGGCAGACCGGCAGATCAGCGTGACATCATGCCCAGCCATCAGCAGCTTTGTTGACAACAACGAGCCGTATGACGCACCTAAAATAAGCATCTTCATTTTCAAATCCCCCTGAAATCTGCCTAATATAGTCTTATCAGGCCAAAATATTTTTTTGGCACCATGCCAACCAAGATGCCAGCTACTCAACCAGCCGCGGGTGAATAGCGCCGGAACACGAGTGTAAAATCCGGCAATCTTGACCAAAAAGCGAGGAAAAAAGAGAAAAAATGAAAATTGTAAAAAATTTACATTTTCATTTTACAAAAGTCATAAAGTGCTTGTAAACTGCTGTAACAAGCAAGATTCGCAGCGGGTTTAAACATTTTCATATAGAGGCATACGGGACAGGCAGATGCAGGAAAAAATCCTTGTTGGACATAAATTACGAC